>Ga0207697_10000479_pt1 | contig 22589 bp, 21 predicted proteins | sample KBSSwiS5withPhiX_FD_184293 | JGI IMG/M metagenome (GOLD analysis project Ga0207697, IMG submission 184293) | Switchgrass rhizosphere microbial communities from Kellogg Biological Station, Michigan, USA, with PhiX - S5 (SPAdes) (version 2) | ecosystem: Host-associated > Plants > Roots >... | reverse complement strand
GCTCTCGGGGTCGACGGCAACGCACATCGCCGTCATGAAAGATCGCGCGCCAAAAATGCTGCGGAAGTCATGGTTCACGGCTTCCATGATCCTGGCTGGCGTGTTGTGTTCTACGCTGCCATGATGAAAAAGGAGTTTCGCCAGAGTGGTAAGCAGCGCAGCCGCGGCTCCGTGACCGGTGCCATCCGCGATCCAAAACAAAATTCGGCCCTCCTTCAGAGGCAACCAACCGTAGATATCGCCGCCCACTTGAATTACGGGGCGATAACACGTAGCAACTTGCCAGCCGGGCAGCCCCGGCGGCTTCCGAGGAATCAGGGATTGTTGGGTCAACCGCGCAGCGGCCAGATCGCGCTCGAGATTACGACGCCATTCTTCGAGTTCATCGTTTTGCCGCTCCAATTGGCGCCGCATGGAGCGCAGGCGAAGCTGGGTCTCAATTCGCGCCCGCAACACTGCGGTGTTGACCGGTTTTGTAACAAAATCATCCGCGCCAGCCTGCAAACAACGGACTTCGCTTGCTTCGCTCCCATGCCCGGTCAACATGATCGCGGGAATTTGTGCGATTGCCGGGTCCTTGTCCGCGCGAAGGCGTTTTAACACCTCGGCGCCGTTTAGTCCTGGCATATCAAAATCAAGAAGAAGAAGCGAAGGCTGCTTGGCATGAATTTTTTCTAACGCTTTGGCCCCGTCCTCGCTCTGACTGCATTGGTAACCCGTCGACGTCAGCAGTTGCGCCAGGATTTTGCGACTTATGGCGTCATCATCCACCACTAGAATCAGCGCAGGGGAGTTGTTCGACATCTCTCCATTGGATTCGGATGAAAAGCGCCCGGTTATTGTATTCGTGTCGATTTTGTCGGCGGGTTGGTTGAATAGGATTGCGATTTTAGTGATTGGCAACGAATGGGACTGTGGATACAGTTGTCGGAGCAATCCGACTTATGAAATTCTCACTCTTGCTTGCCCTGCTCGCCGCTTTTTTTGTTGCATCATGCGCGGAAGAGCCGCCGCAACGCTCTTCTCAGCGCGTCGCGACTTACTCAGCACCCCAAACCCAGCAATACCCACCGCCACAACAGCCGTTCAATCCAAACGGGCCTGTTCAACCTACCGGCGCGCCGCAGACGGAGACTGCGCCTTCACCTCCTCCAACGGCTGCCCCGACGAAAGTTGCAAAGGGAGACTATCCGTACGGCATTCCCGTACCTGGCAAACCTCATTTGGTGGAAAGCCCCTATTCACCTGGCAAGTACGTCGATGTAGAAGGATTCCCTCCAGGAACGGAAGTGAAAGATCCGTACACCGATAAGATCTTTCTCGTACCATAACGGGTTTGCTTCCGAATGCTTTCGGGGTTGCGGCTGAGGCTCGATGCTAGATACTGGATGCTGAATTAGCGCAGCGTCGCCTTGTTCATCAAGCTCTAGCATCAATCATCCAGTATCGGTTTCCTTCACTCGTCTATGGAATTACGGATCAAACGCGCTCCTCGAATCGATATCGAAATCAACGTACCCGGCGATAAAAGCATTTCGCACCGCGCCGTTATCATCGCTGCTTTGTCCAATGGCATATGCACATTGCGCGGCTTTCTCCCGAGCGAAGATTGCATGCATACGGTCAACGCCATGCGCGCTTTGGGTATCAAGATCGAACAGCCTGAGCCGGAGACGCTAGTCGTCCATGGAAAAAAGCGTGTGCTTACGCCACCAAAAAAGGAGATCGATTGCGGAAATTCCGGCACAACGATGCGGCTTCTCGCTGGCCTGCTTGCCGGACAGACGTTTGAGAGCCGACTGGTGGGCGATGCTGGGCTCTCCAGACGTCCAATGGACCGCGTAATTACACCGCTTCGTCAGATGGGTGCAAACATTATCGCAGAAGGGCCGGAACAGACGTCGCCGCTCCGTGTCGGTGGCGGCTCCTTGCATGGAATTCACTATCGCCTGCCCATTGCGAGCGCACAGGTCAAGAGTGCGTTGCTTCTGGCGGGCCTCTTTGCCAGGGGCAAGACGACTGTCGAGGAGCCGTCCCCGACGCGAAGTCATACAGAGGTGCTGCTTAACTATTTTCTCGTTCGCATAGCACAGGATGACGACGGAAACGTTACCGTCTTCGGCGACCAGGTTCCGGAGTCGCGCGACTTTACCATTCCGGGCGATATTTCCTCGGCAGCCTTTTGGTTGGTCGCTGCGGCGGCACAACCACGGGGGCATCTGCTCGTCCGCGGGGTTGGTTTAAATTCCACACGAACGGCATTTCTCGGTGTTTTATTGCGAATGGGCGCCCAGGTACGGGAGGCCATCGAAGATGTCGATCAGCTTGAACCGAGAGGAATTGTCGAGGTCACGGGCGTACCGCTCAAAGGGACCGTTATGCAGGGCAAAGAGGTATCGCAGTTTATTGACGAACTGCCCATCCTCGCAGTCGCAGGCGCTCTGGCAAATGGCCAAACAATTATTCGTCACGCCCAGGAATTGCGCGTGAAAGAAACCGATCGCATCGCTGCCATCGCACACAATTTGCGCACGATGGGCGCGCAAGTTACCGAAATGAGTGACGGCCTCCAAATCTATGGCCCGGCTCCGCTCCACGGAGCACGCGTGGCGAGTTTTGACGATCATCGGATTGCGATGGCTTTTGCCATTGCCGGTTTGTTTGCAGACGGCGAAACCATTGTTCAGGATGCCGACTGCATTCGCGAATCTTATCCTGGATTTGCAACCGTGCTGGAAGAGTTCACCAATCCAAAGCGGATGCAGATAAGTACGCCTGTCATCGGATCGCTTACTCCCGCTCCGGTCGAGGAAGGCTAGGGAGTTGCTGCCATCGGACGCATACGACACATGCGACGCATGGGATTGTACCTTTCCCAGCCAGATTCTCATCGCGTCGTCGCCATTGATGGCCCGGCGGCCTCCGGGAAGAGCAGCGTTGCGCGAAGGCTTGCCAAGCGCTTGGGTTTTGCTTACGTGAATTCGGGGGCGGTCTATCGGGCAATCACGTGGCATATCCTGCAAAAAGGGATAGACACGAGCGATGTCTGCCGCGTCATCCAGGCTGCCGAGTCTGCCCAGATCGTCTGCCGCCTTCAAAACGACGAGTCGCGCATCCTTATCGATAACGTCGATCCGATGGATAACCTGCGTAACGACCGCGTGAACGAGAACGTCTCTCACGTCAGCAGTGTGCCCCGGGTCCGTGAAATTGCGGTGCAGAGAATGCGTGATTGCGCCCGCAATCACGATGTCGTCATCGAAGGCCGGGACATAGGTTCCGTTGTCTTTCCAGATACCATCTATAAATTTTATGTGGATGCTTCGCCCGACGTGCGCTTGCGCCGTCGTGCCGCGCAGGGGGAGCGCGATGAAATTAAGATGCGTGACCAGGCCGATTCTTCGCGGCCTGTTTCACCGCTCGTCATCGCGCAGGATGCGCACGTCATCGACACGTCGCATTTGACAATCGAAGAAGTCGTCGACGAGATCATTGCTCGACTCGAACAAAACGGCCTCCACGTTTCCATCTGACCGCCGCTTCGACGCCCAACCATGAATCTTTACTACTGGCTTGGGTACCATCTCTCTCGACTCGCTGGCAGATTGTTTTTTCGTTTTCGAATAATTCACCGGGAGCGGATGATTCAAAATGGTCCGGTAATTCTCGCGATGAATCACCAGAGCTACCTCGATCCACCGCTCGCCGGCACCACTTGTGATCGTCCGATCTATTTTCTGACCAGGAAAACGTTAATGGACATACCGCTGCTCGGCTGGCTCTTACCCAAGCTGAATGTCATCCCAGTGAATCAGGAAGGAATCGACCGCAGCGCGCTCAAAGCCCTGATTCGCGTTCTCAAGGCTGGAAACGCTGCGCTTGTTTTCCCGGAAGGGTCGCGCACGCTCGATGGCGATTTGCAGCCGGCACTACCGGGATTGGGGCTTGTGATCGCAAAAACGCTCGCTCCGGTCGTGCCGATGCGAGTCTTTGGCGCCCACCAAGCGTTGCCGCGTGGTCGTCGTCGTTTGCGCTTTGTGCCAATCACCATTGTGATTGGAGAACCGATTTTTTTTACAGCTGCCGACCTCGAATCGCCAGCCAGGGACATTTACCAGCGGCTGAGCCAGCGCGTTATGGATGCGATCGGGGCATTACATTTAAAGTGAATGCAATTTGCGCGCCGAAGCCGGGCTTCCATATTCACACGTGACTCCAACGACCCCAGTCGGCGAAGCGCCATCCCCATCCCGAGCTCCCCGGTGGGGTATTGTGCTCATGCCCATCATCGGTGGATCAATGGCACTCCTGGCTCTTTATGCCAACATCCAGCATTTTCGGCGCGAGCGGGTCGAAACCGCAATCGTGACGCCGGCGGCTTCGGCGTTGGCGCCGGCACCCTGAGACTCCTTCTGTTACGCCCGCCGATCTGGCGTCGCCATCTGTTTCGCCGTCGCCCGGCGCAACGGAAAGCTTTTCCTCCAGTCCGACGCCAGAATCTTCCGACGAAACAGCGCAGTAGCGCCGGCGGCGAAGTAGTCCCGCGAATTGGCCGCATCACGCCATCACTCAATGTTCGGTCGCTTGGCCGCAAGCTGCCGCGCATATTCGAGTGTGTCGATTGCCTCCACATTTTTGTCGCGCCGGATCGCTTTGATTCTAGGAAAGCGCAGCGCGAGTCCACTCGCATGGCGCGTGCTCGGCTGGATTGAATTGAATGCGACCTCGAGCACGATGTCCGGTTTCACTTCACGATATCGGCCATGATCCGCGATGGTGTTTTGCTTGAAATGCTCGGTTAATTCCGCAATCTCGCCGTCGGTCAATCCGCTGTAGGCTTTGCCAATGGGCAATAGTTCACCGGTGGCTTCATCGCGCACCGCGAATGTGTAATCGCTCAGCACCTTATTACGTTTGCCGTGTCCAAACTCAGCCGCGACCACGACCACATCCAGCGTCGCGAGTTCCTTCTTTAGTTTGAACCAAAACATTCCCCGGCGCCCCGGTAAATAGAAACTTTCCGGGTCCTTGATCATCAAACCTTCATTCAAACGGCGGCGAGCCTGCTGGAAAATTTGCTCGATTTCGGCGGCGGAATGCGCGGGCCATACTTCGGCAGTTTGGAAATGCGGTGGCAGGCGTACGCAGCGGAGCGATTCGCGCCGGCGCCGCAATGGAGTTTTTAGCAAGGAGCGTCCGTTCAGCCAGAGAAGATCGAAAATAACAAACGCGACCGGTACATCCGCCGCGCCTCCCTCAAATAAATCCGCGATCTCGCTTTTCCGCCCGAGCCTCTTCTGTAAATCGAAGAAGGTGAGACTGCGACCTTCCTGGAATGCAATAATTTCACCATCCACAATTAGCTCTTGCTCAAACTGTTTCGCTCGCTCTGCCACCTCTGGAAATTGATCGGTAATACGCCGCAAATCGCGCGAAAAAATTTCCACCCGCTTTTCGCTGCGATGAAGCTGTGCGCGAATCCCGTCGAATTTATCCTCGACGTAAATTGTGGCTGCCGCTCCATGGTCACCGTGAGACAAGTGTTCGCCAACGAACCGCTCCCAGACCGCTTCTGCAGTAGGTTCGGGAGTGGCAAGCATGCACTTGATGGGACGAAAGATGGACAATTCCGCGCGATCCAATTCCTTTCGAGAGGCGAGCGTTGCGGCGGCGCCGATATCGCCCAAAAGCATGTTGGCTTGCTTCACTTCATCAACTGTCGCCTCAAATGCGGAGGCAATTGCTTCTTCGACCAGGCCCTCCCGCAAACCGATACGTAAGTCTCCGCTGAGAATCTTGACCACGTACTGACCCTCTCGCGCAGAAAGCCTGGCAAGACGCGATCGCAACAGTTCGGTTTTAGCGACTGGCCCACGCACTTTGTGCAACGCGTCGAAGAAATCACGCGACTGCCTTAGCGCGAACGGTTCGGGCTTGGTGTGTCTGTCCAGCGCTTCGAGGGCGGTTTTGCCCGCATCTCCGTGGCTGTGGGCCATGCGGCGGAATTCAGCGTCGCTCAATCTCGACGCTGCCATCATTGCGCGGTAAATGATCGATCCTCCTACTTGCAATGTGCGGAGATCGCTTTGGGCAAACGCACGGCCGGTAAAATAAGTCGTCGCAATGGGAAGCTGCTCTTGATCGAGGCCGCGCAAATAATTGGCGAGCAAGCCGATCTTCTCCAATTTTGCAGGAGTTGCACCAATCGTTTCGCCAACGTCGGCAAACGCTAGAAATTCCGAGTCGGATTCGGGAGCGCGGACGTGTTGCTCGCTTTGTCCGTGCTTTCGCCGGCCAACTTCATCGCGCGTTTTTCTAGAGGCTGCCGGCAACATGTCCGCCGCTGAACGCCTCGGCTCCGGCGAACCGGCAGCAACGCGTCGATTGCCCGCGGTCGCCAAGCGCAGCTCCATTTGATTTTCTTGATTCAGTGCCCACGCCTCGACGCCGCGTTCGCGCAAATCACGCGCAAACTCGGCCGCGAAACCATGAAGGGTGAACACGCGCTGGGGTCGCACAAGCTCGACATAGCGAATTAAGTCGGAGTAGTCGGCGTGATCCGAGAGCGGAAAAGCGGCGTCAACCTGATAGCGATAAAGGGCATTCGGATCGACTGCCCACCCGCTGATCATTGCGATCCGTTTGCATGGAATTCTTTCCAGCATGGGCGACCGATTTGCGCTCGGCGGGCAGATCAGAACTTTCCCTGAAACGTTATCAGCGCTGTAGCCGACGTATTTGCAAAACGATTGGCCGAACTCCTCGTAAATGCGCGTCATCTGATAAACAGACCCGTGTAACATGGGCGTGAGGCCAGCTCCATCGAGCGAGCACAAAATTTCCTGCGCTTTGCCTAATGAGTAACCCAGGAGCACGGGCACCTGGCCGTCGTCGATTGTCTCCCGGCAGAAAGCGACGATCTGGTCGATGACTCGCTCGGTTGGCGGAAAGCGATAGCGGGGCAGGCCAAAAGTCGTTTCCATGATGAGTGTATCGGCTCGGCGCCATTCCGCCGGCTCGGCGGATTTGCCCGGTCGCAGTTTGAAGTCCCCGGTGTAAAGCAGCGTGTCATCATCAGTGAAAAGGAAACACTGTGCCGAACCAAAGATGTGGCCGGCGGGCAGCAACATGAGATCGAAGCCGCGCATGGTTCGCCTTTCACCAAATGGCAGGACATGCTCTGTCCGCGAGCCCGGAAGCCGGCTTCGCATCAAACGCGCAGTCCGCTCAGAGACGATGATCTCGTCGTGCGGCGCGATATGATCAAGGTGCGCGTGTGAAACGAAGGCGAAGCGTTTCGCATCCCAGGGGTCAAGCCACAAATCCTGTCGCCGCAAATAGACGCCGCGCTCAAAACGAACATCAATCACGGGGAAATCTAGGCGCGAAACAGGGCGGGCGAAAATATCGGAGCCATCGCTTTGCTGCGACGTATATTGACAGGCCGCAATTCAGCCGGTTTCATTAAGAGGATGAGACTTATCCCCGCAGCGATGGTGCTGTTCATTATCGCCAATGGGTTCGCCCGGACCGTGGAAGAACCAAGGATCGTCGAAAAGGTGGCACCGCTGCCGCTCGCGTTGAGCAACGATTTCGAGTTCCGGAAAACGAAACTTTACTTCCTGAGCGAGAAGGCGCCGAGACAATCTGATCGCGCCCGACAGACGACGAGCACGTTTAAACCGGGATCGTCCGGCACTTCTCCCTCTCAGAAGACGCTGACGCTTCAGGATGTGCCAATCACATTTGAACGGCAATACCGGCTCTTTGGGGCCGTAACCCAGCTGGATCAACGTCAACGTTTCGGCGATTATCTCGATTTCTTTTGGCGCGCCAAACGGCAGGCCGACGTGACCGTGCGGCTCGAGTATCGTCAGGAGAAATTACACGATCACGTTCAGGCCCAGGAGATTTCCTACCGCAACGTGCACGGCAACCGTAAGACAGAATTTAAGGTTATCGGCGACGATTATCTTGACGACGGGCGAGTGATTGCCTGGCGATGTTTGTTGATCGAAAATGGGCGGATCGTGGCCGAAAACCGCTCCTACATGTGGGAGTAAACAAACCCCGCTCTCCTTGGAGGATACGGCTTTTTGACTTCGCCGATTCGAATCTAATTCTGGAGTGTTTCCAAGCCCGACCAAGGTTGACAGTCTGGCTCTTGATCTTGTATCTTTAACCTGAGCAAACGTGGAGTCATCGATTCAAGTAGGGGTAAATGGTCCGACCGTCTGGGTGAAAGTAGAGGGAAAAGGTAGTTTCCTCAATAGCGGCAACTTGAAAGAGTTCGCGCGCGAGATGTTGGACCGCGGTTATCGCGAGTTTGTCATTGATTTGGCCGATTGCGCCATGATGGATTCCACCTTCATGGGAACAATGGCCAGCGTGGCATTACGCTTGAAGGAACTCGGTCGGGGTCATCTTCACGTTGTTCATTGTCGGAATCGCAGTCGAGAACTCCTTTCCGGGCTTGGCCTCGATCAGATATTCGACATCCATTCCAATGGCTCGACCGCGCCCGAATGTGAGGCGCTTGAGGGCGAAACCAGGGACCAGTCGCGAGAGAACGAGAAAGAGGAGCAAGCCGAAACGATGCTGGAAGCGCACGAAGCCCTGTGCGAGGCGGCACCGGAAAATCTTCTGCGCTTTAAGGACGTTCTCGATTATTTAAAACAAGACCTTCATCACGAGACGCCCTCGAAGTAAGCTGGCCCGTCCATTATGTGGCCGACTCTTCTTTTCGGACTGCTTCTGGCGTCTGTGGCAGGCTGGATCTTTACCGCCTATCTTCAGACGCGGAGAATTCGAAGACTTGAACGCTCTCATGAGGAAATTCAGGTCGAAGAAACCCTGGTTTTCGATTTCCTGCACGGGCTCGGCGAGGCCTTCCGCGAGACCATTCGACCTCAGGAACTGCACCGGCTCATCGTGGAAGGGGCAACGCGCATTCTGGACGCAAACGGTGGCGCGCTCTATCTGACCGATCGGACGGGCGGAAAGCTTACTCCAGCATTTATCTCCAAGGGTTGCCCACCACTGGTAGATGTTCCACCCAATATTTTGCAGCAAGCAGCCGTTACTCCCATCGCCTTAGAGAGTTATCTGCGGCTGCATTCGGTTACTCCGGGTGAGGGGATGATCGGGCGCTTGTGGCAAACAGGACAACCGATTTGCCTGAACGATACCTCAGAAGTGCCAGAACTGGTAAAATCGCGCGGCAGCGCTCTCGGCACTGGATCAGTCATGGCGGCGGCCCTGTCTTACGGAAAACAAGATTTGGGGGTGCTTGCCATCGCCAATGGCCCCATAGGCGCACCATTTTCGCAGGGCGATTTCGTAGTTTTTAAGTCGATCGCCGAGCAGTCCGCCTTTGCCCTCTATAACGCCATTATCTACTCGATGGCGAATGAAAAGAAGCGACTCGACCACGATCTCGAAATCGCACGCGATATTCAGCGAATTTTGCTGCCAGCCGAAGCGCCGGCCATTAACGGATTTCAGATCAGCGGCATTAGTGTGCCTGCCCGTCAGGTGAGTGGCGATTATTTTGATTACATCCGGGTCGATGACGAGCGGCTCGGGGTGGCGATCGCGGACGTTTCGGGGAAAGGCGTCCCCGCATCGCTGATCATGGCGATCTGCCGCAGCGTCTTGCGTTCCGAGGCGGCGCGCAATCCTTCTCCGGCCGATGTTTTACGAAAAGTGAACCGGCAACTCTACCCTGATATCAAGGAAGACATGTTTATCAGCATGGCCTATCTCATCCTGGACCATCAACGCCACGGAATTACGCTCGCGCGGGCCGGGCACGACGCACCGTTACTCTACAAGCAGCAGTCGCAAACGGTTACGCCGGTAAAATCGCCGGGTATGGTCGTCGGAATTGACAGCGGAAGTGTGTTCGATAGGCTTACCATCGATTTCGCCGTCCCGCTCGAGCGTGATGATTGCTTGGTTCTCTATACCGACGGCGTGACCGAAGCGCTCAATGCCGAAGAAGATGAATTCGGACTTGATCGCATGATTCAGTCGGTCCGCGCTAGTGCAACCGATGGCGCCCAGACGATTGTAAAGAGAATTATCGAGGATGTGCGTAATTTTACCGGGTCGGTTCCCCAAAATGACGACATCACTTTGATTGCGATTCGCAAAACATGAAAAAGAAAGAAACAGAACGATTGGCACCGGCAAATCCGGCATCCGCATCGGCCGTGCCAGCGGGTGAGGCGGATGCAAATGATTTGGAAGACCTGCAAGCCGACCTCGATCGGTTTCGCGACTTGGCGCTGCGCAGCCAGGCCGATTTCGAGAATTACAAAAAGCGCGCTGCCCGCGAAAAAGAAGAGGCAATCAGGTACGCGAACACTTCGTTGCTCGAGAGGCTAGTGGCGATTGTGGATAATTTTGAGCTTGGTCTCGAAGCCGCGAAAAGGGAAGGCGACCAGTCTCCCATTTATTCCGGAATGAGTCTCGTATTGAAACAACTCAACGATTTTCTGGCCGAAAATGGGCTGCAACCAATCGAGGCGGAGGGAAAGAAATTCGATCCGAACCTGCACGAGGCGATTGCGCATCAGTCGAGCGATTTTCCGGAAGAAACAGTTATCCGCCAGACCCGGCGCGGTTATCGGTTCAAAGATCGTTTGCTGCGACCCTCGCAGGTGGTTGTTTCAAGCGGCCCGGAAAATAAATGAGGCTCGTTGCGGGTCCCTCCCATTAGTCCATAGATCAGACAGGACTTATCAGTCACAATGGCCACGAAGAAACGCGATTACTACGAGGTGCTGGGTGTGGGGCGAGATGCCTCCGAAGAAGAGGTTAAACGCGCTTATCGCAAACTGGCCGTCAAGTTTCACCCCGACAAGAATCCGGACGATCCGCATGCCGAGGAAAAATTCAAGGAACTAGGGGAAGCTTATGATGTCCTGATGGATTCGGATAAGCGCGCCGCTTATGATCGTTTCGGCCACGCTGCCTTTGCCTCGGGTGGCGCTGGTTTCGGCGGGTTCCATGATCCGTTCGACATTTTCCGCGAAGTCTTTGGCGGAGGCGGGTTCGGCGGCGGAATTTTCGAGACATTTTTTGGGGGCGCCGCAACGCACAGTGAAGATCGGCAGCGCGGATCCGATTTGCGTTACGACATGCAGATCGGACTGGAAGAAGCTGCTTTTGGCGTCGAAAAAGAGATTGAAATCGAGAAGCTCGATACCTGCGATAAATGCCAGGGCAGCGGCGCCGAGCCGGATTCGCGCACCATTAACTGCCCAACCTGCGGCGGTCGTGGTCAGGTGATCAGTTCGCGCGGATTTTTTCATGTTTCGCAAACCTGTCCCCGCTGTCGCGGCGCCGGCGAAATAATCGAGAAGCCATGCCCAAAGTGCCGCGGCGATGGACGCGTGGAAAAACTCAGCCGCGTCAAATTGAAAATCCCGGCTGGAATCAGAGAAGGCTCGCGGCTGCGTTCCTCGCACAACGGTGAGGCCGGCATCCGCGGCGCACCCCCAGGCGACCTTTATGTCGTCATTCATATCAGGGAGCACAAAATCTTTCAGCGCGAAGGAGACAATCTTTACTGTGAAGTGCCGATTCCCTTCTCGATCGCGGCCCTCGGTGGTGAAGTGGAGGTACCGACACTGGAAGGCAGAGCCCATCTGAAAGTGGCCGCCGGCACCCAAAGCGGGCGGATTTTCAAATTGCGCGGCAGAGGAATCATAAACGTCAACGGACGCGACCGAGGCGATTTGCTTGCGCGCTTGATCGTCGAGGTGCCATCGCGCCTCAATGCGGAACAACGTAGAAAACTTGAGGAGTTCGCCGCGCTTTGCGGCGAGGAGAATACCCCGTTGCGTAAAAGCTTTTTTGAACGCGCCAGGGAATTTTTTAAGTAAACCGCGACGCTCCCGTGTCCCGCGATGCCATAAAACTGGTCGAATGTCCCCGGGACGCCTGGCAGGGGCTGAAGAAACAAATCCCGGCCGACCTAAAGGCGCGCTACCTTCGCGCGCTAATCGGGGCCGGGTTCAAGCACATTGATGCCGTAAGCTTCGTCTCTCCAAGAGCCGTTCCACAGATGGCGGACAGCGAGAAAGTGCTGGAACAAATCGATCCGCCCGAAAATGTCGAAATCATCGGAATCGTAGTGAACGACAAGGGCGCGGAACGCGCCATTGCAACCCGGGCCGTGACGACCCTTGGTTATCCCTGTTCCATCTCGGCAACTTTTTTGCGAAAGAACCAGAATCAGACGCCCGACGAGTGCTACGAAGTTTTGCAGTCGATCAAAACAAAAGCTGATAAGTGCGGCCTCGACATGGTTGTTTATGTCTCCATGGCATTCGGAAATCCGTATGGCGATTCCTGGGATGAAGGCAAGCTGAGTGAAGCAATTGAGAAAATCGCCAATCTTGCGATCCGATCTATCTCGCTGGCAGACACGGTCGGCGTCGCCTCGCCCGACCTGATCGGGCGCGTGGTACAATCGGTCACGACCCAGTACCCTTACTACGATATCGGTGTGCACTTGCATAGCACGCCTGGCGACGCATCAACCAAAGTGCTCGCCGCATACGACGAAGGTTGCCGCCGCTTCGACTCGGCAATGGGCGGTCTCGGTGGATGCCCGTTCGCGCAGGATGCGCTGGTTGGGAACATTCCGACCGAGAGCGTAATCGAGGCGCTTAAACAGCGCGGCGTCGAGCTGCCGATCGGCAAATCGCTGCAGAATATGCTGGCACTGAATTCGCTCATCGCGTCTAACTTTCAGTAGCTAGTTGTGGCATGGGCCATATGAGTCCCATACGTCGCAGCTGTCCCATCGCATCCGGTTCCATGCACCGCTTTTACATTTCGCCTGAGGATTGGAACCCTGAGGCGCTCGTGTTGACGGACTCGGAAGCCCACCACGCGCGCGACGTTCTGCGCATGAAGCACGGCGAGAAGATTGTTGTTTTCAACGGATGCGGCCGCGAAATCACTGCCGAAATTATCGATCCTGGCGGTAGCGAAATCCGCTTGCGAAAATTGCACGAAGCCGAAACGCCACCGCTTCGATGCCGGATCGTTTTGGGACAAGCAGTTCCGAAAGGAAAAAACATGGACTTGATCGTGCACAAGGCGGTCGAGATCGGTGCGGCCGACATAGCGCCGATCATTTCCGACCGGACTGTTGTTCAGGTTGATCCCGAAAGCGCCGGTCAAAAACAGGCGAAATGGCAGCAGATCGCCATTGAGGCGGCCAAGCAATGCGGCCAGAACTGGTTGCCGCGCGTGCACGCACCGCGGAAACTTGCCGAGTTCTTTGATGCAGCAGTGCCGAATGCAGGATTCGATCTTCGCCTGATTGGGTCGCTCCAGCCCGACGCGCAACACTTAAAGAAAATCCTCGCAGATTATTCGAGCGAACACCGGCATCGTCCGCAAAGCGTTTTGATGCTTGTCGGACCGGAAGGCGATTTTACGCCTGCGGAACTTGCGCTGGCCCGTGGTCATGGGTGCCGCCCCATCACTCTTGGTCCAATCATCCTGCGAGTTGAGACCGCCGCGATCTATTGTCTGAGTGTTCTCTCCTACGAGTTACTGACGTAGCAACCCAGAGCCAGCTTTTCCTGGCTAATGGGGGGACTTAGTGTTTCCCCGATTCCCAGGGTGGGTTTATTCCGTGATCGCCGCTTCGACGGCAGATTCCAGCGGACGAGCCGGAGCTGACGCGTTCTTATCTGGCGATGCAGGCTGAATTGAAAGAATCGTAAATTGAGCTGTGCCGTGCTCCGTGTTGAGCGAAACCACTTCGCCGGTTTTGTGCCCGAGCAATGCCTGCCCAATGGCGGTTTGATAGGAAATGATGTGGCGGTCGGGATCGCCGTCCCATGCTCCGAGGATGGTGTACGTCTCTTCGTTGTTTGTCTCCGCGTTACGTAACGTCACGATTGTGCCGATGGACACGCGAGACGTGTCGATATTTTCAAATGAAGTCCCGCGCGCGTTATGCAGCATTTGTTCGAGTTCAGCTTTGCGTCGCATCAGCACGCTTTGCATTTGCTTCGCCGCCTTAAATTCAAAGTTCTCGCTCAGATCGCCGTACGACCTGGCAAGCGCGATTTCTTTGCTGTTCTCGGGAATCTTTGTTCTCACGAGCTCTTCGTATTCCGCTTTACGTTTTTCCAGGCTGCTCCAGGAAACGATCAACGCCGCCTCCTTTTCCTGCGGTTGCGCGCCGGTGATCATGCTTTCCAAGTCCGGGTGCACCTTGACGATTCGTGCCAGGAGGGAGCGTTTCGTCAGCTCATCGAACAGTGGGCTCAACTGGAGCCGCCGCATCGCGTCGCGTGCGAGACCGACATCTGCGTTCGCAAAAATCTCGCCAACCAATTGCCGCTCCTCAAGCATGGCGCGCTGCAACTTGCTGGCGCGACCGGGCGATCCGACGCCGCGGGATTGTTCTCGCTCCAGCGCCGCTAGAATCGCGGTGAGCAAATCTGGAGTGACCAATTCACGCCACTGGTCACGTTCACTGCACAGCCAGGTAAGCATCTCGCTCGTGGCTGAATGCTCGCGAATGCTGCGCTCGAGCATTTCCCGAAGCTCGGCATGTTGGCCGGCTTCATTTAAGATGCGTGGAATTTGGGCGACGGCGCGGCCGTGAGCGCTTTGCATTAAATATAGCGCGCGTTGTGTCCAGCGCGGACCGAGGGCCGATGGCAACGCTTGCAAGATTTTTTTCTCTTTTGCTGCCGGTAATTTTGAGAGGATGGATACTAGGCGCTTTTCCTCGTCAAGAATCAGCTTCGAAAGAGTGAAGCCGATATGCGTCGTGTGAAGCTGTGGGACGTGCGCAAGCAAATCGTCCCGCGCGATGATCAGCTCAAACGCTAGTTCGGGATGAATCTTTTGATTGCGAGCCGCGACATTCTCGATCATTGCGATGATCGGCTGCAGCTGTTTTTCAGGCTCCTTAAATTGCTGATGAGCTTTTATGATCTGCTCAAGGGCCGCGATTTGTTGTTTTGGCTGTCGCGCTTTATTGAAAGCGGCCAGCAGCTCGTCAGCGTGCGATACGCCTTCGCCGCGAATTTGGATTAGCTCGGTTTTTTTTGCAGGAATGGAAAAAGCGCCGCTCGCCTTTAGCGCTTTCCTGGTTGATTCCCACCAGCGTTTCCATTCCGCTTCGGTGAAGACGTCGCCGATTAGCCATTCGCCGATCTGCTGGGCTGTAGCTTTGCCATCCAAACTTTCCAGGATATTTCGCACCACCGCGATCGGATCTTCCCTCGTTAAATTCTTAATGGCCGCGAGTTCCGTTGCCTTGCGTGCGAGAAAATGCTCTGGCGCGAGAGGTGCAAGGTTCTCTGCTGCATACTGGAGCTGCATCGCATGGGACTTTTTGCTGGCGAAATCGATTTCAATCTGATTGAGCAGCAAGTTCCATTCGCGCACCCGGCCGAATCCCCAACTCTTATGCAGACAAAATGTGCCCGGCCTTAGCTTTTCCAGTTGCTCGGCGCCCTTAGAGGTGAGCTTTCCCGATTCGACAAGTTTTTCTAGTTCAGGGTCCATTTATGGGACATACACGTGCCATGTGACGTATAGGTCGCATGGGCGTCTAGCGCAATTTGCGATTGCCGGGCGCCGCGCAGCATGAAAACCTCACCGCGGTGACGACGAGCATCTGGTTTTGGGTCGCGTTTCACATCGGCGTGTTTATCGCTATTGGAATCGATCTCTTTACGTTCCGCCTGCGCGACCGTGAATTGAGCATGCGCGCTGCGGCGCGACGCAGCGTCCTCTGGATAGTTGTCTCGCTTGCCTTTAACGCGCTGGTCTGGCGAATCAAAGGGCCACACCACGGGCTCGATTTTTTTACCGGTTACCTGATCGAGTACTCGCTGAGCATGGACAACATTTTTGTTTTTGTGGTCATCTTCACGCATTTTCGTGTTCCTCCGCGCGCGCAACACCGCGTTTTGGTCTGGGGAATTGTGGGCGCGCTCATCATGCGCGGCACCATGATCGTGTGCGGGATCGCACTCGTGCAACGCTTTCATTTCATCCTTTATGTTTTTGGTGTCTTCCTGCTCATCACGGCAGTGCGCATGTTGTTTCAAAAGCATCCAGCGCCCGAGCTCACGGAAACCTGGGTGATGCGGATATGCCAGCGGTTCCTTCCCATTACGGACGAATTCCACAACCAACACTTTAAAGTGCGCGTGAATGACCGGTGGATGCTTACCCCGCTCGCTCTGACCATGATCGTGATTGAAGTCACAGACCTGGCGTTTGCAGTCGATTCAATCCCTGCGATCTTCGCGATCACTCGCGACCCATTCATTGTTTATACGTCGAACATTTGCGCGATTCTCGGTTTGCGATCCCTCTACTTCCTGCTAGCCGGGTTGATGAATCGCTTCATTTACTTGAGAACAGGACTCGCGTTGGTCCTCGGCTTTGTGGGGATTAAAATGATTATTGCCGATTACGTTCCGTTGCCGCGCGTCCTCTCTCTGGGGATCATTGCGCTTATTCTTGGGATTACGATCGCGCTCTCGATGGTCAAAACGCAGAACCGCGTCGCAGCCGAAGGCAAAAAATAAAGTGTTGCTTTCGCTGTTCGGAATTATTTAACTGGTTTGGAGCGCTTATGAAAACTCTCCTTTCCCTCGCAGCGGTCGCTGGCCTTGCCAGCGGAGCCTTCGCCGATATTCAAGACCCGCCTTCGAACGATTATGGTCCGACGCGCAAACTCGGTCGTGGTTTCTCGAATTTTATCATCGCTCCTGCGGAGATTTTTGTGACGGTGACGACGATCAACACCTATGACGGCAATTCCGCAGCCAATGGATACGGTGTCGTGCGTGGTGTGGGCCGCTCGGCTGTCCGACACGTGGCTGGCCTGCTTGAGATACTGTCATTTCCCTTTCCGGCATGGCGCGAAAGCTACTACCCGATGCTTCCGCCAGATATTCCATACATTCACGCTGGCTACTCGGAGTTTCCGCCCGAGCTCGGCAACGAATCAAAATATCCGTACGTGCGGGATTATTAATCTCGCGCTGGCGTCTTACTCTAATCCGGAAGAGAGCCTTAGGAACACGGACTTCGAGTCTGTACATCCTTGCACAGTCATCACTGACACTCGCACGAGCAAGGGTGGCTAACGTGCAATAGAAGTTGACGTGGCGCGTCATGGACGTAGAGATAGGCGATTCGCTGAGGCGGTTCAGGCGATGCAATCGCGACGTTTTTTCGGGCTGCCACTCATTGGTATCTTGACGGTGGTCTACTTCATCGCCGGCAAGTTCGGATTGATGTTGGCATCGCTGCACGCAAGTGCATCGCCGGTGTGGCCGCCAGCCGGAATTGCGCTTGCTGCATTGCTCGTGATTGGTTACCGCGCGTGGCCAGCAATCCTTGTCGGTGCGTTTTTGGTGAATGTGACAACGGCAGGCAATTTTGCCACGTCGTTTGGTATTGCCACCGGCAATACCCTTGAGGCGGTATGTGGTGCCTGGCTCGTGAATCGGTTCGCCGGCGGAAGAAGTGTTTTTGATCGTCCGCAAGGCGTTTTCAAATTCGCACTCGCAGCAGCCACTAGCACCGTTATCAGTCCCGCTTTTGGTGTGACCAGTCTTGCACTCGGCGGTTTCGCCGATTGGGCCAATTATGGCGCGATTTGGTTGACATGGTGGTTGGGGGATACAACAGGCGACCTTGTATTCGCTCCGTTGATTATCCTGTGGAGCGTCGCATCCAAACGGCGCTGGAACAGCAGGGAAGCCATTGAAGTGGGCGTCCTCCTGGTGCTGTTATTCGCCCTGAGCGAACTAGTCTTTGGCGGATGGGTTACAATTTCGGCCAGAAATTATCCAATCGCGTTTATTTGCGGACCGGTCGTGATTTGGATGGCCTTCCGCTTTACGCAGCGCGAAACAGCCATAGGCATCTTCATTCTTTCAGCGATCGCCATACTGGGGACACTCCGTGGTTTCGGGCCCTTCGTCGGGGAAACCGAAAATCAATCGCTTCTCGGCCTGCAGTGCTGGACAGCCGTACTCACGGTGACCGCGATGGCGCTCTCGGCTGGTATGGCCGAAAGACGGCGGGTTGAAGAGGAACTCCACCAACAAAAAGCAATCGTGGAGGCAGCCAACCGGACGAAAGATCATTTCCTGGCCATGCTTTCCCATGAATTGCGCACACCGCTCACGCCGGTGATCTCTGCATTGGAAGCGCTCGAGACGGAGCCGGCGCAAACCGGAGACGCCAAGACGGCCCTGGCCATGATCCGTCGCAACATCGAACTTGAAACTCAACTGATCGATGACCTGCTCGACTTCACGCGGATTGCGAAAGACAAATTGCAATTGAGATTCGCTCCAGTCGATGCGCACCTCGCCATCTCGAATGTGGTCGAAATTTGCCGCGTCGAAGCCAAATCCAAGAATCTTCGCGTGCACCTTAATTTGCGCGCGAACAGACATTGCGTGGCTGCGGACGCGGCGAAGTTCCAACAGATCATTTGGAATCTCCTGAAAAATGCGATCAAGTTCACGCCGGAAGACGGCGAGATTTCCATCTCGTCTTCAAATCCAGCGTCGGAAGTTCTGACCATCAGCGTGCGTGACACGGGTATCGGCGTGGAGCCGGAAGTCATGCAACGAATTTTTGATCCGTTCGAGCAGGGGAACCGATCATTTGAGCGCCGGTTCGGTGGGTTGGGCCTCGGCCTGGCGATTTCAAAATCCCTCGCCCAAGCGCATGGTGGCACGCTCACCGCCCAAAGTGACGGCCACAACAGTGGATCGACATTCCTATTGTCGCTGCAAACAATCTTACCGGCTGAAGCATTGACCGTTCCTGCCAGCACTAGCGAGGAGACTTCGCGGCAACGTTTGAAAATTTTGCTCGTCGACGATCATCAGGACACATGCGCTGCTTTGGAAAAATTGCTCGTCCGTCGCGGGCATCTGGTGGCCGCAACGCACGACGTGCGCTCGGCGATGGAGACCGCGGTACGCAATCAGTTCGATCTTCTTATTAGCGACGTGGCGCTGCCAGACGGCACCGGCATGGAACTGATGATGCAATTGCGCGCGATGTCCGGAATCCCGGGAATTGCAATCAGCGGTTTCGGCAACAACGGTGACATCGAAAGAAGTTTGGAGGCAGGTTTTTCCGAGCATCTGATCAAGCCGGTGCAGCTCGAAAAACTCGAAGCCGCGATCGAGCGCGCACTTGGAGCAGGAGCTGGTTCGGACTGAATTAGTAAGTGCCTCCTAGCGGACTCTGGAGACCCGAACATCTCCACCGCCAGCGATATACATGTGGTAACCGAACGTATCTTTAACAAGGATCACCGGCGGTGATTCGACCTTCGGAAAATACCGGCTATCCGGCTGAGATTGCCTCCACCGTTGACCGTTCTCCAACGCAAAAACAGTGCTGCCATTGTATCCGGTGAAAGGGCCGACAATCCGGCTCTGAATGATTTCAGGCGGAGTCGCCTTGCGTTCTTTCACCGCGCGGTCGACTGCTTTTTGCGCTGCCACCTGGTTACTCGAACTAACAAAATGCCGGATGAATTCATCCAATCGCGCGCGTTCGTCGGGCGTCAGTTTTTGCAGGCCGGCTGCATCATATTCCTGCGGCGACATCGCCTTCTCCACGCCTGGAAATTCGGCTGCCTGGGCCCAGGCGGAAATTGGCGAGAGAACACACAGGGCGAGAAATAGCAAGACGACGATCGGAAAATTTTTCATACTCGGGATATTCGAAACACCGCTACTCGACTAAGAGAGCCAGGGAAAGTCAAAGGCAAAAGCAGCCCACGCGAATTTTCGAGAAAGCATTGCGACGCCGCTTCGGTTTGATTAACACCGCGCTTTAGCGCGGTGATTCGGAGCCCTCTTTCCCGCGCTAACCGCTTTAGCCGTTTTCTTTGGCGCGAAAAACCGCTAAAGCGGTTGGTAACGTTTCGTTGGTATCGGACACCCAGCTAAAGCAGGGTGTTGATGATATGCGCATTGTCGATCTAAAAATCGCGGACATCGCTTTTGGTGGGAAGGGAGTCGCCCGTGAAAACGGCAAAGCGGTGTTCGTTCCTTACACGATCGAGGGCGAGATCGTCTCGGCCGAAATCGTGCGCGAGAAAAAGCAATTCGCGGAGGCAGAACTGGTCGATATTAAGGAAAGTTCGCCGCATCGCGTTCCTCCGGAGTGCCCGTACTTTGGCCGTTGCGGCGGCTGTGCGTATCAACACATCGATTACGAACATCAACTTGCGATCAAATGGCGTCATGTTCGCGACGCTTTGCAACGCATTGGCAAACTCAAAGATATTCCGATGCGACCAATCATCTCATCGGCCAAACAGTACGGATATCGAAGTCGCATCACCGTCCACGCCCAGGATGGCGTGATCGGCTTTTTCCGGCGCGACTCGCATCGTTTGATCGACATCGAGCGTTGCCCAATTTCGCTCGACGAGATCAATCGTGCATTAGCGGAATTACGAGCACAACAACGTGTGCGCGATGGACACTACACCCTGCGCGCCTCATCGGGTCCGCGGGTTTTTTCGCAAACGAATGATTCGGTAGCAAATGCGTTGCGCGATTTGGTCGACAGTCTGGTTGCGCCTGATCAGCAACTCCTGATCGACGCTTATTGTGGCGCCGGGTTTTTCGCAAAAGCATTGCTCGACAAATTCGAGCGGGTAATCGGGTTGGATTGGGATCGCTTTGCCATCGAAGCTGCCAGGCAGAACGCGACAGCAAAAGAGAGTTATATTGCCGGAGATATCGATCTTGCGTTCGGGCGATTGAGGTCAATCGCCCCTACCTTTGAACGTGAAAGAACTGCTCTTATTGTGGATCCTCCCGCGACCGGGCTGAGCGCAGACGTGCGAAAAGCGATTGTTGAGTTCGCACCGCGGACGCTCATTTACGTTTCATGCAATCCGCCGACGCTCGCGCGCGATTTGAGAGACCTGCACGAAAGATTCGCGCTCGAATCCGTCACACCACTCGACATGTTCCCGCAAACCGCCGAGATCGAAGTCGCCGCGCACCTGCGAGCGGTGCCCCCGGGGATCCTGAAGATGATCGATGCACGCGCGGCGTCTTCGACCATTCCTTAAAGCAGGCACAACAAAGCCGAGTTTCATTGACGGATCGTACGGCGATAAGTCCAATGGCAAGATGATTGGGGTCCTGGCTCTCGTCGCGGCACGCCCGAACTGGCCGATCATGGTGCCGTTTGTGATCTTGTTGGGGACGATCGCACTCGCTCCGCTCATCGCTCAACATCATTGGGAGCGTCATTACCACAAGCTTTGCATCGCGCTCGCCGGCATTGTTTGTGTGTATTATCTCTTAATTGTTAAGCAGTCCGCGCGGGTCGTTCACGCCGGAATCGATTATGTGACCTTCATCGTCGTGGTCGGTTGTTTTTTCGTTGTCGCAGGCGGGATTCACTTGCGCGTCAAATCTCCAAGCGGCGCCATGAGAAACACTCTGTTCCTCTTTGTCGGCGCGCTTTTGGGCAATCTAATCGGCACTGTCGGCGCATCTATACTGCTGATCCGGCCGTGGATCGCGATGAACAGAGGCCGCGTCGCGCCAATGCATATCGCGTTCTTTGTTTTTTTGGTCAGCAACATCGGCGGTGCGCTGTTGCCGGTGGGTCCGCCGCTCATCCTGGGATTTCTCAAAGGCGTGCCGTTTGGCTGGACGCTGCAAAATTGCTGGCGCCAATGGTTGCTCACGGTCGCGATTGTTTTGGCCGTCTTTTTTGTTCTCGATCTTGTCAATCTTCGCACGCGCAAACGGGCGATTCATGAAAGCGAGATCACGCAATGGCGCTGCGACGGCGCCCACAACTTCCTTTTCCTGTTTGCGCTTCTGGCTGCGCTCATCGCCGTGCACGCGGGCTGGCGCGAGCCGCTCATGGTATTTATTGCGCTGGGATCCTATTTCGCTACGCCACAGCGGGTTCGCGAAGCCAACAATTTCACTTTGGCGCCGCTCAAGGAAGTAGGCTGGCTCTTTCTCGGCATTTTCGGAACAATGATTCCGGTTTTGGAATACATGGAACGATCGGCCGAGAAACTGGCATTAACCTCAGAGACAGCATTCTATTGGGCAACCGGGTTGCTCTCCGCACTGCTCGATAACGCGCCGACCTATCTCGCTTTTTTCGCGGCGGCGGTTGGACTCCATCACTTCGACATCAACGAACCGTCGCAGGTCGCAGACTTCATTTCCAAAAGCGGCGGCGAATTGACCGCGATCTCGCTGGGCGCGACGTTCTTTGGCGCGCTCACCTATATCGGCAACGCTCCGAATATGCTCGTGAAAACGATTGCTGAGCATGCGCATGTTCCAACGCCGAGCTTTATCGACTATATCTGGAAGTTCGCCCTTCCAGTGTTGATCCCTCTCTTTGTGCTAATCTCGATTTTGTTTTTTTCCCGCTAACCAAGTGCATGCGAAATCATTCGGCGCCGTTCGACATGTTTCCGCAAAACGCCGAGATCGAAGGGCTCGTCCATCTTCATGCGTAGACCAGCAGATCGATTTCTTCCGGGAGCGAGT
>Ga0207697_10000475_pt1 | contig 22686 bp, 18 predicted proteins | sample KBSSwiS5withPhiX_FD_184293 | JGI IMG/M metagenome (GOLD analysis project Ga0207697, IMG submission 184293) | Switchgrass rhizosphere microbial communities from Kellogg Biological Station, Michigan, USA, with PhiX - S5 (SPAdes) (version 2) | ecosystem: Host-associated > Plants > Roots >... | reverse complement strand
CCCGGCATTTTGATCAGCATCAGGTTGTCGTTCAATTCTCGCCAGAGGACCCCGCCGGCGGTTGAAATTGCCTCCGCGATCGGTCGCGGACTATTCAAGGTCAGGGGGAAGTCTTTCACCCGGACAATTGCGGTCTCCAAGTTCGCGCAATCTTTTGGAAAATAGCTTTGTAACAACGCGATCGCGCCGGGACTCAATTTCCAGGCACGAAGCCACTCCGCTTCGCGCAATGCGGCGGCGCGGGCACGCAGCGTTTCCGCCGTCACCTGTGGTTTGAAGTCAATTCGCAACTCGGGTTTCGCCATTTGGCGCAAGACGGGTCCGAGTCGATAAATTGCGCCGCCTTCCAGACCGTCGCGGGTGATTAACAGTTCGCCTGAAACCGTTTCGTCGGCGGCACGGACATTCAGGTTCTTAAGGGGCAACCCTTCCGCCCGCTCCAAAACGGCGGACGGCCACACTACATTCCAGCCGCAGTTGGCCGCAACGAACGGGGTCAATTCCACGCCGTGCGGAATCAGCAGCCTTGGCCAGTTTCCATCAGATCCGGTATCCGGCCAGGAAGCGCCGCCGAGTGCCAGCACCACCGCGCCGGCGGTGATTGCTTCGCTCTCATCCAAATCGAGTTGCCAGGCGTTGCCCCTTTTCGTTAGGCCACGCAATCGCGCACCGGTATGAAATTCCACCCCAATTCTGCGCAAACGACGAATCCAGGCACGCAGCAACGCGGCCGCCTTCTGGCCGCGAGGGAAAACGCGGCCGCTCGTCCCAACGTACGTTTCCACCTCCAACTTGCTCGCCCACGCACGAAGTTCGTCCGGACCAAATTCATTCAGCAGATCGCGCCATCGCTCGGGTTCGGCCCGATAGCGGGCGGGGAAATTCTCTACTGGCTCACTGTGAGTCAGGTTCAAACCCCCTCGCCCGGCGATGAGAAACTTCCTTCCGGCCGAGCGTTGCGCCTCGCAGATTTGGACCCGGGCGCCGGCAGTCGCAGCGACTTCCGCGGCCCGCAAGCCGGCTGGTCCTGCACCAACAATGACGACAGCGTTTTCCGAGTCGATCAACTTGTTAGGGCTGCACTTCAAAACTGAAGCTGCCTTTGCTGACGTGGAGATCCTGCGCCACCGCACTCCACGTGACCTTGTAAGTCCCCGGCACAATTTCCGGAATCAGGGACAAACGAACAAGGTTCGGATTTTTCTCGTCAGCTGCGAGATTGCGCTGATCGACCTGCTTTCCCTCTGCATTATGGACTTCGATCGTGCTTAGCTTCGTCTTAATCGGTTCGGTAAACCACATTCGAACTTCATGCGGCGCCTGTTTCAGAACCGACCGATCCTTCGGTTCGGAATGATCCAGATTGGAATGAGCCCAGGCAGGCGCAGCGATTACCAACAGACTAACGAAGAGTAAACGCGACATGTTCATTGACCGGACAAGACGATTGGTCCTTCCGCTTTGGTGGCACCGCCCTTGCGTTCCAGGCTGACTATGAAACTTTGGGCCGCGCGCACAGGTGCATGAGGATGAAACTGAACACTCAGGCTGCCGTCATTCGCCAAGTGGAAGACGCCGCCGTCGACGGGGTCCTTATATCTGGGATCCACCAACCAGAGCTGATAATCATGATCGTTCGCGTTGCGCGGGAGCTGCGCGACCTTCAAAATTCCGCTCTGCTTTTTTTCGTCCCAGACAACAACCGCATTCGCACTCGGTGCATCGGCGAGTTTTGAGTTAAGCGAGGCGATCTGGACCCGAGCCAGGACTTCGCGCTCTTTGAGGCGGGTAATCCGTCCGCGCAAACCCTTGTTGTCCGCCACGAGATAAGCGCAGGCGAGAGCGAGACACGCGGCAATGCCCCAGGGAATCAAGGTCGAGCGCGGAAATGCCCCTATCTTGTGTTGCTGACCGACCTGATTGAGAACGCGTTCGCGCAATGCAGCGGGAAGAGCGCAAGGTCGCGCTGAATGCGCGAACATGGCGGCGGTTTCGTCCATTTTATCGACAAACCCACGAAGGTCGTCGTCGAATTCCATCCGCCGTTCAAAGGCAGCGGCCTCCGCGTTTTCGAGGAGTCCGAAAACGTAGAGTGAAGCCTGTTCCTCGAGTTCTTGGTTTATGGCGCAACTCCTTTCAGCTCTTCTCGCAGCGCCAGCAGACCACGCCGAATGCGCGCTTTCACAGTTCCCAAAGGCGTCCCGAGCTTTTCTGCGATCTGCGTCTGCGTCAGCCCGGCAAAAAACGCCAGGTCAATCGCCTCGCGTTGCCCGTCCTGCAATTTTTCCATCGCGGCGCAGACGCGTTCGCGCTCGCTTTTACGTCCTGGCGCGTTGTCGACACGCTCCTTCGCAGCGATCCCGTTGGGGTTACCCGTCTTTTCAGCCACTGCTTCGGCCGGACGAGTTTGGCGCTGCCGCAAGCGAAGCCGATCAATCGCTTTGTGCCGTGAAATCATCACTGCCCAGGTGAAGAGGCTGCTCCGGCCCGGATCATATGTACTCGCGCGTTTCCACATCTGAACAAATGCTTCCTGAAGGACATCTTCCGACTCCTTTTGATCATGCAGCACAGCGTAGATCATCGAAAAAAGGCCACACGCAAACCGATCGTAGAAAGTCTCGAAACCCTGCCGATCGCCAGCTTGGATCCGCCGCGCTAATTCAGCTTCGGCTTCGTTCGGCAGCCGCGCTCCCTGCCCTGAGCCATTTCCGGGTACAGAGAGGCTTGATGAAGAATCGAAGGATTGCATCGCCAGTCCGATGAACCTGAAGGAGAAATTCGCCCCAGGCAAGAACCGGCCAGATAACCCGGGGGGCCGGATGAAAATCAATTTTTGTCTCTCGAAAGAGTGACCGCTGTTGACAATTACGACGCGTTGCGGTTCAATCGAATCAGGTTTGCCTCCTCGATCGACCTCCTTTCGAGGCTTCCCGGGTTCCGCTTTCCGCGCAACACAGGTCTGCCCGGCAAACGTCCTTTTTTACCCCATTCCATGGCGGGACACAGTAAATGGTCAAAGGTTAAGCGCATCAAAGGTGCGCTCGACGTCAAACGCGGTACGCTCTTTAGCAAATTTTCCAAGGAGATCAGTGTCGCGGCACGAATAGGCGGCGGCGACCCGGCAGGCAATGCCCGCTTGCGCAGTGTGATCGAAATGGCGCGAGCGCAGAGCATGCCCAATGACAACATTCAGCGAGCGATCAAGCGCGGCACGGGCGAGGGCGTCGATGCACAGCAGTTCGAGGAGATTGTTTACGAAGGCTACGGCCCGGGTGGGGTGGCCGTGATTGTGGAAACGACGACCGACAACAAGAATCGCACCGCCGCAGAGATCCGGCGCATCTTCACCAAGAACAACGGCAACCTCGCGACGAGCGGTAGCGTTTCCTACATGTTTCACAAAAAAGGCCAGATTACTGTCCCGCGAGATACGATCGAAGAAGAGCGCCTGTTCGAATTAGCGCTGGAATCCGGCGCAGAAGAGTTGACAACGGAGGAAGAACAGTATGTTATCCTTACTTCCCACGATCAGCTCTACGCCGTAGCTGAGGCGCTCAAACAGGAGAGTGTCACAATCGATGGGCAAAAGTTTACTTTCATACCCGATACGACTGTCCAGGTCGTCGACGAGGCAACTGCGCTTCAGGTCTTGCGCCTCTGCGATAGCCTCGATGACGACGATGACGTTCAGAACGTCTATTCCAACCTAGATATCCCTGAGGAGCTGCTGACGAAGTTGCCAGCCTGAAAACTGCGAGCCAACACAAATTCCGCCCGTGTCGACTCCACCAAAGACGGTTTCAATTATGAGCGAAGAAATGGAAAAACAGCCTGTCCCGGCAACCAATGCCCCGTTCCGGAGGCGCCGTCCGTCGCGCCGACGTGGGGGACGTCGCAACGATTCGGAACGGCCGGCCGGTTCCTTCAACGATGCGAACGGCGATGCGGCAGGGATGAATGGCCCCGAGATTCTCGAAGACGGCACCTCTGTTCAGGTGGAACAACGACAGAGTGACCGCCGTTCTGTCGAGACTGCGAATTGGGGCAGCGAAAACCGGACTTCGGAAGAACAACGCGATCGTTCCGAAGGCGGGAGCCAGAATGGCGAGCAACCGCCCCGCGAACCAGAGTTTGGCGAAGGCATCATCGAGATTTCCGGGAAAGGTTTCGGCTTCTTGCGGGACGCGAAGCGCAATTTCATTCAGACACCGCAGGATATTTTCGTCACCCCCGAAATCGTCCGGCGTTTTCAGCTGCGCGACGGCATGTGGATTTATGGTGAGACCCGTCGTGGCAATCGCGGCCCGCAGCTGATCCGGCTTCTCAAGATTAACGACGAAGAGCCGACCAAGTATCAGGACCTGCGACCGTTTGAAGAACTGACTACGATTAATCCGAACCAGCGTATCAAGCTGGAGACGGTTCCTGATCGCTACACGACGCGGATCATGGATTTGATGACGCCGCTCGGGAAGGGACAGCGCGGTTTGATCGTGGCGCCGCCTCGCACCGGCAAGACAACTCTTCTGCATCACATCGCAGACGCGGTCGTGAAAAACCATCCGGAGATGAAACTCATCATTCTCCTGGTCGACGAGCGTCCGGAGGAAGTGACGGATTTCCGCCGTTCTTGTCCGACGGCCGACCTGATGGCCAGCTCGAATGATAGCGATATCAAGAGTCACACCCGCATCGCGCAGCTGGCGGTGGAACGCGCTAAACGCCTCGTCGAAGCGGGCAAGGATGTCTTCATTTTGCTCGATTCGATCACCCGCACGGCCCGCGCTTTCAACAACGCGACCGGTGGTGGCGGGCGCACTATGAGCGGCGGCATCGACGCTCGCGCCATGGAAATTCCGAGAAAACTTTTCGCGGCCGCGCGGAACACCGAAGAAGCAGGCAGCCTGACAATCGTCGCCACGGCGCTGATCGAGACCGGCAGCCGAATGGACGAGCTGATTTTCCAGGAGTTCAAGGGCACCGGCAACATGGAGCTCGTACTCGATCGCAAGATCAGTGACCTGCGCATCTATCCCGCGGTCGATATTTTCCTCTCCGGCACCCGTCGGGAGGAATTGCTCCTCGAGGCTTGGGAGCTCGAAAAAATCAATCTCATCCGGCGCGGCTTGGCCGGCCATAAACCGGACGAAGCCATCCAGCGCCTGCTCATGTTCGTGAAGAAATTTCCGACCAATAAGCAGATGCTGAAGGAGATTCCGGGTTAAGCGCGGTTGCGGTAGCGCGAGCTTCCAGCTTGCGCATTTCTACACCCGAGACTCTCGCAAGCTGGAAGCTTGCGCTACCATTCATTGTCGTGAAGACGCGCCCCGACGTTCAGGAAGTTGAGTGGGAGGTCCTCCCGCCGGAATCAAAAGAGCGGCGCTCCGAGCTCGAGCCGCTCTTCCGCTGGCTCGCGCTCATCATGGATAACTTCCTTCGTCTCCCAGGGACGAATTTCCGCTTCGGCCTCGATCCTTTGCTGGGACTCATTCCCGGCCTCGGCGACACCGGGTCGGCGGTGATTTCGGCCATGGCGTTGCTGGCCGCCGCGCGCCGCGGTCTTCCAAAAATTCTTCTCGCCCGAATGTCCCTCAACATTCTCATCAACGAAGCGATTGGGATCATCCCAATCGTCGGGGACGCCTTCTCTTTCTGGTTTAAATCCAATGCGCGCAATTACGCGCTTCTTCAGCAGCACACGTCGGCTCCACGCCGCTCCACGACTAGCGACTGGATTTTTGTCGCGGCCGTGATTGGAGTTCTCTTTGTCATACTTCTCGTTAGTCTGGCATTGAGCTTTTGGTTGCTTTCCCAATTAGCGGCGTTGTTCACACGTCGATAATCGAAGAAAGAATCACTCCGCCAGGTAACGCTGCCGAAGCGAGTGAATGACCTCACGGGCGCGGCTGTAGGGCGCGCGAAAATCATCGATCGTTTTGAACCGCATCCGTCGCGCAAACTGATCCTCCTCTTCCCTGCTCGTCGGCAAAGTCGAGACGCTGCGATTTTGCCAACGGCGCAGCACCGATTCGCAGACCCGCAAAAAATAATAAGCTTTTTGCAGACTGCGCGCGTCCTCGTGCGCGAAAATCTTTCGCGTGGCCAGCTTCTCGATCGCGGAGGAAAAATTCGGTTCCCAAACGCGATGCTGCATTTGCAGCGCCTGGACAAGGAACTCCGCCTCGATCATGCCGCCGATGCCGGTTTTGAAGTCAAAAAAATCGTTGCCGCACCCGCGTTCGTTCGCGATCCGGACGAGCATGTCTTCGATCTGCCTGACGAGATCGCGTCGCGTTCCCGCCTCGCGCCAGAGCTCCTTGGCGAGCGCTTCAAATTCAAAGCCCAACGACCCGGTGACAGCGCGCGCGCGGGTGAGTGCTTGCAACTCCCAAAACTGCGCCCGCGTTTCGTAGTAGTTTCGCAGGGTTTCGAGCGAACAAACGAGCGGCCCCTTCTCACCGTCCGGCCGGAGCCGCGCGTCGAGTGGTGTGAAGGTGCCTTCCGCGCTCGGTTGCGCCAGCGCGCCGGTCAGGAGTTGAGCGGATCGCTGATCTTCTCCCACGAAAAGGACATCCAGATCGGCCCCATAACCAATCTCGCGTCCGCCAAATTTACCCATCGCCACGATCGTGAGCGACTGGATCGGATTTAAGAGACGATCGACAAAAACGAGGCACGCTTCCGCCACGTCATTTTGCTCGGCCAACAAACGCGGCAACGGGGCCAGCTCGAGCACGTCACGCAGCAAAATGCGCAGCAGTTCGCGCTTCCGGTAAATTCGCACCGGATCCAAATCCGCCGCGGTTGCGCCTAACGACTCGAGCCGCTCGAGATGCTGGCTGACATTGAAGGTCCGATCGAGGAGCCCGCTGCGGGTCAATTCCTCGAGCAGCTGTGGGCGGCGAATTAACCATCCGCCAGCCACTTCGCTCGTATCGAGTGTTCGCACGAGCAGGTCGAGCAAACGCGGATTTGCCGCCAGCAGTTCGAAAAGCAGGCTGCGCAACCCGTACGCTTCCACGAAACGAACAAATTGTGTCAGCGTATTATCGGGATCGGCTGTCCCCGCCAGGGCTTTGAGGAGGAGCGGTCGCAGCTTCCGAAAAATCTGCCGTGTGCGCGGTGCGACATGAAACCCGGCCGCACTCTCGCCGAGTTGCGCGACGGTTTTGGTCGCCTGGGCCGTGTCTCGGAAGTTTCGAAAATCCAACACGCCAGCCTCTTGGCCGGGCGCAGGGCCGCTCACGACCCGCTTAAAGATTGTGCGCACCGCGCCCATCTGTTTGCGCAGTTCGACCAGCAACCCGGCCCCATCGGCGAAGCCAAGACTTCCGGCGAGCGCCTCGAGGGCTTCGCCCTCTTCGGGCACGGTGTGCGTTTGCTGTTCGGCTTCAATTTGGAGCCGATGTTCGACCCGCCGCAGAAAGCAATACGCCGCCTCGAGCCGATGCGCGTCCTCGTTAGGCAAAAGCTCGAGTTCAGCCAACCCACGGATGGTCCGCAGCGTCCCCGGTTCCTGCAAAAAAGGGTGTCGAGCCGCATGCAGCAACTGGAGCGCCTGGACGACGAATTCGATTTCCCGGATACCTCCCGCACCAAGCTTGACGTTTCGTTCTCGCTCCTCGTGCCCAACAATATCGCGCTCGATCCGGGCCTTGATTGACGCGACGTCGTCGAGCAAATCCGGAGTCGGGCTCTTCGGAAAAATAAATGGCTGCAACTGGCGCAGAAAGTCATAGGCCAGCTCGCGATCGCCGCAGATCCAGCGGGCTTTGATCAGCGCCAGCCGCTCCCAGATTTCGCCAAACCCGGCGTAATAATTCTCCATGCTTTCGAGCGACCGGACGAGCGGCCCCGCACTTCCTTCCGGCCGGAGGCGCAGATCCACCCGGAAAAGCGATCCAGCCGGGTCCGATGTGGCAAATGTCTCGATGATCTTGTTCCCAAGGCGGGTGAACCACTCATGGTAACTGAATTGCGCGGTCAACTGCCCCTCGTCGCTGTAAACAAAAATGAGATCGACGTCGGAACTATGGTTCAATTCCCGCCCGCCTAATTTTCCAACGCCGATGATCGCAAACTTGCTCGTCGGCGAACCCCACCGCTGCCGTAATTCGCGATCCCAATGTTCGTAAACCTTCGTTAGGCAAATATCGGCCAACTGCGACAATTCAATGATCGTCTCGTCCAGGGGGGCGGCGTCGGCCACTTCGCGCAACGCGATTCGCACCATCTCGCGACCTTTCCAGAGACGCAGAATGCGAAAATTTTCGGCCGCAATTGATTCTTTCCCGGCGAGATTGTGCAGGCCGGTCAGCATCCGGCCGTAGCCGCGACGGTCGGCACAAATTTCCGGACGTGCCAGCCAGAGAAGGATTTCCGGCTGCTGAACGAGCCGCGCCCCGCAGATGCTGGAGACGCTCAGGAGATGAAAGAGCGCCTCCGCGCCTAACGGAAAGTTGGAAATCGTTTCCGCAAATGGCGGAGCGTCATCCGGCCAGTTGTCTTCGATCGCCTTCAGCGTCCGCTCCACCTGAGCCGGACGGATGCTCCGGGAAACCTCGCCTAACGAATCCGCAACCGCCACGCTATTGTGGTGGTTTCGCCATCTTCTCGCGCACTTCCGCCAAAGTACGCCGCTCGCTCCGGGTCAGACTCTCGATCCCCGTCTGCGAAATTTTTTCCAGTAACGGATCGATCTCTTCCGTGATGAATTCGTCGAGCGACATGCGCTGGCGACGCTCACTTTCAATCCGTCGACGACGGAGCGCCCGCTGCAGAAACGATGGTCGCCCAAAACCGAGGAGGTGTGCATAAAGCCAGCCGGCCGCGCCGCCACCAAGTATGGCGCTGTGACTAACAACCCCGCGGCGATCAACAATCAACAACACCGCGCCGATCAGGCAAAGCGCGTAACCGAGATACTTCAGTTTCAGTTTGAATGGGAGAATGAAGGAGAGCGAGTCAGTCACTTCCAGCTCCGGCAGAATAATCGCGAGCGCGACGACCATGGCCGCGACCCCGCCCGAACCTGCCATCAGCACGGTCGTAGCCGGCATCGAGAAAAGATGCCCAATTTCACCGCCGACGGCGCCGCAAATGTAAAGGTAAAGAAAGTGCCTCGGACCGAGAATCGCGTCGATGTCGCGTCCGATGATATAAAGAACGATCATGTTACCCGCGAACTGAAAGACGCCAGCGTGCAGGAACATTGCCGTCAAAAACTGCCAGGCGTAGGCGCCGTCGATGCCGCGGTAACTCAGCCCAAGATATTGAGGAACTAAGGCTGGCTGGTAGGCCTGGAGGACCAATTGAACGACGAAAATCGCGAAATTAAGTCCGATCAGCGAGAGCAGAACGACACGCTGCCGGGACTTCCAGCTCGGTGCATACGAGGAAGCTTTCCGACCGGACAGGCGCATAATTCGAAATTATTACAAACGCCCGAAATTGTCATTGGGAATCAAAGCTGCCCCAGCTCAAATCCGCGGCTTGCGGAGCTTGTTTGTCATCCGAGCCGCCGAATTACTAACTCGGGGCCAACACCTTCAACCTGCGCGGTTCCAATTGAAATTCGACCGGACAATTGCCAACTAACTCGCCGTCCAACTCGACCGGCACGTCTTCCATGCTGCCGACGCGCAGGCGCCGCGTCTGGAAATACTCCACTTCCCGCGTTGTGATGTCGCTCGTGAAGAAAACATTCTGCAGGTACTTCATCACATCCAGGTAGCCGAGTCGCTTGAAGACCAGAACGTCGAGTAAACCATCGTCGATAACCGCGTGTTTAAAAAACGGAAACGGCCCACCGTAAAGGCGGCCATTCCCAACCAGCACGAAGGTTCCTTCCTCCGTTCGGGCCTCAGCTGCATCAATCAGAAGGCGTGGCGGACGGCGCGCTGCGATTTGCGCGGCGGAGATCAGATAACTCAGCGGACCGAAGTTGCGCTTGGAAGCCAGACTCGTCTCCTTTACTACCTGCGCGTCAAGCCCGACCCCGGCCAGTTGCACGAAGTGTTTACCGTTGGCGGTCGGCAAATCGATCAGCCGGGTTCGCTCCGCACGAATTATTTCCCAGCAGCGTCCGAGATCATTCGCGGGCAGGCCAAGCTCATTGGCGAAGACATTCATTGTGCCCATCGGCATCAAGCCCAGCGCCGCCTCGGATCCGGCAATGCCGTTGACCACTTCGTGAATCGTTCCGTCACCCCCGGCGGCGACGATCTGTTCGAAGCCTTCCGCCACCGCCCGTCGCGCCAGGTGCTCGGCATCGCCCGCGCTTTCCGTAGCATAAAACAAGGCTTCGCCGCAGATTGCACGCAGCCGTGCGCTCCAGCGCCGGGCGCGTTCGCTCCGAGCGGTCGGGTTCAAAATGATACAAGTTCTGCGCACGGGACCAATTGGTTAGGCGGGTTTCATCTTTTCTTCAACTGTGCGCTGCGTAGCGTCCCACTGTGAAAAGAGTTAGCCGGTTGCTGCTTTGGCTGCTTGGAGGGGTTGTGGCGCTGGCCTGCGTCGTTTTGCTCGGGGTCAATCTGTATGTCCAATCGCAGGGCACGCACCGACGCATTCAGCAGGAACTCAGCCAAAGACTCAATACTCCCCTGCAATTGCGGCAGATCAGCGTGACCCCTTGGAACGGATTGAAACTCACCGGCATCACCATTCCCCAGGAAGGCCGGCTGAAAGGAAATTTTCTCCAAGCCCAGTCTTTCGAACTGCGGGTGAAATTCTGGTCGCTCTTTGCCGAGCGGCTCGTCATTCGGCAGGTTCTGCTCGTAAAACCGGAAGTCGTCTGGGCGCAGAATTCCTCGGGGAAATGGCGCCTGCCGGAGCTCCCGCTGGAGCAAAAAGGACCGCTGAACACTGACCGGGAGCGAGTCAAAAATCCAGCGACTACTCCTAACGACAAGCTGATCGCGAAAAATGGCCCAAGCCCGGTCAGTCCAGGGCCGGGGGCGCCTAACGAACCAGCTGCGATCGAGATGCCCGCGCCCGCGTTCACGCCGGAAGTCCAACGGGTCTACCTGAAGAATGGAAACTTCACCTTCCTCGACTCCGGCGGGAAACTGATCGCCAAGTTCATGGGACTCTATTTCAATTCCAGTTTCCGCACCGCCACCTCGATTCAAGGCAAGGCAAAGGTGGAAAAAATTTCTCTTCGCGACCGGTTCTTCATCGAGAATCTCGACTCGCCTCTGGAATACGATCCCGGAGCGCTGACCTTCTCGGGCATCTCCGCACAGGCGGCCGGCGGCGCAATCAATGGCCACTTCGAGATGCAATTGCAGGCCGAGGATTCACCGTTCACTGCGTCGGTGAAATTTCACGGGCTGGAGGCCGAGAAACTCATGACCAACGCAGGGGGACCGAGCGGAATGATTCAGGGCCATGTTGAGGGCTTCCTCGAAGCCGCCGGCAAAACCGCCGATAGCAATGCGCTCGCCGGACATGGCGAAATCGTCGTGCGCGACGGCAAAGTCCAACAATACAGCCTCCTCGTCGCGCTTGGCCAGATTTTGCAGATCGACGAACTGATGCAGCTTCAGCTGGAACAAGCCGAGGTGAGATATCACATCAGCCCCGGAATCGTGACGATCGACGAGCTACTCTTGCGTTCGCCTAACGTTCGCCTGACCGCTACCGGCACGATCGGTTTTAATGGCAAGCTTAAGCTCGATTCCCGGCTGGCTTTGAATGACAAGATTCGCCGCCAGCTTTTTTCTCCGATTCGCGCGAACTTCCAGGCGCTGCAAGACTCACCCGGTTACGCCGCCGTCGATTTCAATATCAGCGGCACTGTCGATCGCCCGAAAACCGACTTGATGGAAAAGCTGGTCGGGCGCGACCTGCGCGACCTGGGCGGCGTCATCAGCACCCTCTTTGGCCATTCGAAAAAGAGAAAGCAGCGAGAAGAAGCGGCACCATCCGCCACGCCCGTGCCGACTCCGATTGAGTCGCCAAGCGAAAGCCCTTCACCCGGCGAGAGCGCGCCGCCTAACGAAACTCCTTCGCCTGACGAGAGCCCAACCCCTGAGGAGAGTCCTTCGCCTGACGACAGCTCTCTCCCCGTTTCGACACCCCCAACCACGCCCGGCGAATCCACCCCGGAACCGACCGTCACTCCCGAACCGTTGAAATATCCTCCACCTGCGCCATGAGAGTCATCGCCGGGAGCGCTGGCGGCCTCACGCTCATCGTTCCCAAGACCGATATTCGGCCGACGATGGATCGGGTCAAAGCTGCGATCTTTTCCAGCCTTGGCGATCGGATTATCGGCGCGCGCGTTCTCGATTTGTTCGCCGGAACCGGCGCTCTCGGGATAGAAGCGCTTAGCCGCGGGGCCGCTTCCGCCATGTTTGTCGAAAGCGAGCGCGCCGCCGTTGCCGCGATTGAACGCAATCTCGCGCAAACGGGGTTGATCGGCCGGGTGCGGCCACAGGACGTGTTCGATTTTCTCACGCGCGCCAGCACCGCTGAAACGTATGACCTCATCTTCGCTGATCCGCCCTACGAAAGATCGAAACAGGGCGGCGCGTTCACCAGCCTTCTTCTGAACAATGACCGCCTGCCCGAGCGCCTAACGAACGAAGGAATCTTCGTCCTCGAAAAAAGACCGAGCGAACGTGTGCCCGCGACCGATTTATGGGAAGTCGTCCGGCGAAGAACCTACGGCGCGACCGAGACGCTTTTCCTCCAACGTCGTAGCCGGGATCGGTGATCCCGGAATGCGTACAACTGTCATCCTGAGCCGGCGGAGCGCGGCAAAGGATCTCTGACTATTTCTGCGCACGCAGCGCTAACGAGGACGACGACGACATGAGAGCGGGCCCACAATCTTCGCTCGACCGGGGTCACCGCTCCCGGCTACAACGGGCGCCGACGCCAGCCGCTTCGTTCCTTGGTCACTAAAATGATCCGCCTCATCTACAACCTGCTTTTTCCGCTGGCGCTGCTCGTCTTTCTGCCTGGTTACGTGGTCAAAATGCTGCGACGCGGGAATTACCGGGACAAATTCGGTCAACGGCTCGGCTTCTACGATCGAACAACTCGCGCCGCGCTTGCGGGCGAGGAGCGCACCTGGCTTCATGCGGTCAGCGTCGGCGAAGTAATGATCGCGTTGAAACTCGCCGCGAAGATGAAAACACGGGAGCCGAACCTCCGCATCGCGCTCACCGTCACGACCACCACCGGCTTCGCGCTTGCTTGCCGTCAAGTTCCCGAATGGATCGAGGTCCTCTATACTCCCCTCGATTTCTGGCCCGTCATGCGGCGCGCCTTCGATGTCATCCGCCCGCGCCGGATCGTCCTCGTCGAGGCGGAAGTCTGGCCCAACCTGACCGCACTGGCGCAGCGGCGAAAAGTTCCGATCGCACTCGTGAATGCCCGTCTCTCTCCGCGTTCGGAAAAACGCTTCCGCCAGTTCCGCTGGTTCGTTAGGCCATATTTCCAAAAACTCGATCTCATCTGTGTCCCGGAACAGGAAGACGTCGGCCGTTGGCAGTCGTTAGGCGTGACACCGGACCGAATCGAGCGAGTGGGCAGCATCAAGTTTGATCCCGAAGATGCGAAACCGTGCCCGGAGATTCCGCGTGCGATTCTAGGAACTCTCGGGGTTGACCCGACCCGCCCGATTCTCCTCGCCGGCAGCACGCACCCGGGCGAAGAAGAAATTCTGGCGCGAGTCTTTCTCGAACTCCGCCGCCAATTTCCGGGGCTTTTTCTTCTCGTGGCACCGCGCCACGTCGAACGCACCCGGGAGATCGCGAACCAATTACGCAATCTTGGCCTGTCGTCGGTGCGTCGAAGCGAACCCGCCACCGGCAGCGCGACCGATTGCCTCCTCCTCGATACCACCGGCGAATTGCGCAACTGGTATTGCGTCGGAACCATCGTTTTCATCGGCAAAAGCCTGACTGCCAGCGGCGGCCAAAATCCGGTTGAAGCAATCGTCGCCGATTGTCCGGTCGTTTTTGGTCCGCACATGGAGAACTTCGCGGCGCTCGCGCGCGACCTAGTCGTCGCCGGAGGCGCAATTCAGGTGGGCGACGCGACTGCCTTAACCAGCACATTTTCCAGACTCCTGAGCGACGAATCGAAGCGTCAAAGCCTCGTTCACCAAGCCCGAAACGTTTTGCAGCAACATCAAGGAGCGACGGAACGGACTGCGGAGTTGCTGGAAGACCTTGCTTCGACCCTTCCTGGCGGAAGGCTCTGCCGATAGAGGCCGTCGGCACGCTAACGAAAGGCGCGCCTGCACGCCGGGCAGTCGAACCCCAGGTTCAAATCGCGGGGCGATCGTGAGAATACGACCCTAACGGGATTCGAACCCGTGTTACCGCCGTGAAAGGGCGGTGTCCTAGGCCACTGGACGATAGGGTCAAGAGAAGCGCGCCCAATATCGGAGCGCTCCTCTTCGTTGCAAGGGATTTCCCCTTCACTCGCGAGGCGTGTTCAGGACGGCTGGGATAATCCCGTTAGGGTCGCGGGTCCGACTCGGCTTTCCGCCTCGCTCACCACTGCGCTATCGCGCAGCAATTCGCTATTCATTCCGTTTTTCGGAACGGCACGAGTCGAACCGTCCTGAGCGAGAGTGAGCGAGTCGAAGGGGTAGAAGGGTTTTTCGATGTTACGTTTGCGTGCCACAAAAATAATAAGCTTTACAAGGATTACTCTGGTTCAATAAAAAAGACGCAGATCACGTCACCCGATGTTCCAACGTTATTCAGCTGAGCTCAATGGGCCCACTAAACTGGATCTTCGCTGGACCATGCTTTACGCGATCTCCAGATCCGAACTGGACCCGACAGTTACCGACTGAGATCGCATTTTGCGGAGCGTATCCAAGGAGGTTGTTGGTTCCGGCTCGCGACTTGGATGCAGTCAAAACCGGTCAACAATGAGCCTGAACAAAGACAATGAAACCGCACCAACGGCTTCATCCTTTGTGAAGGCGAAACAAAACATGAAAGGACAAATGCAAAATGAATAGACAATCTTCCTCTAACTTCATGACGCGCCTCTGCCGGGGCGTATCTCTCCTAGCTCTGCTGTCTCTCGCTTCGCCAGTGATACCCCACGCACAGGGGAAGCAAAAAGGCGACGCCCCCTCGTGTGACCCCGGGTCGTGGACAGAGGCCGCGCCAGTGGCGATAGACCACTTCGGCGGTTTCATGGATAGCGACGGCACCTACGGCTATGAGGGCGGCGGTTATGCGTTCTCGACCGGCGACAATATCCTGCAGTTCGGGCGTTTCGATCCCGTTGCGAACACCTGGACGCCTCTTGCGCCCGTGCCCGATTCGAATAACGGCGAGGCCTCAGGGGTGTATGCGCCAAATGTCAACAAGCTCTTCGTCTTCGGCGGCGAGGAGATTGCTTTTGCCACGGTCGTCAATACCACCCGCATCTACGATATCGCCACCAATAAGTGGAGCACCGGCGCGCCAATGCCAGACATACGAGCCTTCATGGGCGCGGGCTATTGGAATGGCAAGATCTATCTAGTCGGTGGATATAACTCTGGCAATGTAGATCCGGCCTTCAGCCAGGTGTGGGAGTACGATACGGTGGCTAACACTTGGAATACCAACAAGGCCAGCATGCCGGTCGCGCTGGGAGGCCCAGGCTCGGGCGTCATTAACGGTCACCTCTACATCGCCGGTGGACGCGACATCAATAACACGAACTACAACACGCTCTATGACTACGACATTGCCGCCAACACCTGGACGACGCGTGCCAGCCTTCCGGAGGGCACCAACGTGCCTAGCTCGGCCGTCATTGGAGGTCAGCTCTGGGTAGTCGGCGGTGGTAACCCTTTCCTCGGGTCGGCTAGCTTACCCACCGGGAAGAGCATCTTCGGACCGGATACAAGTAACAGTCTGCAGATTTACGACCCAGCTAGCAATAGTTGGACGACCGGCCCAGGGATGAACGAATTCCGCTCGTTTGCGGCAGGCTGCGCGGTAGGCGACACGGCGGTAGCCGTTGGTGGCTACGACGGCTTTGGCTCCGTTACGTCGGCCGAGATTAATAAGGCTGACTGCGGTGGCGGAAGCATTACGCTGACAGCGGATGTGATCAGACAAAGCGGCAAGCGTTTTGTAGCGCTAACATGGAGTCCAGCTAATGGCGGCGGCATGAACGTGTTCCGAAATGGCGACCTTATTGCTTCGACCAGTGATGATGGTTTTACCAAGAGCCAACTCGGAAACCATACGGGCGAGTTTAGCTATCAGGTGTGTGAAACCGATACAGGCACCTGCTCCAACGAAGTCACGGTTAGAGTCCATTAAAGGACTTCGGGCTTAAAGGAATTATCGCCGGGAGTCGTCCCATCCGACTCCCGGTGGATTGTTGGCGCGTCAGCGGGAGGACTATTCCCTTGCCTTGTCTTAAATGAGCCTAATCGCAGGCTCGATATCCTTCGGTCAGCAGTTCGGTTTGTGACTTAGAGTCTTTGCAGAGGCAATCAGGGGTATTACCATCCACCCGATCCCGGATATGACTCGTATGCAGCCTGTATCCCCCAGCTCGGAAACGAATCCGAGGCGGGATTGTGAGTCAGGCGGGTTACATTCCCGCCGTTCTTGTCCATAGCATAGATCTCATCGTTGCCGTCCTGGTTGCTGTCGAACGCGATCGACCGCCCATCTGGTGACCAGACCGGCCATGCGGCGAAGTTCGTGCCATAAGTGAGCCGGGTAATCTTAGAACCGTTTGCACACATCGAGTAGACCTGATAGCTGCCGCTTTCGCTGCTGTGAAAGAGGATATGTTTTCCGTTAGGCGACCAATGCGGCCACTCATTGTATCCGGCAAGATTTGTCAAGACTCTAATCCCGCTGCCGTCGCTGTCCATATTCGCGATTTGGTAATCGCGGCTGAAAAGAATCGAAGTTCCATCGACTGACCAATTTGGCTGGATGTCATACCCGGGATGGTTTGTTATCACGTGCGCACCACTCCCGTCAGCGTTCACGATGGCGATTTCGAAATCGTAATTAACCATGCTTTCATACGCAATCTGTTGATCGTCGGGCGACCATGCCGGGTTCTCGTCCAAAGATCCGAATGTTAGTTGCACAACATCACTACCATCGACATTCATGCGATAGATGTTGCTGCCTTGGCCGCCTCGGCTACTGACGAACGCTACCTTATTCCCATCATGCGATAAGGCCGGATTGCGATCGATCGCGGGGTCAAAAGTGAGCCTGATGACATTCCTCCCGTCGGCGTTCATTGAATAAATCTCCGAGTTACCATCCCGGGTGCTGTGGAATACGATCGTTCCTCCCCGCCGCGCAGAAGCTGCGGCCAGCATGATGCCGGCGATGCAAAAAAGGACGCCGAGCACGATTCGCCGGATCAAGAACGAAGATCGAGAGTTAGTATTTGTTTTCATGAAATGATTTCTTTTGTGGATTTGCAGAGAGATGCTTCACCTCTTCCAAAAGAGAAAAGCGGCCGGAATTGCAAAAAAAGTGCGAGAATCCTTGGCCCGGGGGACCATGTGACCCGGGAACTTGTCCAGCGCGGCCAAACCAATCGAGACGGCATCCCTGCCCCGTAATCGCATCCGCTGACACCAAAACGTTACGTTACGGTAATATTCCGGAGTGAATTTTGTCTTGCAATTGGTTCAAAAAATCTATACGCCACGATTGTTTCAATAACACCATTAAATTATGAAAAAATCACTATGTTTAGCTGGTTGTGCAGCGGGCTTGATGGCCTTCGCTGTGACGGGAGCACAGGCGGCGCCTGATGCTCTTTCTATTCAGTTCGTTAGCCAGTTTGATTATCCGGGCACGAATACTCAGACGCGGCCGCAGAAGATTAGCGATAAGGGCGAAATCGTCGGGGTCTTTTTGGATAGCACCGGGGCGTCATTCGGATTCACTGTGCGTGGAACCCAATTCAGCCCGCCGATTAAGGACCCGAACGATGCCGCTAACTTGACCGAGGGACGGGGAATCAACAATCAGAGAGTCGTCTGCGGCGATTATACTGATTCGTCTGGCGCCTTCGAAGGGTTCTTCTTCTCGCATAATAATTTTACCAATTATGCTCCGGAGCCGACCTTCACGATCGTGCTCGGAATCAATAATGCGGGAGATTTTTGCGGATCGGAAATCCCCAGTTCCACCGGAGTACAGTCCGCGTTCACGAACATCGGGGGCGTGTTAGAGGACTTCGTCGTGCCCAGCGCGGCGGCGACTCTCGCCTATCAGATCAATAGCCTCAACCAAGTCTGCGGTTATTGGAATGATGCCAATGCGGCCAGCCATGGTTGGTGGATGGATACCGACGGTTCGGTTCACTCGCCGATCGACCCGCAGGGCTCGACCACTACCATCATCTTCGGAAACAACGATAAGAATTTGATGGTGGGCCGCTATCTCGACGCGGGCGGCGCGACACACGGGTTCTTGTTCCAGCCGCCGAATCGTTTTGTGATTTATGATCAGCCGGGTGCGACCTTTACTTCGCTTAACGGAATCAATAAGAAGAACCAGATCGTCGGCCGCTATACCGATCCCGCGGGAAGAGACCGTGGTCTCATCCTGCAGGTAGTCAAGACCGCCGATGGTTCAGCTCGCGAACTACCGATGGCTTCACCTAACGCGCCGATGAAATTCTGGGCTAATCACCCAGAGAACATGAACCCGGCTTACTAAGACCGGACAACGCTAAAGTTTGACGAAGTAACAGCTGCAGCGCCCAAAGCGACGCTGCAGCTGAACTTTTGTACGTGGGAGAATATTCTTCGCCCCTGCTGAATTATTAGAATCTCGTTAGGCACGATCATGTCCATTACGATCGGGGAGCGCGGGCATTTTGCCGGAAGGCTTTTCCGCCAGGGAACTTTCGCGAGTTTTACTCCCTTGCGCTGAGAAGGCGCCGGCAACATGCCGGCTCAAGCGAGCTGAATGCTTGCGCTCCCCAGAGGCAATACTTTCAGCGCGGTGTCGGATCGCCTAGCCCCTGACGAGCACATTATGACCCGTCCTGTCTGCCGGGCGCAACGTCGGCCAGAATACTATCCTCGACTCGGAACTGCGCGGAATCGGCAGCCACACAGATCAGATTAGCGAGGTTAGTGGTGTGGGCGGTATCCGACGAACCGTCCAGGTCGCGCACGAGCTCGAGCGCAACAAGTCGAAGGCCAACAGGCGAGTCGCGGGCGTGGATCACGCCCGCGACCTTTTGCATTACTCAAGTGCTAATACTGCCTGACTCACATAGCTGGCACTTCAAATCGCGGCGCAGCCTGCCTGGTTGGTCTGGCTGGCAACGACGAACTCCCTATACTGATCTCCGTCGCGCCATTATCCGCCGCGCCGGTAGCTCTAGCTACGAACCCATGGTCAATGCCAGAGTCGTCCGTGTAACGGCCGGAAATGAATCCTCTCTTATTGATTCCGTTGAAGGACGTAAACGTTGAACCCGGATAATCAAAGATAACGAATTGGTTAGGCGGGATCAGAATGAACGCATGAGTTATTCCGCTGAAGTCCGCATATCGCCCGACCATCCAATTCTTGTCATTCATTCCGAATATGATAGTCCCGTTTGAGTCGGCCGGATCGATTGGAGTTCGCAAGCGACCGCGTCTGTCGACATAGAAACCGTGAGTGAGTCCCGCGTCGTCGGTGGTGTAACCGCAGAACGCGTTATCGTTGTTAACTCCGTAAACCAGTGTAGCCACCGCTCCGGGGACGACAACGGTCGTCATGTTACCACCGAAATTGGTGAACCCCGATTGAATTCCGGTCGCATCGTCAACGAACGAGCCTACAGAACCCCTATTATTAAGTCCCAGGACAATCGTGAAACTCGAAGAGATATCGAAGTCCCGGTACTGGTTCCCCTTGAGGAAGAAGCCGTGAAACACTCCGTCGGAGGTACTATAGTCACCGCCGATCATGTCTAAGTTGTCGTTCCCTCTGCCTTCTGTGAGGTTCCCGGTATCGTTGGGATCAACAATCGGATCTCTAAAGGTCCCATCGGCGAACCGATAAAATCCGCGAGATATCCCAGCGCTATCGAGGTAAATACCGACAATGTTATTCGAGTCGTTAATTTTCTGTGGTCGGGTCTGAGTTCCCGCTCCTCCAGGAGCATCGTACGTTTCAAGCACGTTGATCGTGACATCCTGAGCGAGCGCGTCTGCTAGCGGAAACGCCAGCAAAGCAATTACAACACTGCTAATGATATTTCTTAGTTTCATGTTTTTATTTCTCTCCGTTCACCCGTTGATTATCGAAAGAACTGCTTCTGACACCAGAAGTCGCGTTCCTCCGGACTATCGGCACCCTAATCCCAAAAATGGATGAGCGCCAGAATCCTTCTCCGACGGCGCAGGGACAAAAGGCAGACGAGGATGGATTCTCCTCAGAAACAAATGCTTATAACCTGACAAGCAAATTATGTCCGGTCATCTCCGCCGGTTGCGGAAGGCCAAGGAGAAAAAGCAACGTAGGCGCTACGTCGGCCAGAATGCCGTCCTCGACTCGGAACTGCGCGGAATCGGCGGCCACATAGACCAGATGAACGAGGTTGGTGGTGTGGGCCGTGTTCGGCGAACCATCCGGGTTGCGCATCAGTTCGCAGTTCCCGTGGTCGGCCGTGACGAGGCATTTCCCGCCTAACGACAGAACCCTGGCAATAACTCGCCGACAACACTCATCGATCGTCTCGACCGCTTTGATCCCAGCCTCGACTACTCCGGTATGGCCAACCATGTCCGGGTTGGCAAAGTTCAGGATAATCAGATCGTACTCGCCCATTTTTGCCAGCACAGTCTCAGTCACTTCGGGCGCGCTCATTTGTGGCTGTAGATCGTAGGTCGCAACTTTGGGCGAAGGGATGATGATGCGATCCTCTCCTGGAAACGGGTTTTCCACGCCTCCGTTAAAAAAATATGTGACGTGCGGATACTTCTCCGTCTCCGCGATCCGGAGCTGCTTCTTGCCGGCGCTGCTCGCGACTTCGCCGAGGATGTGCGCGAATGACTCACCCGGAATGGCAAATGGCACTCCGTAGGTCTCATCGTACTCAGTCATTGTCACGTAGTCCACCTTGGGTTGAACTCGCCGGTCGAAGCCTTTGAAATCCGGAAAGATGAATGCCTGTGATAACTGTCGAGCCCGGTCCGCCCGGAAGTTGAAGAAGAAAACCACGTCGCCGTCGCGAATCCTTTGCTCGTTAGGTAAAGCAAAGATGAGCGCGGGAAGGAATTCGTCCGTTTTCCCGTGCGCGTATTCCTGAGTCACGGAGGCCGAAATCGACTCTTCGCAAAATTTCCCCTCACCAAAGACGATCGCGTCCCAGGCCTGCTTGGTGCGATCCCAGCGTTTATCCCGGTCCATCGCGAAATAACGACCAATCACTGTCACGATGCGCGCGCCGCTCGTTTGCAGGTCGCGATTCAACGTGGAAAGAAAATCAGCGCCTCCGGTCGGCGAAGTGTCGCGGCCATCGGTGAATGCGTGCACCATCATATCGGAAACGCCGGCTTCTTTCGCGGCATTCGCAACCGCGACCAGATGCGAGAGATGGCTGTGCACGCCGCCGTCCGACACCAGCCCGAGAAAATGCAGCCGCGAGCCGCGGGCCTGGGCAAACATCTCCTGCAGCACCTTGCTTTTCCCGAGCGTCCCTTCGCTGATCGCCTTGTTGATCCGCGTCAGGTCCTGATAAACGATCCGACCCGCGCCCAAATTCATGTGGCCGACCTCGGAATTTCCCATTTGTCCGGCCGGCAGCCCGACATCGAGTCCGCTCGCGCTCAAACGCCCACCGGGATATTTGCCATAGAGTTCTTCGTGAAATGGAGTGCGCGCAAGAAGCGTCGCATCTCCATTCGCTTCCGCACCGGCGCGTCCGGCCGGATTAATCCCCCACCCGTCGCGGATGAGTAACATCACTGGTGCTGTCATGGTCGTGAGAATTCCAATCTTTGTTCGTTAGGCATCGAGTCGCATGAGTTCGATTCGATGATTTGCATTCGGATTGCGCCTCGAAGGTCCGGCCACGAGCATGACGCGTTTCGCCGTCACGCTATTGGCCTGCAACCAGTCTTGGATGAACTCGCGCCAATCGGTGTCTTCGTCGGTGTTTTCCACTGGATACACGCCATATGAAAACGCGAGTCCCTGGCAGACTGCGGCGTCCGGGCTGGGTGCAACCAACCAGACTGGCGGTTTGCAGCGCGAAAGAATCCTCGCCGTCGCACCGCTGCGCGTCGGCACCAACCCGAGATCGCACGGGACCGTGTCGAGCGCGTGCTCGACCACCGATGTCATCCGATCTTCACCAGTCATGGTTGCTCGTTCCTCGCACAGCTCGCGCCGCGTCATCAGCGCTGCGCGCGGTCGATGCGTCTCGGTATAGGCCGCAATCTTTGCCAGCATCGTAACCGCTTCCTCCGGAAACTTGCCCATCGCCGATTCGGCGGAAAGCATCACACAATCCGTCCCATCCAAAATCGCGTTGGCAACATCAGTTGCTTCCGCCCGTGTCGGAAGACGGCTATTCGCCATCGACTCCAGCATCTGCGTTGCGGTGATGACCGGTTTACCGGCAAGATTCGCTCGTGCGATCAACTGCTTTTGCAGCGTCGCGATTTCCTCGATCGGAACTTCCACTCCCAGATCGCCGCGCGCCACCATG
>Ga0207697_10000469_pt1 | contig 22795 bp, 14 predicted proteins | sample KBSSwiS5withPhiX_FD_184293 | JGI IMG/M metagenome (GOLD analysis project Ga0207697, IMG submission 184293) | Switchgrass rhizosphere microbial communities from Kellogg Biological Station, Michigan, USA, with PhiX - S5 (SPAdes) (version 2) | ecosystem: Host-associated > Plants > Roots >... | reverse complement strand
GGCCGGGGATCGGAAAGGGAAACGGCCGCGGACGGCCGCGCTGCTGCAATTGCAGCTGACCGCCGTTGCCGCCGGAACCGTTCGGCGTGAGCGCTGCGTCGATGGCGATGGCGTAGACCAGGGTGTCCGACTCGCGGATGGACCGCCGCACCGTGTCGAGGGTGGTCCGGCTGTTGGTGTCGTTGCCGTCCGAGATGACCAGCAGCGCCTTCTTGGCGTGCTTGCCGGCGTCGAGCAGCGGCAGTGCCTCCGCGACGGCATCGTAGAGCGCCGTGGCACCATCGGGCCGCAGCGCTTTGAGCGCCTCCGTGATCCGCGTGCGATCGCTGGTCCAGCCCTGCACCAGGTGCGGGCTGGTGTCGAAGCGGTAAAGGAACACCTCGTCCTCAGGACGGATGACATCAGCGAGAAAACGATCGAGTGCGGCGCGCGCCGAGGCGATCTTGCTGCCCGCCATGCTGCCGCTCGTGTCCAGGATGATGCCCAGGCTGACCGGGACCCGCTCGGCGCTGAAATGCGTTACGTCCACGACGTGATCGTCCTCGTAGACGACGAAGTCCGCGCGCGACAATCCTTCAACGAAACGGCCGGAGCGGTCGGTCACGGTGGCGGTGACGTTGATGAGGTCGATCCCGGTGCGAAACCGGAAGCGATCCTGCGCCTGCGCCGACACGAGGCAAACCGCCAGCAGCGAGGCGGCGGCGACGGCCAGCCAGCCCGCGATCGATCGGTGGAACCTTCGGAGAGAGTAAAGCAGGGTGATAGCTCCCGCCATGTCCAAGTGGGGACGCGAAGGCAAAATCGTTGCCGGTTGGCAGCGCCGGTTTCCAGGCGCGAAATCGTGTCGTCCTGAAACGCCGCCGGCCGGCGTGTGCCCGCCCGAGGACGCCTCGCGTCCTGGTCGCAGGCCGCGCCAGGTCATGTTCCGATCGCGCGGGTCAGGACGCCGGTCGCGCCGGTCGCCCATGGAGCCAGGACGAGGACATGCGTGCCATCGACGAGCTCCTCCCGTCGAGTGATCCGCGCTGCGCCGCGGCGATAGCCTGCGAGATCGAGCCCGGCCGAACGATAACACCAATCGCGGCGCGCCCGTCCGCCGTGCTGAGCCGGCTCGCAGTCCCGGCGAGTATCATCGCCGGATGCTGAAGAACGCTCCGGTCGTGCCGTATATCCCTGTTTCCGACGTGCCCCGCGCTCGCCGTTTCTACGAGGAGCAGGTGGGCCTCGAGCCCCGCGAGATGGTCGCGGGCGGCGTCGTCTACGAGTGCGGGAAAGGCTCTTGGGTGTTCCTCTACCCCTCGGCCGGCGCCGGAACCTCCAAGGCCAGCCAGGCCTTCTGGCAGGTCGAGGATCTCGAGGCCGAGGTCCAGGCTCTGAAGGAGAAGGGCGTGGTGTTCGAGGAGTACGACATGCCCGGCTTGAAGACCGTCGACGGCATCCTGTCTACGCCCGGAAACAAGGCCGCCTGGTTCAAGGATCCGGACGGTAACATCATGGCGTTGATCCAGGGCGGCACCAAGGCGGGATAGCCGGGGATACAATCAGCCGCGCCACTCACAGGAGGCTGCATGGATCGTCGGACGTTCGTTCTTGGGACCGCGGCGGCGGCGCTGCACGCGTCACGGCTCGCGGCATGGCAGGCGGCGGGCGTCGAGCTCGGCTCGATTGACGGCAGCGTCAGCGGCAATCAGTTCACGCCGGTGCAGTTCCTGGACTACCTGAAGTCGGTCCAGCTGACCTGGGCGATGATCTCCCTCCCGCCCGCGGTGTTGGACGATGAGGCGCAGGTCCGATCGATCAAGCAGCACGCGGATGGTCTGGGGATCAAGTTGCAGCTGGCCCACGGCTCGGTCTGTCCCAGCTCCAAGTCGTTCAACGCTCAGAACGGCCCGCTCGAAGTGCAGGTGGCCCGCGCGTTGAAGGCCTCGCAGATCTTCGGCGCGACGTGCATGCGCTGCATCCTCGGCGGCGACCCCGAGCGGCCGCAGATCGAGATGCACATCGACAACATGATCAAGGCGGTCAAGGGACTCCGCTCGCGGATCGTCGACGCCGGGGTCAAGCTGGCGGTCGAGAATCATGGCGGCGATCTGCAGGCCCGCGAGATGAAGATGATGGTCGAGGCCTGCGGCACCGACATCATGGGCGTCTGCCTGGATTCGGGGAATCCGGTCTGGATGCTCGAGGACCCGCACTTCACGCTCGAGACGCTCATCCCGTACGCCGAGACCAGCCACGTCCGCGACAGCGCCGTATGGAAGGTGCCCGAGGGGATTGCCGTCCGGTGGGTCAACATGGGTGAGGGGAACGTCGACATCGACGGCTGGATCCGGAAGTTCGTGCAGGCCAAGACGGGGCTGCCGATCATCTTCGAGAACCTGGTGTCCGGCGCCCCGCGGATCCACAAGATCTACGAGCCGGCATTCTGGGACAACTGGCGGAAGGATCCGGCGTGGGAGTTCAGCCGCTTCCTCGCGGTCGCCGAGAAGGGCACGCCGACGCCCCCGACGCCGCGGCCGGACGGAAAGACCGCCGGTCAGCAGAAGATCGACGACATGACGGTGTGCATCAAGTACACGCGCGAGCTGTTGAACAGGATGTGAAGAGCCGCGTCGGTGCAGGCCCGTCCTGAAGGTCTGGCCGGCTCACTCCAGGATCAGCGCCACGAACCACTCTTGGTCATGCGGTTCAGACCGCCGGGGAAATCGAGGTCATCCGGAAATCCTCGATCCGCATCGGCGGCACCAGCGCAGTGCCCGGCTGGTCGTAGGCTTCGCCGATGTGCATCGGCACCGGCGTGCCGAGCGCGGTGATGTTGTTGAATCCGCGCGCCGGGCCGTCGTTCCAGCGGAAGTTCTGTACCGGGCCGACGATCTCGCCGTTCTCGATGAGGAACGTGCCGTCCCGCGTCATGCCGGTGTTGAGCAGCGTCTGGGCATCGACGACCCGGATGTACCAGAAGAACGAAACCAGCAGACCGCGCTTCGTCGATTTGATCATCTGCTCGACCGACTGATCGCCACCCTCCATCACCAGGCTCATCTGCGGAGTCACGCCGGTCGGCGCCTTGCCCTGCTTGTTGGCCCAGAAGCGGTCGTAGGCCAGATTGGTGACGACACCCTTGTCGACCCAGGTCGTCGGCCTGGCCGCGAGCCCGTCGACGCCGATCGGCGTCTGGCGCAGAATGCTGTTGCCGATGTCGCTGCGGATCGTGACGTTGTCGCCGAACACCTTCTGACCGAGCTTGGTGGTGCCGCGCTCCGGGCCGCTCATGAAACTCTGGCCTTCTTCGGCCGGGCGGGCGTTGAGCGCCTGCAGCATCAGCGAGAGGAAGCGCGCCGCCGGACGCGGCTCGAGGATCACCGTATAGGTGCCCGGCTCGATGGCCCGCGCCTTCCGTGACGCGAGTGCTTTCCGCGCCGCGGTCTCGCTGATCGCGGTCGCGTCGATCTGCGACACGTCCTTCATCCCGGTGGTGCCCGCCCATCCAGAACCGGTGCCGTCAGGCGTGCGGCAGGTGAGGATCAGGCTCGCCTCCGCGTAGCGGTAATAGCTGAAGAGCCCTTCGGAGTTGGCCCGCGCCTCGGTCCAGTGGAGCTTCGGGATGTAGCCGGCGCCGACGACCCCCTGCTTCTCGCACACTGCGATGCTCTCTCTGACCATCTGGGCGCGTTCGGCTGGGCCGAAATTGACGGCTGCCGGCAGCGCCGCATCCACCGTGACATAGTCCTGCGGCGGCTTGACGAGCGGCATCAGCTCCGGGTTGTCCGGCCGCTGCCTGGCCAGCGTCTGCGCTTCCGCAATCGCCCGCTTCAACGACTCGTCGTCGAACTGGTGCACCGTCGTCGACGCCGACTTCTGCCCATAGCGAACGGTAATCGTCGCTTCCTGATCGTGCTCGACCAGATTGGCGGTGATCGTCGAGTTGGCGTAGCGCGTCGCGGAGCGCTCGCCGCCGGCGAACTCCACTTCCACGGCGTCCGCCTTGGCCATGTTCAGGATCCTGTCGGTGACTGCTTTGACGTCGTCGCGTGAATAACTCATGAATCCTCGTTATCAGCTTCCAGCTTCCCGCTTCCAGCGTTGCCGTTAGCGACCGTTCGTGCCGCATCCAGCGGCACGGTCCGCTGCTGGGAGCTGGAGCTGGCCGCTAAACGCGAAGTCGCCTACGCGAACGCCGCCCCGACCATGATCTTGCGGATGAGGCACGGCGAAGACCCGTGCGACGGGTGGTTCGATTGCACCGGCTGGCCCTTGGCGTCACCGGTCAACCCGTGATGCTCCCATGCCGACTGCGGCCCGACGGCGTCCAGGTTGGCCCAGAAGTCCGTGGTGATCGCGTTGTAGGTGAAGTCGGTGACCATCCGCGTCTTCTTGCCGTTCTTGATCTCCCAGTACGCGTCGCCGCCGAACTGGCCGTTGTAGCGCTGCTGGTCGATGCTGAAGCTGCCCTGGCCGTCGACGAGGACACCGTCCTTCACGTCGGCGATCATCGCGTCCACGTCGGGTGACCCGGCCGGTCCGGGCTCGAGCTGGATGTTCGGCATGCGCAGGAACGGGAAGTTGCGCCAGTGATTGGCGAACGTACAGCCGCGGCTGAAATTCTCGTTCAGCAGGTACGCGGTCTCGCGGTTGGTCTGCAGGCCGACCAGGATCCCATCCTTCACGATCGGCCACTTCTGTGCTTTCACGCCGTCATCGTCGAAGCCGACCGTCGCCATGCCGCCGGGGAAGGTGCGGTCGGCGGTGACGTTGAACTTCGGCGAGCCGTATTTCAGTTTGCCGATGTCGCTGATCTTCACGAAGCTCGTGCCGGCGTAGTTGGCTTCGTACCCGGCGATGCGATCCAGTTCCGTGGCGTGCGCGACGATCTCGTGGATCGTCAGCGCGAGATGCGACGGTAGCAGCACCAGATCCTTGAGCCCCTGGCCGACCGGCTTTGCCTTCGAGTGCTCGACCGCCTCGGACGCGATGCGCTCGGCCTGGCCGGGCAGGTCGCATTTGACGAGGAACTCGTAGCCGGCGCCGGCCAGCCGCTCGTAGTTGCGGGTCTTGACCTGGGTCCCGGTGCGCGCCGTCGCGGACGCATTGCAGTTGCAGAAGTGGAAGACCTGCTCGATGTACGAACCGTCACTGGTCGCGAGGACCTTCCACTCGTACTCGAAGCCGGCCGTGGCGTTCGCGAACAACACTCCCGGCGTCTTCTGGATCGCCGCGGTCACGCTGCGCAGCAGTTCGACCTTCTCTTCCAGCGGCACCGTCCAGGGGTCTTTCTCCATCGGCATCTGCCAGAATTCGTCGTACTTCTCGACCGCCGCCAGTCGGATGTCCGTCTTCTTGGCAATCGCGCTGGCCTTGGCCACCTCGGTGGCGAGACCGGCGACCCGCTTGATCTCGTCGGGTGTGACCACCGGGCTGCTGGCGAATCCCCACACCCCGCTATGAATCACGCGGACCCCGAAGCCGTAGGTTTCGGTGGTGCCGCCGCTGCCGCGGCCGCCGAATCCGCCGCCGCCACCGAAGCCGCCCGCATTCGCGATCTGCCCGTTGCGCAGACTCAGGGCCTGCGACCGATTGCGCGTGAACCGGATGTCGGCGTACGAGCAGCCCAGGCGTTTTGCTTCCGCCAGCGCGAGCGCGGACCACTCGCGGTAGCGCGGATCGCGGACCGCCGGAACCGGATCCTGACGCGGGTCGATGGTGCGGGCGAAAGCCCAGCCCGGCACGCCGGCGATCACGGCGCCGGCCCCGAGCACCTTCAGAAAGTCTCGTCTGTCTCGACCGCTCACTGGTGATTCTCCTGCGATGGGAATGAGTCTCGCCCGGCGGCGCCGCTGACACACCGATTGCGCATTCTGAGGGCCGCCTGCTGACGGCCTGAGCCGGCGTGCGATCCTTGATTATAGACACGCCCTTGGCCACCATCGCGAGGGCTGACTGTCCGACGCAACGCGCGTCCGTCTTTCGCCGGCCCGTTCGGCGCCCCTGTAGTACCGTTGATCGAGGGGCGTGTATGACGCGGTCGGCAGTGGCTCTCATAGTCGTGGCGGTGGCTTCGGCCGTTCATCCTTCGATATTGGCCCAGGCGCCCGATGCGGCGAGCCTCGCGGGGCGCTGGGCGCTCAACCGGACCCTGAGCCAGTTCCCCTCCGAGGTCGGCTTTCCTGTCGACTGGGTCGCGCCAGATGCGGTGGAGCCCGGTGCCGGCGGACGTGGAGGCCGCCGCGCGGTCACGCCAAGCGGGATCATCCTTCCCGAGAGTGAAGACGACGCGAAGCGAGTGCAGGAGCTGACGGCCGAGGTCCGTACGCCATCGGCGCGTCTGTGGATCAACGAGGCGCCGCCGCTCATCACCATCACGGACGATCAGGGGCGCATGCGCAGCTTCCACGCTGACGCCCGCGACGAGATCCTGCAACTCGAGGACGTCCCCGTGACGGTGAACGCGAGACGCGAGGCCGGCCGGCTGCTGGTGGTCTACCGAGTCGGTCCCGGGCGCGAGATCCGCTACACCTACTCGCGCGGGTCCAGCCCCGGCCAACTCGTCGTCGACGTGCAGTTCCTCGAGCATGGCCGCGGCGGCGTCGTGCGACGAGTGTACGAGCCGGCGGCTCCGTCGGACTCGATGCTCGTGCCGCGTCCCGCACCGTCGCGCACGTCGTCCGGTGGGGAGTTTCCCGCACCGCTGCGACCCGATACCGGCGCCGCCGGCCTTCCGGCCGCGGGGCGCCCGCCAGAGCCCTTCAACCAGCAGCCCGATGCCGAGCTCCGGCGCCTGAACAATCTCGGCGTGGTCGTCGAAGGGTTGACGCCGCAGGCCGCCGCCTGTGGCGTGTCGCAGGATCCGATCGCGTCCGCCGTGTCGAAGCGGCTGACCGACGCCGGCTTCAAAGTGGTACGCGACTCGGACGAGGACTCATACCTCTACGTCCACGTCATGACCACCACCATCTCGGCCAACTTCTGCGTGTCCCGGTACGACGTCTTCATCTACAGCCACACCACCGCGACCCTGTCGTATCAGGACAAGCCGGTCCTGGTGCAGGTCCAGCTGCTCCACAAGGGCGGCCTGACCGGCGGGGCGCCCGCGGCGCACGGCGATGGGGTCGTCAAAGGCGTGCTGGACTACGTGGATCAGTTCGTGACCCGCATCCGCGACGCCAACAAGTGAAGCCACCATCCCTGAACGGCCGCGCCGGTGACCGCTGATCGACGGGCGTTCACGACGTCCCGCGAGATCCCGTCATCCGCATTCAATGCGCTGAGTTCCTGACCACCGTAGGCCCGACCTTCATGGCCCGGCGCAAGCTGGTCGACGCTACGGCCGCGGGAGGCGCGTCCGTCCCACCTGCAGCAGCTCCCGTGTCGCCGCGTGCTGCGGATTCGACAGCACCTCACGCGGCACGCCGGATTCGACCACGCACCCTTGCGACAGGACGATCACCCGCGTCGCAAAGTCGCGGACGAAGTCGTCGTCGTGCGACGTCATCACCAGCGTGCGGCCCTGCGCAGCCAGCGCCTGCAGCGTCTCGCCCAGCTCGTTGCGCCGGGCCGGGTCGAGCGACGCGGTCGGCTCGTCCATGAGGAGCAGCGGCGGATCGACCGCCAGCGCGCGGGCGATCGCGACCCGCTGCGCTTCACCGCCCGACAGCTCGCGCGGCAGCGCGTTGGCCCGGTGGCTGACCCCGAGCTCCTCGAGGAGCGCCCGGGCGCGTGTTTCCGCGTCGGCTTTCGGCTGGGCGTGTACATGGACCGGCGCCAGCCAGACGTTGTGGATCGCCGTCAGGTGTTCGAAGAGGAAATGGAACTGGAACACCATCCCGACCTTGCGCTCGAGCGCACGCTGCGCTGCGCGGTCGCCAATCCGCTGGGGCCGCGCCACGCCGTCCACCAGCACGTCGCCACCCTGGAAGCTCTCGAGGCCGGCGACCGTGCGCAGGATCGTCGTCTTGCCGGACCCGGACAATCCCATCAGGGCCAGCATCTCGCCGCGCGGGACTTCGATGTCGACCCCGGACAGGATGTCGCGCGTGCCGCGTTGCAGCCGCAGGCCGCGTACCTCCATGACCAGGCTCATGACGTTGCGCTCCGCCACTGACCTTCGAGCCGGCGCGCCAGCTGCGCGAGGGGCAGCGACAGCGCGAGGTAGAGCGCGGCGCACAGCAAGCCCGGAATGACCCAGCTGCCGATGTTGGCGGCGAAGATCTGCGTCTGCTTGGTGAGCTCGACGACGGTAATCACCGAGACCAGCGACGAGTCCTTGAGCAGCGCGACGAAGTCGTTGGTCATCGGGGCGAGAGCCAGCCGGAACGCCTGCGGTCCGCGGATCAACCGCAGCGTCTGCCGTTCGCTGAACCCGAGGATCCGGGCCGCCTCCAGCTGTCCGCGCGGCACGGCCTCGAGCGCGCTGCGATAGATCTCGCTCTCGTAGGCGGCGTAATTCAGGCCGAGACCGAGGAGCGCGGCCATGAAGGCCGGCAGCCGGACGACCCCGGAGAGGCCGTAGTAGATGACGAACAGCTGCAGCAGCACCGGCGTGCCCCGCATCACCTCGACGTAGGCCGTCAGCAGGAGCCGGACGATCGTGTTCCCGTAGACCCGCCCGATGGCCAGCAGCATGCCGCACCCGACCGCCATCGCCATCGACAGGCACGAGAGGACGAGCGTGATCACCGCGGCGCGCAGCAGCGATGGCAGATAGCGCAGCGTCGTCTCGAGCACGTGCGGCGACGCCGGCGCCGAGGCGCCTGCCGCTGCGGTGGATGTTGTCCCCGCGGCGGTCAGCTCCGCATATAACCGCGGCTGGTCGTCGTTCCAGACGTTCCACTTCCGCATGATCTGTTCGAGCCGGCCATCCCGCATCGCCGCGAGGAGTGCCGCATTGACGCGATCGCGGAGCTCACGGTTCGCCGGACCAGTGATGACCACGTAGTGCGCGGTCTGCACCGGCGACGGCTCCACGAACAGTCCGGTGTTGCGTTTGAGGGCGCGATTGGCGAGGACGTTGTCCAGCAGCACCGCATCGACCCGGCCGACCAACAGGTCCGAATACGGGTGCACGTCGTCATCGTACGAGACGGCGACGAGGCCCTGCTCGCGCTCGGCCTGGAGCAGCAGCTCGTAGGCGATCGTCCCGCTCAGCGTCGCGACTCGCCGCCCGCGCAGGTCGGCGAGCGAACGGTACTTGTCGCGGTCGGCCTCCCGCACGGTCAGCACTTCGCGAAACCGGTAATAGGGCAGCGACACCGCCACCGCGGCGCGCCGTGCCGGCGTGTCTTCGATCCCGCTCAAGCCGATGTCGAAGTCGCCGCGGATCGCGGACTGGTCCAGTGAAGCGAAAGCCACCTGGAGGAACTGCGGCGTTCGGCCCATCGACTGGGCAACGAGCGCCGCGATCTCGACATCGAACCCGCTGACGTTCTGGGGATTGTTCGGGTCGGCCTCGACGTACGGCGCGCCGCCTTCGGCGTCACCGCCCCAACGCAGCACCGGCGCCTGAGCACCGAGTGACGCCTGCAACACGATCGCAAGGCAGAGCAAGATCGCGGCACGGCGCGCGCGGGGCACCGGACGTTCGATCGTGTCGCTGAGGAGGAATGGAGCGCTGCTGGTCCTGGACAGGCGCATCGGCACGGTTGCACCGAGAGTATACGGCCTCGGGTCGCCTCCCCTGTTCGTCGAACTGAGGACGAGCGGTCCGGAGCGCGTCAGGCTCTCGCTACCGGCGCGCACGCCGCTGAAAACGCCGCCAGCGGCCTGCGCGCGGTCACTGCGACTGCGGCAAGACGGATTCAGCTGGCGCCCACCGCCGCGCCGGATCGTGCGTCATTCGCCTGGCGCCTCGCGCGGGCGAACAGCGCCCGCGAGACGACCGCTGTCGTCAGCAGGCCGACCCCGGCGACGATGAATGCGGCTCCGTAGCCACGGGACTTGAGCACACTGCCGAGGAGCTGCGGGCCGGTGGCCTGGCCCATGAAAAAGAAGAAGGCGAACAGCGACACGGCCGTACCGCGCGCTTCAGGGGCCAACTCGGTCGCCTTGGTCTGGAGGGTGCCGTGCATCGTGTAATAGCCCATGCCGAGGACGATGACGGTCGGCACGAACCAGTGCCATGACGGCATCAACCCGACTGACACGAAGGCCACCCCCAACAGCGCGCCGCCCAGCAGCAGGATGCCCAACTCGCCGACGCGGCCGATCAGCCGCTTGACCGACACGCTGTAGACCAGCCCGCCGACGCCGAAGCCGGCGACCATCAAGCCGGCATAGGCGTAGTTGATCCCGAAGCGATCGGTGAGCGACGAGGCCAGGTACGAGAGCCCGCCGAAGACGAACAGCCCTTCGAGCAGGACCGTGCCGAGCACGAGCGGAGCGCCGCGGCGCTTGAGCATGCCGCCGTACTGCGTGAACAGCGCGTAGATCAACAGACAGCCGCCAAGGAGCTGAAGTGCCAGTGACCACAGCGGCGGAACGATCCGCAGCATCCCGACGAAGATGACCGAACCGGCCAGCGGCACGGCCAGGATCGACGCTCCGATCGGCCGCGGCGCCTTCGGTGGTTCCGCGAAACGCCGGCCCTCGCGCGCCAGCAGGATCGATACCGCCAGCGCTACCACTCCGAGGACCAGGAAGATCGCCCGCCATCCGAAGAATTGCCCGAACAGGCCGCCGAGCGTGCTGCCGACAATCTGCCCGATCATCAGCGCGCTCATGAACCGGGCCAGCGCGATCTGCCGCGTCTGATAGGGGAACTTGTCGCCGATGTAGCCGAGCGACATCGGGATCACCGCCGCCGCCGCGACCCCCGTAAGGAAGCGCAGCAACGCGAACACCGGCACGTTCGGCACAAAGGCGCAGGCAAACGTGCCGACGGAAAAGACCGAGAGGCACCCGGCCATCACCCGCAGCTTGCCAATCCGATCGCCCAGGGGACCGTAGAGCAGCTGAAACAATCCGTACGGCAGGGCATACGACGAGATCACAATCGCCGCGTTCGGCGGGGTGGTCGCGAAGTCGCGGGCGATGACGTGCAGCAGCGGATCGATCACCCGCGCGTCCGCCTGGACCATGAACGCGGCGAGGCCGAGGACGAGGAGCGAGGCCCGTTCGGCGGCCGTCGACACCGCGGGCGCGGCAGCTGTTTCCGATCCCGACATCGTGACGATGCTAACTGGCATTGCGCTGCGGACAAAGCCGGATGGCACGTGCGATCAATCGCGCGGCGATCTCGCACGTCGCTGAAACCCGAGCTCGACAGTTCCGCAGTCGTTGGCGATTTTCGTCACGTTTACTTGAACGATGAGTAGGTCACGGATAAGCTGCCACCGTTCTCACATTCGGAGAGGAGCCGAGATGCGAACGACGTTGATCCTGGCGATCATCCTGACGGTGGTGTATCCCGCGGCGGCCCGCGGGCAATCGCAGATCACCACGGCCGCCATCGACGGCATCGCGTCCGACGCGACCGGCGCGGCGCTCCCCGGAGTGACAGTGGAGGCGCGGAACCTCGACACCAACTTCGCCCGAACCGCGGTCACCGGCGGCGACGGCCGGTTCGCGATCCTGCAGCTGCCGCCCGGTCGATACAAGGTGACCTTCACCCTTGCCGGCTTCGCCACGCTCGCACAGGACAGCCTCGAGCTGACCGTCGGCCAGACCGCGACGCTTGCGGCCCCAATGAAAGTCTCGGGCGTCGCCGAAACCGTCACCGTGTCGCAGCCACCGGTCGAAGTGACCCGGACGTCGTCGGCCAGCACCCTCAATCAGATTGCCGTCGAATCGACGCCGATTCTCGGGCGCAAGTTCGAGGATCTGCTGACCCTCACGCCCGGCGTGAGCATCGTCCAGGGTCCGGACGGCGACGAGATCACCTTCGCCGGACAGCGCGGCACCTTCAACAACATCAGCCTGGACGGCGGCGACTACAACAACGGCTTCTTCGGTGAGCAGGCCGGCGGCCAGCGGGCGGCGATCGACATCACCCTCGAAGCGGTGCGCGAGTTCCAGGTGATCGCGAGCGGTGCCCCGGCGGAGTTCGGGCGTACGGCCGGCGGCGTGGTGAACGTGATCACCAAGTCCGGCACCAACCAGACGCACGGCAGCGTGTTCCACTTCCAGCGGCTCGAGGGGCTGACCGGAGAGCTCTCCGACGGCAGCTCGCTCGAGGATTTTCATCGCGAGCAGTTCGGCGGCACGCTGGGCGGCCCGGTCAGGAAAGACAAGGCGTTCTATTTCGTTGCCCTCGAGGGGATCACCGGCAACTTCGAGCGGCCGAATCTGAGCCGCGCGATAGGTGACACGCCGTGCCCGACCCCGGCGCCGACACTGGCCGCGAACGAAGCGCTGATCAACGGGAACAGCGACTGCCAGCGGCTGGCGCTCCTCAACTTCTTTTCGGCGACGCTCGGCCAGCAGGAGGGCCTGCCGGTCTCGCATCCGGTCAAGAACGCGGCGATCCTCGGCAAGGTCGACGTGACGCTGAATGCCAGCAACAACCTGTCCGCCTCCTGGAACTTCAATCATTCGCGCAAGGAGAACGAGACCTTCGACGTCGCCAGCTACGGCACCTCCGCAAATGGGATCGAGGGGGATCCGGCGCGCATTAACGTGGGCAACGTCAACTGGTTCACGACGCTGTCGTCGACGCGGCTCAACGAGGCGCATATGACCTACTCGCGCGAGACGCGTCCGCGGACGGCGGCGCCCTCGAACCTCGCGGCCGACACGGGCGTCGGGTTCGCGCCGTCGTTCCGCTTCGGCAACCCGTTCTTCCTGCAGCCCAACGTGGACGAGCTGATCTGGCGCACGCAGTTCAAGGACAACCTGACGCTCGTCTCCGGCGCGCACACCATCAAGGTCGGCGGGGAGTGGATGCACACGCTGAACGATCAAGTGTTCCGCGGTTTCTTCACCGGACGGTATCTGTTCGACAGCGTCACCGGGTTCCTGCGCTATGCCTCGCCGGCGGCCGCCGGCGGGTTCGGGCCGTATGCCGTCGGGTGCTCGAACGGCTCGTACGTGACATTCCCGGCTTCGTGCCCGGCCGGCTCGACGACGACCGGCGGGCCGCTGCTGCTGTATCTGCAAGGCGCCGGGCTGTCCGGTCCGGCGACGGATGCCGCGGGGGCGTCGCGGATCACCAACGATGAACTGTCGCTCTTCGCGCAGGACAAGTGGCAGCCGCGCGCCGACCTGACCGTCAACTACGGTCTGCGCTGGGATTCGCAGCTGATGCCGGAGACGGCCGATCCGTCGACGACCGCCTTTGCCGCCTTCCTGAGCGATCCCGCGTTCCCGTCGAACGGCACCATCCCCGATCAATGGAAGATGTGGCAGCCGCGCGCCGGCGTGTCCTGGGACCTCCGCGGCAACGGCCGTTCCGTGATCCGGGCCAGCGCGGGCGTGTATTTCGCGCGTCAGAACATGCTCAGCCAGGTCGGCACGGTCACGACCAACGGCGTCCAGCAGCAGACGATTGCCCTCGGCACGTTCGCGACCTCGTTTGCGACCATGCCGGTGTGGCCCAGCGTGGTGAGCCCGACCCCGCTTCCGCCGGGACAGTTCCCGGCTGGCAGCGGCATCCGCGTGTTCGATAAGAACTATGTCAACCCGCGGGTCTACGCCTATAACGCCGCCTACGAGCAGCAGCTGACGAGCGACCTCACCGGGTATGCCGACGTCACCTGGAACGAGGGGCGGCACCTGACCCGATTCCTCAACTACAACCGGAGCGGGCCGTCGTGCTGCGATCAAGGGCCGGGCACCGGGAACGTCTACGTCTACAGCGGCGCGCCGTGGGGGCCGCAGCTCGGGGAAGTGATGGTCACCAACAGCCGCGGCAGCTCCCGCTATCGCGGGCTGACGCTCGGCCTGCGCAAGCGCATGGCCCACAACTACCAGGTCGAGGGCAATTACACGCTCTCCAAGGACGAAGACGACGACTCCAACGAACGCGATCCGTTTACGGACCGCAGCTTCGACTTCTTCGACCTGCGGAAGGACTGGGGTCCTTCGGATCGCGACATCCGGCACAGGTTCAACGCATTCGGATATTTCGCCCTGCCGCGTCACCTGCAGCTCAGCGCGCGGGCGCAGTATCGCGGCGCCCAGCCGATCACGCCCTCGCCGCGCATCGTGAACGGTGACGACCGCGGCCGCAACAGCGCCCGCAAGGACAACGAGTTCTTCTCGTTCGACTGGCGGCTCGGACGCCCGTTCAACTTCGGCGGCCGGTACGAGATCACGCCGGTGTTCGAGATGTTCAACACGTTCAACAACGCCAACAACATCAACCCGCTTACGACGCCGGCGTTGTTCAACTTCGATGGCTTCCTGCGGTCAGGCGTTGGCGACCCGCGCCAGGCGCAGCTCGCGGTCAAGGTGACGTTCTGAGGCGGCTTGGTGAGTCCTCCGTGGATTCCGAACACCTCGACACGAGAGTCAAGACGATGACTCCGCTGCCGGACGTTATCGACCGTAGCGAGTATCGCTGCGTACGACGGTGCGGCGGGCGGACGGATCCACATGGACCCGGATGAGCAGGAGAATCGGTGCCGTGGCAGCCGTGGTGTTCGCGGGCGTGCTCTTGAGCCGCCCTCTGGTCGCGGCTTCGTACTACCCGCTGCGACGCGACGGTCCGTGAGCCGTGTACCTTACGAAGGAGGCCTTTGGCGTCCATGCGGACGGCGTCGGCGATGACGCCGATGCCGTTCAGCAGGCGATCGACCGCGTGCAGGAGACGACGAGGGCCGGGGTGGTCTTCATCCCGGAAGGACGCTACCGCCTCGGCAAGACGGTGTACGTCTGGCACGGCATCCGGCTGTCGGCTACGGACGGAACCGCCCAGTCTTCGTGCTCGGCCGCAACACGCCTGGCGTCCAGGAGGGTTCCGGCCGCTACATGGTGCACTTCGCGGACAACAGGCCGCAGGCGGGTGCGCCGATCGTCGACGCGACCGAGTTCACGTTCTACAGCGACATGAGCAACATCGACTTCGAGCGGCAGGACAGGCAATCCCGCGGCGGTCACGGTCGCTTTCACGTGGCCCAGCACAGCGCGCTGACGCACATGGATTTCCAGGTCGGATCGAGCCGCGCGGCGCTCGAAGACATCGGCAACCAGGCGAGTGAGCTCCACGTTCACGGCGGAGAATACGGGATCATCACCAAGAGGACGGCACCGGTCTGGCAGTTCCGGCTGATGGACTCCAGCTTCGACGGCCAGCGGACCGCCGCCATCCCCACCCAGGAGGTCGGTTTCACTCTCATCCGGGTCCAATTCTCGAACATGCCTGTGGCGCTCCAGATCGCCGACGATCAAGTCGAGCATGAGCACCATTGTCTTTGCCGAACGTGGCGGGACGTCGGTCGTCGCCGATGCCGCGGGCAACGTCTACGTGGCGAGCGGGCAGATCTGGATTTACGACCGTGACGGCCAGTCGGATGGCGTCGTCGAGTGTGCCCGAGCGACCGAGTAGCCTGGCTTTCGGTGGTCCGGACAAGCGGACGCTGTTCATCGGCGCCCTACGCGATCCGCACGAAGGCGGCAGGACAGTAGGGAGGGCTGCGGCGTCAACTGATGATCGTCGGAATCGGCCGCCCCACCGACTCCCGCACCGGTACGCCAAGCCAGGCGGCGATCGTCGCGTTCACGTCCGCGAGCGTCGCGGCGGACGGCGCCTCTGCGGGCTGGCGATCCACGTCCGGTCGGACCGCCAGCATCTGGTCGATGCCTTCCGCCAGGAAGAGGTATAGGGTCTTCCTACGATAGGCGGCGCTCTTCTCGGCATTCAGCCAGACGTAGTAGGACAGCTGCTCCACGTCGATGAACGAACCGACCGGATCCTCGATCAATGGGATCTGATCGGAGGCGCGGGGCTGCGAGAACAGCAGGAGACTGCTGAAAGGCTTCAGCTTGTCACGCACGCCGTAGCGGGTCACGAGGATGCGCGGCTGCGCCCGCCTGAGCGCCTGGACAGCGGCCCACTCGACGAACGTGTTGTTCACGAACAGCGTGCCGTTGCCGGTCAGCAGCACCTCGCGGATGAAGGTGCGCACGATGTCGTCCGCATGCAGCAGCGCGTCGGCAGCCGGTGCGATGGTGAGGCTGCGGGCATAGGCGGCAAACGCTTGCGGGCTGTCGACACCGGTTTCGATTTTGCGGTAGAGCGCACGCGTCAGCTGGTCGCGATAGTCGCGGAGCCGCTCATAGCTCAAGCCGATGACGCCACCGCCGGTCCCGCGCGCTTCCGGCGACGCACCACCCCGGATGCCGGCTTCGCCGGACAGGTCGTGCAGGGCCTGATGTGACTCGATGATCCACCGATCCAGCGGAGTCGCGTTCTCGGACCCGGCGGACGGATCCAGCAGCGTGATGGCACCGTCGGCGTGGGCGCCGAACAAGGCCCGCCGGAACGCGTCGGGTGAGGGAGCGGCGGCCAGATCGAGGGGGATCCTGATGCCGGCCCCCTTGAACCGGCCCCACAGCTGATCGGGCTGTACCGCAATGTCGCCGGCGTAGAGTTGAACGACGAGCCGACGTGGAGCATCCGGCGGATAGAGCCGGGCGTTGAGTGCGGGGTCGAGCATCGCGAACAGCTCGTCGATCGCCGTCCGCCACGCCGGGAGCAGCCGGCGCTTTCGGAGTAGGGCCTGCGCCTCGTCCTGGAAGCGCGCGGGGTTGCCCCGCGCAATGCGATCGCACCCGGCCTCGGCCTCGATCCGGGCGATCGCGGCGGTCGCGCGCACCAGTTCCGGCTGCGGCAGATCGGTGAGGTGATCCAGCAGCGCTCGCTGGTAGCGCTGCTCGGCACTGAACAACGTGCCCCACTTGTGCAGCTCGACGAGGATGAAGGCGTGGACCGTCGCCGGCAGGCGGGTGAGGACGGCAGCGTGCCCTCGTGCCAGGGCCGCCGCGTCACCCGTCAACCCTGCGTCGAACTGCATGGCCAGCGTCGGCTAGAACACCAGCTCCGCAAGGGGCCGGCCTTCGCACTCCGGCATCTTGAACCCCAGAATGCCGGCGACCGTCGGGGCAACGTCGGCGGTGCGGATCGGCCGCTCCGTACCGGTGCCCCTGGGCACACCGGCGCCCACTGCTACCAGCCATACCCGCCGGCAGGAGTCATCGCCGCTGCGGTGGTTCGCGAAGCCGTTGCCGGCGACGTCGCTGTCGCGCCCCAGCTCGGGGACGACGAGCAGCGTCGTGCGATCGCGGTACTGCGGCAGCGCCTGCACGTGCTGCCACAGCTCGTGCACCAGGCGATCGGTCCGTTTGATGGCCTCGAGATACAGCGAGTAGGCGCCGTAATGCGCGATGTCGATGTCCCAGAAGTTCACGACCAGCAGCGATGGGGCCAGCCGGTTCATGATCTCCTTGGTGATGAAGAACGTCAGCTCGTCGCCGCTGGTCGGCACGGTGGGGTCGTTGAAATAGTCGAGGAGCGATTTGGCCAGGGTCGACTTGAGCTCGGCGCCGAGCCCGCGTCCAGACTCGAAGACCTTCCACCCGAAGCCCTCGTATCCCTCGTCGAGTGCCGACATCATGCGCGCCGCCAGCACCTGCCGGTCTTCGACACCGGGCCCGCCATCGGTGCTCACCGCGGCCTTGATCGTTTCGATGAGGAGCTGTTTCGGCAGCACGACGTTGGCGGAGAACGGATCGCCATACGCGCGAAGCTTGCTGCCGCCCATCAGACCGAAGCTCTTGTTGGTGGCGATCACCCACGCCTCCTCCGGCGGGAGGGCGTACTCTTTCCGGAACAGCTCGAAGATGGTCGGCGTGAGCGGCGCTTCGCTGCCGTAGGCATCGACGTCCTGCCGGCAACCGGTGACCAGCGCGCCGGTCGAGTTGAAGTGGCCGGTCAGGCCTTCATAGCGAGCGACGGGATACACCAGGCCCTGCGGCACGATCTCCCGGGCCAGGTGCGGGATATTGATCCAGCCTTCGGGCGCCAGCGTGTCCTCGTAGCGCGCACCGCCGCCGAAGGTGACGACGATCACGCGACGATCGGGCCGTGTCGACCGTCGGGGACCCTGTGCTTGCAGGCGGCGCGGCAGCCACCAGTCGACCATGCAGGCGGCCAGCACGCGAAGCGCATCCCGCCGGCGGAGAGCTCCGAGGTCAACCATCGGGATCTCTAGTACTCAACGATTTCACCGCCCTTGATCTTGCGAGCTTCATCGGGGAATTCGAAAGGGTGGTCGACGCCGGGCAGGATGTCGCCGCTGGCGGAGTAGTACGGCCAGCCGTCCGCGACCAGCCCCATGCCGCCTTGATCGACGAAGGTCAGCTTCGTGATCAGCTTCGATGATTTGTAACCGTACTTCGGCGGCATCACGAGGCGCAGCGGCGCGCCGTGTTCGGCCGGGAGTGCCTCGCCGTTCATGCCGAGCGCGAACAGCGTGCGCGGATGCAGCAGGTCCGGCACGCTCACGAAGTCGTAATAGTGGTCGGCGCAATCGACCCGGACCCACTTGGGATCCGGATGCGGCGGTGCGAGGCGCAGAAGGTCCTGTGCCCGGAAGCCTTCCCAATTGATGCGGCCGGACCAGCACTGGACGCACTTCAACCGGCTGCTCTGGCTGACGCGCGGCAACCGCTCGACATCCGCGGCGCTCAGGTGGAGCGGTTCGCGCGCGAGCCCCTCGATCGTCAGCGACCAGGTCGTCGGATCGGGCGCAGGGATCGGATTGAAGGCCATGACCTTCAGGCCGAAGCGATCCGGTTTGTTGGTCGGGATGATCCAGCCGGCGCGCCGTCGCTCGGACTGCAGCTGATCGAACGGCGCCCCGCTCGCGAACGCGGCCGATGCGGCGCTGACAACAGCGGTCTGGATGAACGTTCGCCGGTTCATGGGCTCGGCTCCGTCAGGACGGGACTGGAGCTTACTCCCGATTGCAACAACTGGCAACGACCGCCGCGCGAGGCACCACGCACCCTCGCCGATCGGTCCGTCGCGGTCATCGAGCCGCGCAGGCGGTCGTCGTGCCCCTGGCGAGTGGCTGCCGCCGAACGACGCCGCTTCCCTCACGAATGACCACCAGCTGATCCGCGTCGACCGCCTCGATCGCTTCGGTCGCGCCGCCCGGCCAGGCGATCTCCAGCCGGTCGGCGCGGGTCCGGTCGCCGAGTCCGACGACGATCCGAAGATCGTTCTGGGCACCGAAGCTTCCGCCGCTACGCACTTCATCGATCAGTCGTTGGGTGCCCGCGTGCACCGTGACGCGGGCGCCGATGGCACTCCGGTTCGACCGCGTCCCGACCAACTGCACCACGAGGCTGTGTCCCCTGATCGGCGCGCAGTTGTGCAGCAGGCTCGGGGCGCTGTGCATGTTGCTCACCACGACGTCCTCGGCGCCGGTGTTGAACAGATCACCGACGGCCGCGCCTCGCGACGCGCGTTGTTCGAGGAGGCCGGGGCCGGCGCGCCCGGACACGTCCTCGAAGCGTCCGTTGCCGAGGTTGCGATAGAGCAACCGCCGCTGTTCGTAGCTGTAGCGGCCGCCCACCCGGTCGGCCTCGGGATACACATGGCCGTTCACGATCAGGATGTCGCGCCAGCCGTCCAGGTCGACGTCGACGAATGCGACGCCCCAGCCCAGATACCGTGTATTGACGCCCAGCCCCGAACGCAGACTCGCATCCTCGAAGGTGCCATCACCGAGGTTCCGGTAGAGGGAGGGAGTGTCGTCATCGAAGTTGGTCTTGACAACGTCGAGCCAGCCGTCGTGGTCGTAGTCGGCGGCGGCGAGCCCCATGCCGGCTTGCGCCCGTCCGTCGGCGGTCAGCGCGACCCCCGCCTGGAGCCCGCGCTCGGTGAAACTTCCGTCGTGATTGTTGTGGAAGAGCAGCGAGGCGGTGGAGTCGTTGGCGACGTACACATCGGGCCAGCCGTCGTTGTCGTAGTCGAGCACGAGCGGCGTGAAACCGAAGGCCGGTCGTGCTTTCAGGAGGCCGGCGCGCTCGGAGACGTCGCTGAATGTGCCGTCGCCCTTACCGCGGTAGAGCGCGTTCTGCGACCCTGACAGCCCCTTCGGCCCGCACATCACGCGCAGCCCTTTCCAAAAGCAGTCCGGACGGCTCCCGGGCGCGTAGCGGGTCGCGTCCTCGTAGGCCACGTAGGCGGATACGAACAGGTCCAGATGCCCGTCGCGATCGAAGTCGAGGAAGGCCGCGCCGGTGTTCCACCGCGGGCTCATTGCCGGGAGACCGCTCTCGCGCGTGACGTCGGCAAAGGTGCCGTCGCCGTTGTTGCGATAGAGCACCTGATGGCCGTAATAAGTCACGAACAGGTCGATGTGCCCGTCATTGTCGTAGTCGCCGGCGCAGACGCCCTGCCCCCAGCCTTCACCCGCCAGGCCGGCCTTGGCCGTCACGTCGCTGAAGGTGCCGTCGCCGTTGCTCCGGTAAAGGTGGCTCGTCGGGGCGTCGTTTGGCGAGCCCGGGAGCCGGGACCCATTGACCAGGAAGACATCCGGCCAGCCGTCGTTGTCGTAGTCGAGGATCGCGACGCCGCCCCCGGTGGTTTCGAGGATGTATTCCTTGGTGTGTTCGCCGCCGATGACCGTGCGGGCCGTGAGGCCCGCCGATGCGGCGACATCGCGGAACTCGGCCACCGGACCGGTAGCGGTGACCGCCCCGATGCCAACCCGCTGCCCGGAACGGGCGCTCAAGCCCGCCACCAAGACGACGCCTGCGAGAAAGGTCAAGCGCGTGGTCATCGGTTCAGAGCGCCGGCTAGCGCACGAGGATAGGCTTGCAAAATAGTCATGGTCAAGCTACGCTCCTGCCGCGAAAAGCACAGGCCGTTGGTTGCGTGTCCACACGTGCGCAGTGCGCACTGTCGATGGAGGAGGCACCATGCGCGTCGAGCTGTGGTTCGGTCGGGGGCCCTTTCTGGCGTTTTCCCTGGCGCTGCTGCTGGCCGCACCGGCCCGCGCGCAGGTCGACACCGGCACGATCGTCGGCACGGTGAAAGATCAGTCCGGGGGCGTGCTTCCGGGCGCCACCGTGACCATCACGCATGAGGGTCAGTCGTTCGTGCTGACCGCCGTCACCCGGGCTGACGGCACCTACATCTTCACGCCGATCCGGTCCGGAGCCTACACGATCGAGGTGGAGTTCCCCGGATTCAAAAAAGCGGTGCGGCGCGGCATCCCCGTCGCCATCCAGGACCAGGCGGTCGTCGACTTCGCGCTCCAGGCCGGCGGGGTGGCCGAGGAGATCGTGGTCACCGGCGAGTCGCCGCTGCTCCAGACCGGCACCGGTACGGTGGGCGAGACGCTGAAGTCGAGCACCATCGAGAACATCCCGGTCAACGGCCGCGATTATACGGTCCTGGCGCGTTTGTCCACCGGCGTCGTGCCGCCGCAGCCAGGCGCCCGCGCACCGCTCCAGTTCGCCGCCAACGGTGTCCGGCCGGCGCAGAACAACTACCTCCTCGACGGCATCGACAACAACACCAGCAATGTCGACTTCCTCAGCGGCGTCGCCTACATCGTCAAGCCGCCGATCGATGCGGTGGACGAAATCAAGGTGATGACGAGCGCCTTCAGCGCCGAGTACGGACGTGCGGGCGGCGCGGTGCTCAACACGACGCTCAAGTCAGGATCGAACCAGCTGCGTGGGTCGATGTGGGAGTTCTACCGGAACGATGCGATGAACGCCAACGATTTCTTCGCCAATCGCGCCAACATCAAGAAAGGTGACTACCTGTCGAACCAGTTCGGGCTCACGGCCGGTGGACCCGCGATCACCAACAAGACGTTCTGGTTCGCGGACTACGAGGGCAGCCTGATCAAGCAGGCGCGCACGTGGGTCAGGACGGTGCCGACGGCGCTCGAGCGGTCGAGCGGGTTTACCAACTATTCGGACCTCATCGCGCTGCAGACGGGAACCGTCGGCGCCGACCTCCTCGGCCGAACGTTTCCGCGCGGCACTGTCTTCGATCCCGCCACGACGCGTCCGGTCACGGCCGGACAGCTCGATCCGATGACCGGGATGGTTGCTACCACGACCGGCTTCGTGCGGGACCCGTTCGCCAACAACGTCATCCCGGTGGGCCGGCTCGACCCGAACGCCCTCCGGCTGATGCAGACGTATCCGGAACCGACCCAGGCCGGCTTGAACAACAACTACACGGTCAATCGGCTCAACCACGACGACACCCATGCCTTCGACACCCGCGTCGATCACAACTTCAGCGGGAACGATCGGTTCTTCGCGCGCTATAGCTATTCCCATAACGACAAGATCCGACCTTCACCGTTCGACGGCGATGCCGACGGCGGTGAGTTCAGCGAGGGGAACGAGGCGGTCCGCGTGCACGGGTTCGCCGCGAGCCACACCCACATGTTCTCGAGCAGCCTGATCAACGAGGCCCGGTTCGGGCTCAGCCGTGAGCACACCAACCGGCTGCAGCCAGATGGCAATGACCTCAGCAATCTCCCGGCGCGTTATGGGATCACAGGCGTACCGCAGGTGGCCGGGAATGGCGGTCTCCCGACCATCAATATCGCCAGTCTGTCGATGCTGGGTCATGCCGGATGGGTCGTGAGCGAGCGCTTCAGCAACACCGCGCAGTTCAGCGACAACCTCACGAAGTTGTACAAGTCGCACACGTTCAAGGGCGGCTACATCTACCAGGACATCTTCTTTGGCTCGACGCAGCCGCCGTACGCGCGCGGCGAGTACAACTGGGACGGCCGTTACACCTCCGTCATCAACCAGACCGATGGCACCACCGGCCGGGCCTCCATGCTGCTGTCGCAGGTTCCATCGCTGGTGTCGGGCGGAG
>Ga0207697_10000467_pt1 | contig 22830 bp, 19 predicted proteins | sample KBSSwiS5withPhiX_FD_184293 | JGI IMG/M metagenome (GOLD analysis project Ga0207697, IMG submission 184293) | Switchgrass rhizosphere microbial communities from Kellogg Biological Station, Michigan, USA, with PhiX - S5 (SPAdes) (version 2) | ecosystem: Host-associated > Plants > Roots >... | reverse complement strand
GAAAATGTTCGCGCAACCGGCCGCGCTGTTGCTTCTCGTATCGAAAAAATTGCCCAATCGAGAACCATTTGAGTGGTTTCTTGAATTCGCGTTCGTGCGCCGCGACCACACGAGCAAGCGTGGGCGTGAGTTCAGGACGCAGAGCAACTTCGCGGTCGCCTTTGTCTTTGAAATTGAAAAGCTGCTCGACAATTTCGGCGCCGCTTTTCTTCTTATACATCTCGGTCGCCTCCAGAGGCGGACCTTCCCATTCGACGAAACCGTAGCGGCGCGCGACCTCACGCCAGCAGCCAAAAATATAATTCCGCCGAGCACAGTCATCGGGGAGAAAATCGCGGAAACCAGGTAAAGCCTGCATAGGCAGAGTATTACGTTGTTGGAGCAGAGCCGCTTTGATCATCACCGCCGACACAGCCACAGGAGACCGAAGTTACGATATGAGGTCGAAGCTGAAAAAACTCCCGCGTTGAAGGACCGGGAAGATACACGATCGAGCACATCAATTGAATCAAAGCAGAGGGAGAAATATGAAACAAATCAGATTAACAAAAATATTGGCGGCAAGCTTGGTCTTTGTGGCATCGCTGGGATTAGGGCTCGCACAGACCACAACGACAACGACGAGCACAGACCCAGTGACTGGCACAACAACCACCCAACAGACGACGACCAGCACTGCGGGCAACATCGTTACCTACACCCCGGACACGGATTATTTTACGTTCCGAACCGCGTCGGGTACGGCGCCGGTACGGTATTACTACACGAAGGATACGACAGTGGTTGATCCGGCTGGTCGCACTGTCACCTGGTCCGCAATCCGTCCAGACATGCCGGCTACCGTTTACTACTCAACAGTGGGCGACCGCGTTGTAGTGCGCAAAGTAGTATTGGCGCAACCTGCGCAACCTGCCGCTGTGATTAAGGAAACGACCACCACCACTACGACGACAAAGCCGTAGCGAGATTGTTGTTTAGTTAGAACTCAAGCGCCCGCGACAAATTTCGCGGGCGTTTTTTTTGCACAATCCACGCTTCGCTTCAACTGGTTAGCTGATCGTTCTCGCGCGGTTGAGTCAATGAGCCGCCACCAGCGTGGACACGCTCGATTGTCATCCCGAGCGAAGTCGAGGGATCCCGTGGAGGAATCCTTTGGTAACTTGACGGGATTCTTCGACTCCGCTGCGCTCCGCTCAGAATGACGGACACACAATCCTCGGGTAGATTTGCCGCCCGTGGTTGTATCGAAGAAAGAGAAGCCTGATCTGCAGAAGAAAGTGCACGAGGTGCCGCATAAGCCCGGTGTGTACTTGATGCGCGATCGGTTCAACCGCGTAATCTACGTGGGCAAAGCACGCGATCTGCGCAAACGCGTGAGCTCTTACTTCCTGCCTTCGAAATTGGCTCAGGCCGATTTGAAAACGCGCGCCCTGCTCGACGCGACATGGGATTTTGAAACACACACGGTACGAAGCGAGGCAGAATCGGTCTTGCTCGAGGGCAAATTGATCAAGGAATACCGGCCGCGTTACAACATTTCGTTCCGCGACGACAAGCGGTTTCTCGTGGTCAGGATCGATCTGTCGGAGGAGTGGCCGCGTTTTCGTCTCGCCCGTTTTAAAAAGGACGACGGCAGCCGCTACTTCGGCCCATATGCACATGCCGGTGCGTTGCGACAAACACTGAACTTCATGCGCAAGAGATTTGGCGTGCTCACGTTTGGGCGCGGTGCGCCGACAGAGCGCGAGTTGAAGTCTTCGACATATCAGGTGCCCGTGCGCCTGAGCGAGACCACCGCCGAGCAATATCGCGAGCGCATAGCGCAAGCCTGCGAATTTTTGGATGGTAGATCGCGAGAGATGATCGTCGCGCTAGAGGAACAAATGCACATCGCTGCAGAGAAGATGGATTTCGAGAAGGCTGCCGAGCTTCGCAACATGGTCGCGGACTTGCGCAATACGACGAGGCCAACACGCCGATTCACGCGCGGCAGTTTACCCACCATCATTGATCCGACGGCGGACGTACAAGCGCTCGCTGACGCACTGCATCTTCCGGATGCACCTCGAGTGATGGAGTGTTTCGACATTTCGAATATCTCCACCACACACGTGGTGGCCTCGATGGTTTGTTTCCGCGATGGAGTTCCGGACAAGAACAATTATCGACGCTACCGCGTGCGGACCGTGGAAGGGCAGGATGATTTTGCCAGCATGGCCGAGGTCGTCCGGAGGAGGTATTCCCGGATTCTGCTTGAGGCCCGAGTCGCAAATTCTGACGCAGCGGAATTTTCGCAAGAGAACGCGGCTGATGCCTTGGCGCGAATTTCCAATCATCCCGAGCGAAGCGAAGCGGAGTCGAGAGACCCCGTAGCGAAACCGCAACGTAAAGCGGCGGGATTCCTCGACTCTGCTCGGAATGACGAGAGCTTTGTCGCAGTTCGTTTACCGGACCTGATCATCGTTGATGGAGGAAAGGGCCAGTTGTCATCCGCCTGCCGCGAATTACAGCGACTGGGCTTGCACGGTCTTCCGATTATCGGTCTGGCGAAAGAACACGAGGAGATTTATCGACCCGGCCGTGCACTGCCCTTGCGACTTCCAATGGATTCTCCTGCTCTGCGATTGCTTCAGCGCATTCGAGACGAGGCGCATCGGTTTGCCAACGCGTATCACCAACTGCTCATGAAAAAACGAGTCGAAGAAAGCATTCTCGACGATTGCCCGGGGGTAAGTCAGAATCGGAAAAGCTTGTTGCTACAGCAGTTCGGCTCCGTGAATCGGCTCCGCCGGGCAAGCGTCGACGAGATCGCATCGACCGAAGGCATTGGCCGAAAGTTGGCGGATGAAGTGCACCGCTTTTTGCAGCGGCATTGATTTGTCCGCAGTGTCGCCGAAATTCGCTGTCATTCCGACCGAAGCGAAGCGGAGTGGAGGAATCCCGAGGAGTACCAGGAGATCTCTCGAGTTCGCGCGAGATAACAGGCTTTGGTTGGGACTACTTGAATGACTCGCACTCGACACTGCCAAAATCTGCGGAACCTCTGGATACCGCTTTGGCTGTTTGCCCTCTCTCCGATCGCGCACGCACAGACGCTCATGCCAATGCCTGCTTCCAGTCCAAGCGCTCCGCCGGAAGAGGAGACAATTGTCCCTACTTTCGAGACACAAAAACTCGCGCGCACTTTCATGCTTGATATTCCAGCGCCACGCGGCCAGATCACCGACCGCAACGGCGTGCCGATGGCGCAAAATCGGCTCAGCTACAATCTGGCCATAACTTTCCCAACGCCGCTGAACTTTTCCGACGCGCAAGCGCTCAGCTATACGAGGGAAAAAATCGAGCAGGCCGGGAAGTTGATCGGACGGATGTTCCGGATTTCGGATCAGGCGATCCTTCGTCATTACCGCAACCGGGGCATCATGCCCTTTGAGATCGCACCGAATCTCACACCGCAGGAATACGAAGCGATAAAGGATAAGCTGCCGCCCGAAATGATGGTCCGACCTGTTTATGTCCGGATTTATCCAAATGGAAAGATTGCCGGTCAGATTGTTGGTTACACCGGAAAAACGGGCCGCAACCCCGACGGAATTGTCGACAACCACGAAACAATCTGGCCGCAAACGGAGGGACGCGAAGGTCTCGAACAGACGTTCAACGAGATGCTGACCGGCAAGAACGGCGAATACAAACTCACCTTCGATAAGAGCGGCCGAAAAACATCAGAGAAACTGGTTAGCCCTCCGGAGCCCGGATACAACGTGGTGACCACTCTTGATTTGCACCTGCAAGAACTGGCCGAAAAAGCGTTGGCAGCAAAAGCAAAGCGCGGCGCACTGGTCATCATCGACCCAAACAGCGGCGATGTTCTCGCGCTGGCGTCCTGGCCCACGTACGATCCGAACGTATTCGTTCCCTCCATCTCACCCGATCAACTCAAAGCTCTTCAGTCGGATCCGGACATTCCGCTTTTACCGCGGGCATATCGTTCGTCCTATCCGCCGGGATCCACATTCAAGGTTGCCGTGGGCATTGCGGCGCTGGAAAGCCATGCCGTCTATCCGCAGGACCAATATCAATGCGTGCCTGCGCTTCAGATTGGCAACGTTACGTTCCACAACTGGAAAAAGACCGATCGCGGCGCGCTAAACTTCGTGCAGGCGCTCACGGAATCGTGCGACACATGGTTTTATCAGGCCGGCATAAAGACCGGTTCGGCGCCGATCATTGATTGGGCGTTGAAGCTGGGCTTCGGCGCCAAATGCGGCATCCCGCTGCGCGGCGAAGTAGAAGGCCGCATTCCAAATGATGAATACATGAAAGCGACGCACGATCGCAAAATCCTTAATGGCGATATCGCAAACATGTCGATCGGCCAGGGCGACATTCAGGTTACGCCGTTACAGATGGCGCAGTCCATGGGCGTCATCGCCAACGGCGGGACCTTCTATCAGACACGGCTCGTTCAACAGGTGCAGACTTTCGACAATCAAATCGTAACCGCGTACCAAGTGCGCGCGAAACGAACGCTCGATATATCGCCAGAGACGCTGGACCAGGTGCGCACGGGGATGGTCGATGTTGTGAATGGCGGCAGCGGTACCGCACACCAGGCGAGCCTTGAAAATGTCGAAGTCGCGGGTAAGACCGGCACCGCGCAATGGGGACCAAAACATAAAGAGCGCACCGCGGCATGGTTCGCTGGATTTTTGCCTGCTGACCAACCGCGATATGCGTTTGCAGTTGTTTACGAAGGCGATGTCGGGAAGACCGTGCACGGGGGTTCACACGCCGCGCCGATGATCGCGGAGGTGTTCAAAGACGTTTACAAAGGTCAGATGATCGCTGGCCATTTGCGGCGACGCGATCAGGATCAACCCGAAATTCGCCGGGCCGAACCGGTCGAGGAACAAGATGAATCAGATTAGGTAGCGGCGATTGACCTCAATCGCCTGGATTGTTGTCCTCGTAGATCAATTGGGCAAGACAGTTCAGTGAACCGCCCCGACCTATACCGCTGCCGCCGTTTCTTTCGGTAACTCCATCGTCCCCTTGAATTTCGACGGTTCTTCTTCGATGCCGAAATTGTCAGAATAGAGTTCCTCGATTTTTGTCATGTCCTCCGATGTTAGCGGCTCGGTATCGGGAGCTTTAGCAAATTCCACGAGTTGTTCTTCGTTGTAAATGTTTGGCAACGTCGAAGCGACGCGATCATCCGCCAGCAACCACTGCAATGCTGCTTGCCCAAGCGAGCGCTCGGCATTCTCAAGAAAGCGCAATTGCTCGACTTTGTTCACTCCGTTCAGCAGCCAGCTCCGCGGTCGATGGCTGCGATGATCAGTCGGCGGAAACTTCGTCTCCGCGGTGTATTTGCCCTCGAGCATTCCGGATGAATGCGTCACGCGAATGAGAAACATTGTATCCTTGCCGACTTCCATTGCCGCGTCATGAAATGCGCGGCCGGGATGTTGCTCGATCATGTTATAAATATGCTGGACGCTGGTGAGATCGCGCTCGCGAATGCAATTCACTGCCTCGTACAGCCAACCGATCGCCGGTCCCAATGCAATTCCGTAGTAACGAACTTTTCCTTCGCTCTTTAATTTCTCGAGAGTCTTCCAGAGCGCGTCGTCGTACACCTGCTCCATCCGAATGTTGTGCAGTTGGAGGAGATCGATCCGGTCCGTCTTCAATCGTTTCAGTGCCGCGTCGGTCGCGCGTGTGATGGCTTCCGGCGAAAAATCCTGCGGTATTTCGCGCTGCCCGCGTCCGCGCGCCTCACCGTGATGGACAAAATCGTAGCCAACCTTTGTCGCAATCACGATGTCATCCCGCTGATTCGGAAAAGCTTTCGAGATCAATTCTTCGCTCAAACCATTTCCGTAAGTGTCAGCTGCGTCGAAAAGCGTCATGCCAAGGTCGAACGCCTTGTGCATTAGCGCGACCGCTTCGCCCTCGGTAAAATTTCCCCACCACCCGGTGGAAATCGTCCACAAACCAAAGCCAACCTCGCTGACGGTTAGATCAGTATTCTTGTAAGTCCGAAACCGCATGAAAGTACTTAAACACAGAGAGCGCAGAGGTCACGGAGAGAATTTCCATCGGTGTAACCTCCCCGCTCTCCGTGGTAGAATTCAAGCGTGAATCGAACGGGTGAGGTTGCGCTATTAATCGTCGCGCACGGCTCGACTGTGAACCCCGCCTCTAGCGCGCCTACTCTGGCGCACGCGGTGGACATCCGGCGCCGAGAAGCCTTTGCGCAGGTGGAATGCGCGTTCTGGAAAGAGGAGCCAAGCTTGCGCGACGCGCTGTTTCTGTTCGATCCCGAATCGATTCGTGAAGTTTACGTGGTGCCGAATTTCATTAGCGAAGGATATTTCACCCAGACCGTCGTTCCGCGGGAGCTTGAGCTGGATGGACGAATCACAACCCGATCGAATGGACAGCTCTGGAGATATTCCGAGCCGGTTGGAAATCATCCACTGATGACGGAGTTGCTGCTCAAGCGGGCATACGAGGTCGCACCTAATGCAGCTCCCGGCGAAACCAGTTTCCTGATTGTTGCCCATGGGACGGATCTCAATGAAAACAGCGCTGTTGCAGCGAAGCGAGAAGCGGAAAAGATCAGGGCCCTCGGCAAATACGCGGCCGTGCTGAATGTTTACATGGAAGAAGCGCCACTCGTGTCTGACTGGCCGAATTTAACGAAAACCCAAAATATAGTTGTGGTGCCATTTTTTATTTCCGACGGATTACATAGTTATGAGGACATTCCGAGGCTGCTGGGGATCAAAGAACGACGGCTTCCCAACCGTCGAAGCAAGGAAGAGCGATCTCCTGATCGCCCCGGCGGTCCGGAGACCGCCGCTCCTTGTGGGCCGCTTGGAAGCCCTCCCTCATTGCAGGAGATTTTTCGCTGCAATCCGTACAAGATCGATGGTCGCAATTTATTCTACGCTCCATCCATCGGTACGGATCCAGGTGTCGCTGACATCATTATCGAGCAGGCGAATGCCTCCGCAAAAAGTTGAAATCGTGCTGGCGCTAGGTTTCTTATGCGCGAGATTGCTCTCCCGCAGATGAAGGAAATCACGTGCAAAAGACTCCAAGAAATCGGAGCGTTTGCCTTAGCTGGCGGGTGCACGCGAAAGCGAATGAAGCAACTCGTCGAGATGATTCGTGCCGCGCGCGATTATCGGTGGGTTGGCGTTTACAAGATCATCAAGGACGAATTCGTGATTATGGCCGAGAGCGGAGAGGAACCAGCGACGTATCCACGTTTTCCAACTAGCCAAGGATTGTGCGGAGCGGCCCTGGAGTCTGGCCAAGCGGTCATCGTAGGCGACGTGAGCAAGGATCTCCGGTACCTGCCGACGTTTCATACCACTCGTTCCGAGATCATTGTACCGATGCGCAATGATCACCGGCACGTTCTCGGGATGCTCGATGCGGAGAGCGATAAATTGAATGCCTTCGACGACGAAGACCTGCAGTTTCTCGATCGCGCGGGCGGCTTGATAGCGCATTGTTTGCATTAAGGGATGTCGGCGCGCCCGGCGGTCGCGCCCTACCAATGCGGGATTTCATTGAGGAAATTTTCGACAGAATCGCTGCGCCATTTTACTTCGGACAGATCCTGGTCACAAAGAGAGAGGGTTCTGGCTTCGTCCTGTCGCATCGCGATGACGCATCGCTCGATCGGTTGCAGACGTATCACGACGTGGAGAACGCTATCGAAATCGCAAAGTACGATGACGCTGGACATTATCGTCCGCTCAAAACCGCCCCGGACTTGCGCCATGGCTGGCGGCTGGAGCTCGCTTGCATCGCGGAACTGAGACGTGCGCTGGATTGTTTTTATCCAAGCCGGCTCGCGGTTTTCGCGGCGTGGAGAAGCGGCTCTCTCAAAACGACGGCCTTGCGCGATACACTGGATCGTCAGTCAGGAATGTACCGCGTTGCCGCAAAAATTTCCGACGAACAAATCAACGATCTTGTAGCGGACTTTTGTCGGTCCGATGGCGGATGCCTAAGAACTATTCTATGGAAACGCGATCGGAACGGTGCAACCGCATCGACGAAATTACCAAACGAAAAGTTTGATCCTGCTTGGGACCAGGCGGTGGCGCCGCCCACCGAGGTAGGGACATCGCGCTGCGATGTCCGGACGGCGCAGCGCGCCGTCCCTACCAGTCATTCGGTTGCGGCTGCAGTTCCATTGCTTTGCCAGGAAGCGTGCAATCTTCTGGTCGCCGAGTGCCGCAAAGTCGTGAAAGCCGAAAGCGCTTAATCTGTAGCCACCGCCCTGCGGGCGGGCTATCGCGTTCAGTATTGTCCCGATGATCACGGCGCACAGCGCCGTGGCTACAGGACCAGATTTGACGGCGGGCAGCGACCGCCGCTACAGCTCAGAGATGATCATTCGCGCGCGCATTGTTGTGACAATGCACGGTGCGCCTATCGAGAACGGTGCGGTCGCTGTGTCGGGAAATCGGATCGTCGACATTGGCACATTTGATGACGTCAAAGCGCGGAACGCTGGCAACACTGTCGATCTCGGCGAACAGGCGTTACTGCCGGGACTGATCAACGCGCATTGCCATCTTGATTACACCTGTTTGCGCGGAAAGATCGCGCCACAGAAGTCTTTCACCGATTGGATCCGGGCGATTAACGCGAAGAAATCGGGACTCTCGCCGAAGGATTATGTCGCTTCAATTAACGAGGGATTCGAAGAGGCGAAAAAATTTGGCACAACTACGATTGCGAATTTGACCGCCTTTCCTGAATTAATCGCCCAAATTCAGCCGGCGATTCGCACCTGCTGGTTTGCGGAACTGATCGATATTCGCGCGCCAAACCGCGCAAATGAACTTGTCGACTTTGCAATGGAATCACTGAGATCCGCCTTGGAGTGCGCGGACATGTCCGCGCTTTCAAAGCGGCGACATGTCGCCGCACTCCAAACGCAACATTCGGGCCTCGCGCCGCATGCGTTGTTCACTGCATCGAAAGATGTTTTTCATCGGTGCGAGGAGATCGCCAAACAACAACAGATTCTGCTCACGACGCATTTGGCCGAGGCGCGCGAAGAGATGGAGATGTTCCGCGATGCTTCGGGGTCGCTCTATGAGTTCATGAAGGGTATCGGCCGATCGATGGATGACTGTGGGAATGAAACGCCGCTGGGATTATTCGTCGGCGCGCCCGGCGGTCGCGCCCTACCACATTGGATCGTGGCTCACCTGAACGAATTGAGTGAGACCGATTTCGAATTGTTGGAGCGATCGAACTCAAAATTTCACGTCGTTCACTGTCCGCGAAGTCACAACTATTTTGGTCACAGCCCATTCGCGTTCGATCGCCTTCGTTCGCTCGGCTTTAACATTTGCCTCGGCACGGACAGCCTCGCTAGTAACGAAAGCCTTAGCTTGTTCGCTGAGATGCGGGTTTTTCAAAAGAACTTCCCGCAGGTTTCACCGGAGGAAATTTTTCGAATGGTGACCGTGAACCCCGCTCGCGCGTTGCGACAGGAAAATGCGCTCGGCCAAATACAGCCCGGTTTTGGAGCAGATCTCATCGCGGTTCCCTGCTCCACTTCCACGGATATCTTCGAGCAAATCCTCGCCTTCGATGCGCCGGTTAGCTGGACGATGGTGAACGGGAACATGTAGCACGCATTCAAGGAATGACCGCTTCCCAGTCGTCAAGTCTCACATCGGCGGCAGCCCAAGCCGCCGCTCCTTGAGCTTGCCCACCGGTGACGACGCCCGTAAACTCGCGGTATGGTCGCACAGGGAATGCAGCAAAGGCAAAGCCTCTCCCTGCAGCAAGTTCTGTCGCCGCAGCTGCAACAGAGCCTGCTCATTCTCCAGACTCCGTTGCTGGAACTGCGCAACCTGGTTCAACAGGAGATGGAAACAAATCCCGTACTGGAAGAGTTGTCGGAGGATTCAGGCGCCAACGAGCGCAGTGAAGCTGAAGCCTCACCCGATGAGAATTTTAAAGATGAGTTCGAAAAATTGGCGAGCTTGGATGAGGAATGGCGTGATTACATGGCGCAGTCGGCCAGCTCCAGCTTCGATGGCCGGCACGGTTCGAAGGAAGCAGATGAAAAGCGCCAGTTCCTGTTCGATTCCATTCCAGTCCAGGAAACGCTCCAGCAAAATCTCGTAGCACAACTGAACCAGACCCTGCTCAGTGCCGACGATCGCAAAGCTGCTGAGCTGGTCATCGGCAACATCGACGACGACGGATTTCTTCAAAGCACACCGGAGGAAATGGCGCTGAACTCCGGAATCCCACAGAAAGATTTCGAAAGGATGCTTGGATTAATCCAGGGTTTTTATCCTACGGGAGTCGGCGCGCGTGATTTACGCGAGTGTTTGCTGATCCAATTGCAGCGACAGGGGAAGGAACAGAGCGTCGAGTACAGGATCGTAGCCGAACACATGGATGACCTCGGCAGGCATCGGTTTCCGGAGATCGCGCGGCGAATCGCGACAAGCGTCGAGGAAGTGCAAAGGGCCGCCGACAACATCGCGCGACTCAATCCGCGGCCCGGCCAGGTTTTCGCCGCGGCGCCGCAGAATTATGTGCTGCCAGACGTGGTCGTGGAAAAGGTGGATGGCGAATATCAGATCTCATTCAACAATGAACAGATTCCGCATCTGCGGATCAGCAATCTATATAAGGACATCATCGCGTCTGGTGACTCGCAGAGCGGCGACGTCAAAGATTACATCCGGGATAAAATCCGCAGTGGCAAATTCCTGATCCGCTCGATCCATCAACGGCAGCAAACAATCATGAATATCGCGCAGCAGATCGTTTCGCGGCAGCACGATTTCCTCGAGAACGGTCCATCTCATTTGAAGCCAACCACAATGGCTGAAGTCGCAGAGGCTGTCGGCGTGCATGAGACAACGGTCAGTCGCGCCGTGTCCGGCAAATATATGGCCACGCCTCAGGGCGTATTCGAGATGAAATATTTTTTCACAGGCGGCTATCAAACCGCGACTGGTGAATCGCTAAGCAACACCAGCGTGAAGCAATCCATTTTCGACCTCGTAAAGCATGAGAGCGGCAGCGCGCCCTTGAGCGATCAGGAGATCGTCGAAATCTTGACCGAGCGTGGTATTCCCATTGCGCGACGCACCGTCGCCAAGTACCGCAGCGAGCTAAACATTCTGCCAAGTCATATGCGGCGGAAATATTGAATTTTGTGGAGCGGCCGCTGAGCGTTAATGGCAAGTGAAACTTCGATACAGCGGTCGCAGGATTCGCCGGCAGCTGCGGTCATTACTCCGCCGGAGCGCGCTGATGAAATATTCCTGGACGGGCCAAACTCGCGGTTCGCAGAGTTTTGCACGTTACTGCGAGTCATGCGCGATTTCCTACGTGGATATCGTGCTCTTCATTTCGTTGGTCCTTGCGTAACCGTCTTTGGCTCAGCGCGGATCAAACCTGACGATCCGCATTACGAATTGGCGCGGAAAATGGGCGCGGCGATTGCGCGGCTCGGCTTCACAGTGATGACTGGCGGCGGCCCTGGCATTATGGAAGCGGCCAACCGCGGCGCAAAAGAGGTCGGTGGCCACTCGGTTGGATGCAACATCGAGCTGCCATTCGAGCAGGTATCCAACATGTATCTCGATCGTTGTGTCCGGCTGCATTATTTTTTCGTCCGCAAAGCGCTGCTGGTGAAATATTCCTACGCCTTCGTTGTTATGCCCGGCGGCGTCGGCACCCTCGACGAGCTTTTTGAAGCGCTTGCGCTGATTCAAAACGAGAAGATCAAAGATTTTCCAGTTGTGATCATGGGAACCGACTACTGGAAGCAATTGATCGCTTTTATCGAGCAGATGGCGCAGCGTGGGAAAATCAGCCCCTCGGATTTGCACCTGATTTTCGCGACGGATTCTGTTGAAGAAGCCATCGCGCACATTCGCACAAAGGCGATTGAGCGATTCGGACTTAAACGCGTAGCTCACATGCGCCGCCATTTCCCATGGCTCGGGGAGCGGGGCTTTCCCGGCAAAGCGCCGGACATTTGTTAGGCCCGTCCGCGGACTGACGGCGTTAAGCCTTCAGTTTAGGGCTCTGCGAGAGCAATGGGCAATTGGGCGGAACAACCAGGTGAATCGCCTTTGGAACGGCTTCATATCGGACAGTTCTAAAGCTTAATGGTTCCCCATCGAGGTTGACTGGAATTGCTTCTTCAGGATGCACCTCGAGCCATGGCGTTTGCCAATAGGAAATATATTCGCCATCAGAAGGAAGTTGTTGCAATTCTCGCGCGGCGGCGAGCAGCGCCGTAGGCGAGATCTGACGAATGACAAGCACATCGAGCAACCCGTCATCGATGCATGCGCGAGGAGCGACTTGAAGACCGCCTCCCGTCTGCCGTCCATTTCCAACGATTGCCACCGGGCCGCTGCCGATAATTTCCCGACCCGGCAAGATCAGCTTTCCTTTATAATGATGAAGGTTGATCGCCAGAATTGCGCCCATCACAGTGTAAGCAGCAGGACCAAACAATCGTTTGAGATCCGGTGATGTGGTTGCAGTGATTTCGGCCCCGAAGCCAGAGCTCGCTGCATTGATAAACCAGCGATCATTGGCCTTGCCGACATCGATTGTCGCCGCCTCACCTTTCATACAGAGCGCCAGAGCTTTCGCCGGATCACGCGGAATATTGCATGCAAACGCAAAATCGTTCGCGGTGCCGAGCGGTATTATTCCCAGAATCGGCCGCGAACCTTCAGCGAGATCCATCAAGCCGTGAACGACCTCGTTCAGAGTGCCGTCTCCGCCGGCGGCAATCACCAAATCCACCGTGCCTGCTTTCGATACAAATCGCCTCGCATCTCCCCTTTCCCAAGTCACGCGCACCTCGATGCGGTGTCCGGCTTTTCGTTGCCGGCCAACTGCGGCCTTGAGAGCATCATTCGCGGCTATTTTGCCATTGAGAATTAAGCGAACCCGTTTGTTCGTGGACTTGGTTTTCATCGAGACCCCCGCGGCGATTTGAAAAAGTGTTCGTCTTTGCAAGCTGAATCGGCAAGCCCGCGAATCAAAAAGCGCCTCGCCGCATTGCTGCCAAGTTTCATTCTCTTGTGATCGCAAGTCGAATCGCGGAGATTAATTTGATCGAAGCAGCTTCGGCGACCGAGCATTTGTGGGAATTTTGCGAAAATTGGGTGGCAGTTTGCGCCTCATACCCGCGACAGACGCTGTTGCCGCGTAGGATTTGGTAAATGCACACGAGACTTGCAGCCGGCGTGATTGCCACGCTTGTCATTTCGAACGTGGTCGTCAGCGCTGATCAGGAACGGCCGCGCTTCGAAGTACCGGCAAAGGAGTCTGCCGAGGCCGATGAACTGGCGAATCAACTCACCAGGCTTTCACGCCGAGTTGATCCAAACGAAGCGGAGCTCCTGGCAGATTTCGCCTATGCTACGGTGGCGCGGCTAAGAAAGGAGTATCGGATGTTTGGCACTCCGATCTTTAACAATTTCCTCGTCTATCACGGCTGGAGGAAACGCGGCTATTGCTACCAATGGACCGAGGACCTGCTTCTTGCTCTGGACACACTGAAACTTAAGACGCTTGAACTTCACTGGGCTGACACTTACCGGGACACGTACCGCGAGAACAATTGCCTGGTGGTTACGGCGAAAGGACAGCCGTTTGAGAACGGCATGATTCTCGAGTGCTGGCGTCATTTTGGACATCTCCGTTGGAATCTCGTTCCATCGGATCAGGACCCATATTACGAGAACCCGAAATGGGCGGAAAAGGTCCGCGCACGCGCAGCAGCAAAAACGTTCCGGGCCAATCATGGTGTTGCGCTCCAAACGAGAATTGCACCGGATGCGAAAGCCGGAGAGTAACATTTGTTTCGATACAGCTGCTTCTGGGGAGCGCACGCGCGTCGCGTGCTGTTCGTGGCGCCTCTCCGCGAACTTTACTGAACATCGTCCGGGATGTAGCGCGTAGCTTTCGTCTGCTTGATTGGCGAGCGCGCCTCGGAAAATGCTTGCGTGCGCGCGGCTATTGTCACAAGCTCCGAGGCCGATGAACAGTTCAGGCCGTTCAAGAACTCGCCTGCGTGCTCTTGTTGCGGCCGTTCTATTTGCAGCGTTTTCCTGGACACTTCTCGTTAGCATCTCGCCGCGATTGCATGGATGCATTCACGATGATGCGAATCGCAGTGACCACATTTGCGCGATCACACTAGTTGCGTCTGGCAGTTATCACCATGCGGGTCAGCCGCCAGTCATCAATCCCCCACAGTTTCACGATTGTTTCACCGCAGCGGCATCGCTAACCCCGACGTGGGTTAAGTCACTCTTTCTTAGTGCGCACATCTTCGCGCACGCGCCACCCGCGCAGTCCTGATCCGTTGATTCTTCCCGCTTCCTGCGGGCAGAGGCGTTCAGCGCGTCTCTCACGTCGCTGAATCAACGTGCGCAGACGCAAAATTTATTCGGCATTTCGCCGAGGGTTTGAATCAGGAGTTTTGAATGACAAGAATTATTTTATTCGTGCTAATGGCGTTCACGGTAGCGGTCGGATTCGCGCAGACGACCACGCCTGATCCCAGTTCATCGCCAGCCTCAACTAAGTCGCCCGCTACAGCGGCGGACGTCGAAGCATTGCGCCAGCAGGTGCAATCCCTCACCGACACCGTCCAGGCATTGCAACAACAAGTGAAAGATCAGCAAGCTGCATTGGAAAAGGCAAATCTCACGGGCGAGTCGGGTCTTCCACAAAATCCGGAGCCTTCTCCCATTGCGGGTGCCGAGGCCTCGCCTTCTCCCGCCGCGAGCGTGGCATCGCGTTTTCCCACCGAGGACACATCAGTTGTTGCATCGACAACAGCGCCAGCTGCGTCGCCCGCTGCAGGTGCGAGCGTAAGCCCATTACCCGGCAGTTTTCCGACAACCGATACCTCGATTGTAACATCGGCACCGGAAACAATCTCAAGCACGGGAGGTGGAGCATCGTTAACGCAGCCGATCACTATCGGCGGCGGCAAAGCTTACATGAACATCTCACTCGACAGTGTCTTCGCGTTGGCCTATTCCAGCGCCGCCAATCTCAATGACATCGAGGTCGGCGACCACGACCCGCAACAGCGCGGCTTCAATGCGCGGAACACCGAGTTGGCGTTTGACGGCGCAGTCGATCCCTACTTCCAAGGATTTGCGAACGTGGTTTTTCTGTTGGACAACGATAACCAAACCGAGGTCGAACTCGAGGAAGCTTTCCTGCAAACCAGCAGCCTCCCCTACAATCTGCAATTGAAAGGTGGACAGTTCTTCGCCGACTTTGGCCGGCTGAACCCGACGCACCCACACACCTGGGACTTCGCGGACACGCCTCTCGTCAACGGGTTGTTTTTGGGTCCCGACGGATTGCGCGGCGTCGGAGCACAAGCTTCCTGGACGCTGCCTTTGCCGTGGTATTCGCAGTTGGTCTTCGCATCGCAAAACGGACGCGGTGAGACGGGATTTTCATTCCGGAACCCCGGTGATAATGGAATGTTTTTCGATCGGGAAACAACCGATCGCGAGGCGCGCGGCTTGCAGGATTTCGTTTGGCTCCCGCGCTTTGAAAATTCTTTTAACCTGAGCGACACCCAAACGGTGTTGGGGGGAGTTTCGGGAGCTTTCGGCTCCAACGAAACCGGCGCGAATTCGCGAACTCAAATCTACGGCGCAGACCTTCTTTACAAATGGAAAAGCTCGCATGCGGAAGGCGGTTTTCCCTTTGTAAAATGGCAAACGGAAGTCATGTATCGCCGTTTCCAAGCCGGCCATGGCGCCGATGATTCTTTTCCTGTCGCGGAAACATTTCACGACTGGGGTCTATACTCGCAGGTGCTGTGGGGATTTAAAAAAGGATGGGTCGCTGGCGTTCGTGGCGACTACGTCCACATGCAGGATTCCATGTATACCGATGACCTCGACCGGCAATCACGCTGGAGGCTCAGCGCTAACCTGACATGGTATCCGACTGAGTTTTCAAAAATCCGTTTGCAGTACAACCAGGATTTCACGGAGGAGAACTTTTTCCTTTCCCCACGAGAGGTCGAGTCGGTCTTTTTGCAGTGGGAATTCATCCTCGGCGCCCACGGCGCCCACAAGTTTTAACTCATGAAAAAAATTCTTTTATTGTCTGCAATTACCACATGCGCTTTCGCGGCGCAGGCCAAACTGAACGTAGTCGCGACGTTGCCGGATTTCGGCTCACTCGCTCGCGAGATCGGTGGCGATAAGGTCAACGTAGCGGTCCTGGCAAAACCCACTGAAGATCCACACTTTGTCGATGCGCGACCAAGCTTTGTAGTCTCATTGCGCAATGCCGATGTACTAATTGACGGCGGCGCAGAGCTCGAACTCGGGTGGTTACCACCGCTTCTCCAAAACGCCAGGAATCCTAAAATCGAGATCGGCAAACCGGGCCGTGTGCAGGCGTCGGAGGGCATTCATCTCATGAACGTGCCGGCGAACGTCACGCGAGCCGCGGGTGACGTGCATGCGCTTGGCAATCCGCATTTTGCTGCGGATCCGATCATCGCGAAGGCGATCGCCCAGCATATTGCGCAATCGTTTTCCGCTCTCGATCCGCCGAACGCCGCATTTTACGAAGCGAACTACAAAAGATTTGAGGCGGCCGTCAATGCGAAGTTGCAGGAATGGGGCACCGCAATGCTGCCATTTCGCGGGCAACACGTCGTTGCCTACCACGATTCGTGGCCATACTTCGCTCACCGTTTTGGTGTGAACATCGATATTTTTCTTGAGCCGAAGCCTGGAATTCCGCCTTCACCGTCACATCTCGCCGAAGTGATTGCCCAAATGAAAGCACAGCACATCAAAGCAATCATTGTCGAGCCGTTTCACGATCGGCGAATCGCTGAAAAAGTGGCGAGCGCGACCGGCGCCAAAGTTGTAGAGTTTTCACAATTCCCCGGTGGTCTACCGGGAACGGACAGCTACGTAAAGCTGATCGATACCCTTGTCTCGCGACTCGCAGCAGCGCTGAAATGAAAATGCATTCTTTGGTAGGGCGCGACCGCCGGGCGCGCCGGGTAATCGTCAACAACCAGCCACGGCTTCCCGCGACTGCGGGATCCCTATCATACCCATGTGGGAAGTAATGTTCTGGCCGATCATGGCCTGCATTCTTTTGCCGTGGTTACTGGTTTATCTCGGCCTGCACGTTGTGCAGCGCGGCATTATTTTCATCGACATCGCCATGGCGCAAATGGCGTCGCTTGGAATTTGTGTCGCCGTTCTATTCCATCTTGACCTTCAAGGCTGGGCCACTTTCGGCATCGCGCTCGGATTTACCTTGATCGGAGCAGCCATCTTTTCTGTGACCGGAAAACGTTCGAGCCAAATCCCGCAGGAAGCGGTCATTGGAATTTCTTATGTTGTGGCGGCCGCGGCTGCGGTCTTGCTCTTAAGTCGCGCGGCGGAAGGTGACGAGGAAATCAAGAACATGCTTGTCGGAAATATTCTGCTCGTAACGCCACATGAAGTTTGGAAATGCTTCGGTCTTTTTGTCGCTGTCGGTGTCTTCCATTTCTTTTTGCGGCGCAATTTTCTGCTGGTTTCCTTCGATCGCGGTGCGGCTTACGATAAAGGTCTGCGCGTGCGCTGGTGGGATTTTGTCTTCTACGCAGTCTTCGGTCTGGTGGTGACAAGCTTCGTTCGCATTGCCGGCGTTTTGCTGGTGTTTAGTTATCTGATTGTCCCAGCGGTTTGCGGAATCAATCTGGCGACGAGGATCAGTCGCCGGTTGCTCATCGGATGGATCATCGCGTGGCTCGGTGGAATCGCTGGCCTGTTCCTTTCCTTCTGTTGGGACCTGCCATCGGGCGCAGCGATCGTCTGCACATTTGGAGCGATACTAATTTTGATTTCGTTTGTTGCGTTGTGGCAACATTGTCGAGCTCGTTCCGGCGCAATGCAGGATTCACAATAACACTGTGGGACGCACCACAATTCCGTCAGCTGCGTGGTTTCTACGGAACACTCGCTTACGATTTTTGACGAGAAGTTTTCCGATCGCGATAGTTTCATCTGATGCACCGGGTTGATCATTCCCGTTTCCGTAAGCGACACGATTTCGTGCCGGATTTTTCGCACGCGGAACGGCGTACGCGCGTCGTGATCGTTATCACTGCCGCGATGATGGTCGTCGAGATCGTGGCCGGCCTCATGTCGCACTCAATGGCTTTGCTGGCCGATGGCTGGCACATGAGCACGCATGTCCTCGCGTTCCTCATAACGGCCGCGGCGTATTATTTCGCCCGAACACAAGCCGGCAATGCGCGTTTCAGTTTCGGCACCGGAAAAATCGGGGTGCTAGGCGGGTTCACCAGCGCGATCGTGCTCGCGATTGTGGCGTTTCTGATGGCGGGCGAATCAGTGCACCGGCTCTTTAGTCCACTGGAAATACACTTCAACGAGGCGATCGGAATCGCCTGCCTCGGGCTATTGGTGAATCTGGGCTGCGCAGTTCTACTGGCCGATCGCCACCACGAACACGACGGCGGCAGCGCACATGATCACGATTTAAATCTGCGCGCAGCATACATGCACGTGCTGGCCGATGCGTTCACTTCTATCCTCGCGATCGCAGCCCTAACGGGCGGCAAATTTTTCGGCTGGGGGTGGCTTGATCCGGTCGTGGGGATTGTCGGCAGTGGCGTGGTTTTCTCGTGGTCTTACACGCTGTTGCGTGATACTGGCGGGATTCTGCTCGATCGTACGCCGCAGTCGTCAGATTTGCCTGACGAAATTCGCAGCGCGGTGGAGAGCGATGGTGATTCGACGGTAACCGATTTGCATGTTTGGCAGGTGGGCATCGGAAAATTTGCCGCGATGGTTTCGATCGTGGCGCATGAACCGAAGAGCTGCGATTCGTATCGAGCGCTGCTGCGCGGACATCACGAACTCGTCCACGTGACAATCGAGACACACCATTGCCCCGAAGACCACGCGTCGGCCACGAGCGCCTAAATGGCCAACACGCTCTGGCAGGTCATCGCCGCTTACATCTTCGCTGTCGCCGGCGGATCGATCAGCGCGTCATTGCGCCTTGAGCATAAGCCGCTTTGCGCGCTCATCAGTTTCGCGGCCGGAACGCTTCTGGGCGTCACAATCTTTGCAATCTTGCCGGAGAGTTTTGGCGCATGCCCATGGTGGGCGGTGTTGCTGGCGCTAATCACCGGGTACGCGCTTTTCTTGTTCATCAGCAAACGCGTCCATCATGTTTGCCCTGCTTGTGCGGCCAGTCATTTCGATGCTGATGCCACGCGACATTTCAGCGAAATCGCTAACGCGCTCATCGTCGCGTTGGCAATTCACAGTATGACTGATGGTTTGGCCTTGGGAATCCAAGGGGAAGCGCCTGCGACCGGTGCGGCAAAGTGGTCGCTGTTCTCTGCTCTGTGCATCCACAAAGTTCCGGAAGGTCTCGCGCTCGGCAGTCTTTTGATCGGCGCAGGACTGCAACGCGCGGCGGCGATTGGGTGGGTAGCAGCGGTCGAAGCCACAACGCTCCTCGGTGGCTTCATCGGTTATTTTTTCCTGACGAACATCTCTGTTTTGTGGCTCGCGTTAATCATGGCCCATGTTGGCGGCGGATTTATCTATTTGGCCACACACGCAGTGGTCGGAGAAATGTTGAAGCACGGAAAGAAGCTGGTTTTGACCAGCTTTGCGCTGGGGATTGCTCTAATCGCCGTTCTCAATGTTGCACTGCGAGTGCTTGGATAGCGTACGCGTCTCGCGGGATGGCGATCGTCCGTGCGATCGCGAGAACCTGGCAAGGAACGACGGCTTGGGCACCGTCGTTTATTGACGGATGGGAAGCTGTCACTCGTTGACGAGTGCCGGCGAGCGAGTCCTCGCGATCGGGAACTTGCTCAAACTCGATACCACAAACGCGGCGTTGTTCATCAAAAGCCTGTTTCGCCGAGACGCCGAAACCGACACGCGAGACGCGTGCGCTACCCAGAAAAACGCGCGACTTGCGATTTGGAAATCGCCGCTCGTTGTCGCTACATTCGCGCGTGCATCTTTTTCATTATCGCGACAGTCATCTGTATTGCGAAGATGTCGACGTAACGCACGTTGCGACGGAATTCGGCACGCCGACATACATCTACAGCGCCGGCACAATTCTCGATCACTATGCAAGACTCAACGCCGCGCTCGCCCCGCTGGATCACCTGATTTGCTATGCGGTAAAGGCAAACTCAAATCGCGCGATCCTGAAGTTGCTCACACAAACGGGCGCCGGGTTCGACATTGTTTCCGGTGGCGAGTTGTTTCGTGTGCTCGCTGCGGGCGGCGATCCGGCTAAGTGCACATTCGCCGGTGTAGGTAAATCAGGTGACGAAATCGAGTACGCGCTGGAGCGAGGCGTTCACAGTTTCAACGTTGAGAGTGGGGCCGAACTGGAGACGATCGAGCGCTTCGCCCGCGCGAAGAAAATCCGCGCTCCTATCGCCTTGCGCGTCAACCCTGATGTCGATCCGCACACGCATCAGTACATCTCGACTGGTTCCCACGAGAACAAGTTTGGCATCGCGCTCGATGAAGTCGGGGCGGTTTATGAACGCGCCGCCAGAATGAGCAACATCGAAATTGTCGGCGTGCAGATGCACATCGGATCTCAAATTACCGAGGCAAAGCCCTTCGCGACCGCAATCAAAAAAATGGCGCCATTAGTGCGCGAACTAAAATCCAAGTATGCCATCAAGTTTTTCAGCATCGGAGGCGGCATGGGAATCATTTATCGGCGCGCACTGGAAAGCGGAGCAGGCAAATGGTGGCGCGATCATGGCGGCGAACCCTCCGCTTTCAGCGTCGGCGATTACGCTGAAGCAATTGTGCCGCCATTGCGCGACCTGGGTATTCGGATTCTTATCGAGCCTGGCCGTTTTCTTATAGGCAACGCCGGCGTTTTGGTCACGCGCGTTCGTTATATTAAGCAAACCGGCAGTAAAAAATTTGCCATTGTCGATGCGGGAATGAACGATCTCATTCGGCCGGCGCTATATCAGAGCTATCACGAAATCGTGCCGATCATTGAGCCGAGCACCGCTGCAGGTAGGGGCGATTCACCGAATCGCACGAGCACGAGCAAGTGCATGAGCAAGAGTAAGAGTAAGAGTAAGAACGAAACAGAAAAAATCGACATCGTTGGGCCGGTTTGTGAGTCGGGCGATTTTTTTGCGCTCGATCGCGAGATGCCCGAACTGCGCGAAGGCGAGTTGCTCGCGATTATGAGTGCGGGCGCGTACGGATTGGTGATGGCGTCGAACTACAATTCGCGTCCGCTGCCTGCAGAAGTGCTCATTCGTGGTGACAAGTTCGCGCTGATTCGGAAGCGGCAAACGTTGGAAGACCTGGTGCGCGATGAGGTGGATATAAACTGGTAGGGACGCCCCGCCGGGGCGCCCGCGAAAATTGCGGCGCGCTCGGCGATCGCGCCCCACCACTTGCGGAATTTCGTGGTCTGCATAAATAGTCATCCTCACTGGAAATCATGAAACGTTTGCTACTCGTATGCTGTTTGTCGATGGTCGCGGTCGGTCTGCGGGCCGCGCCGCCCGCCGGCGGTGAATATGTAATCCTGGTTGGTGGGCCGTCGATGTATCAATGGGAAAAATACAAAGCTTTCCCGCACGATCATTGGTGGGCGAACTTTGTGCGCGCGGCGCGCCTGCGCACCGAACAGTTGCGCACCCAATTCGGGCCGGATACGAAGATCACCTGGCTTGTCTACAAGCAGGGTTACGAGGATCGCGCGAAGCAGGAGCATCAGGATCTGATCAGTCTAATCGGTACCATCCGCGACAAGTTCGATATCAATCTCGTTTGGTTCAGCACCGGCAAGGAAGTCATTGACTATTTGAACAACGGACAGCCGCGAGATCAGATGAAGGTCACGGGTTTCGAATATTTCGGGCATTCGAACCGGGCGTGTTTCATGTTCGATTACAGCAACAATATCGAAAGCGCCTGTAAATCGTGGCTGCACGAAAACGATCTGACCAAAATCAATCGGCGGGTTTTCGACCGCCACGCCTACGTTAAAAGCTGGGGCTGCCACACCGGCGAGGAAATGTCCAAAAAGTGGTACGCGGCGACTGGGACGCGCATGATTGGCGCCATCGGGAAAACCCAATTCATGATGGAAGAACTGCCGATCCTCGTTTCTGATGACGGCCGGTGGGTGAATTGATTTTTGATTACCGATTGCCAATTTGCGATTTGCGATTGAACAGCGCGCCAGTGCATAGCCGCGCAAATCTGCCAGTCACCGTCTGGCCACTAGTGGTTTAATTAACACCGGCCTTCAGGCCGGTGCTCTCATCCGCGAAATCGGCACCAGCCGTTTTAACGGCTTCTCTCGGTCGACAGTCATTGCTCGGCCGGAAGTTTAAAGTCGACATTCGCCGGCGCTCTTGCCATGAAATACGCGGGTTTAGTTGGGCCGCAGCAAACCTCAACAGAAAGAAGTTATGAATTGGAAGAAATTCTTTTTCGCATTCATCGCGGCGTTCGTTTTCCTCTTCGTGTTCGGATTCGTTTGGTACGCAACGCTGATGCACGACGCGCATAGAGAAGTGCCGACGCTTTTGCGACCGGAAGCCGACGCGAAAAGTTACTTTGGGTGGCTTTCGCTTGGTCAGTTCGTCATGGCATTCTTTTTCACGCTGCTGTGTGCTCGCTATGTTCCTGCCGGAGGCGCAGGCGCCGGAGCGCTGCTCGGGCTTCTGGTGGGATTAGTGTA
>Ga0207697_10000464_pt1 | contig 22857 bp, 20 predicted proteins | sample KBSSwiS5withPhiX_FD_184293 | JGI IMG/M metagenome (GOLD analysis project Ga0207697, IMG submission 184293) | Switchgrass rhizosphere microbial communities from Kellogg Biological Station, Michigan, USA, with PhiX - S5 (SPAdes) (version 2) | ecosystem: Host-associated > Plants > Roots >... | reverse complement strand
TGCGCGGCCACGTGCGCCGACGCGGCCGCGGTGACGGCCGTGCGCGCCGTCTCAAGCCAGTCCCCGGCGTCGGGTGCGTCCAGGGCCAGCAGCCAGGCTGTGCCCTCGGCATGGTCAAGGACCACGGCACGGCCGGCGAAGATCAGGCAGGCGTCCGGGGTGGCGGCGGTGACGTCGTTCCCGCCGGTTTCGCGCTTGAGCTCGTAGCCGAGGTACCCGAGCCAGCCCAGGGTGAACTCGCACGGGTAGGCCTCGGGTGCGCGGAGCACGCGGCGGCCCCACACGCCGTCGAGCCAGCGGAAGAACGGGCCATCGGTGGTCACGGTGGCCTGGCCCGTGCTGACGCGGGTCCGTCCGGAACTGTGCCGGACGGCCTGGCCGAAGCGGCCGCCGTCGTCGGCCAGAATGCTGAAGCGGCTCCGCTCCGCGGCCTCCGGGGCCAGTCCTGCCGGGTCCAGGGAGGAGTCGAGCCACACGGCGTTGGGTGAACCGCCAAAGAGCGCCGCAAACAGCTGCCCGGCCTCGGGCCGGGCCTCGACCCGTTCTGCCAGCAACTGCAGCCCGCGCCGGGCGGCGAGTTCGGGCAGCAGGGCGGGGGCGACGGCGGGAAGGTACTGAAGGGCCTGCAGGACGTCGTCCGGGGCGGTGCCGTCCGCCAGGTTGAGCACGTGCACATCCGCGCGGGCCGGGACGTCATCGGCCGCCAGCCACTCCGCTTCCTGCGCAGCCCACTGGTCCCAAAACGGTTCGTAGGTGTCGCCGTCCCGGGCCAGCGCCCGGGCCCGGCGGTCCGCGTCGGAGGAGTCCGCCCAGATCACCGCGTCCAGCAGGGGCACTGCGGCCGCCGCGGCGGCACCGACGCCCTCCACCAGGACGATTTCGGCCGGGCGTGTGGTGCGGGTCTCGCCGTCGTAGTGCCGTGCCCAGTCCCAGCTGACCCATTCCGCGTTCTCCCCGCGCCGCAAGGGCGAAAGCACGGTGGTGACGTAGCGTTCGATCCCCGCCGCCAGCCCGTTCCAGCCGGGATAGATGTCCTCGAGGTGGAAGAGCGAGACCTTGTGGTGCTCCCTCAACCGCGCCGCCAGTTCGATGGCCAGGGTGGTCTTGCCGGAGCCGGAGCGCCCGTCGATTGCGATGATGACGGGTGCGGGGCTCATGAAATAGAGCGTACCGGCTGCTGTGCATTGGGTTGATCACTGCCGTGATGTTGCCCGTCCTGCCGCTCAAGCTCGGTGCGTACGTGCTGCACAATCCCCGGAAGGGAGGCCCGGATGAGGTTCCAGGTGGTGTCGAAGTCGGTGTGGCCGCCGTACCACGGGTCCTCGATGCCCTGCTCCAGCGGGTCCTCGTCCGCCACGGCGGGGTCGAAGCTGCGGAGCATGCGGATCTTGGCCAGGGAGTCCCGGTCCGGTGCTGCCTGCCGGAGCCAGCCGTAGTGGTCGACGTCGAGGGCCAGGATCAGATCCCGGCTCGCGAACCATTCAGGCCGCCATTCGCGCGCCACGTGGCGGTCCGAAGCGATGTTCTGCGCCGTGAGTTTGCGCGCTGCCCGGGGATCGATGGGCCGGCCGGCCTCATACGCGGTGGTGCCGGCGGAATCGACCACGGCCCCCGTGAGGCGCTCGGCCCGGAATGCCTCCGCCAGCATAAGTTCCGCCATCGGGGACCGGCAGATGTTTCCGGTGCAGACCGCGATGATCCGGTACTGGCTCGACATTGAGGTCATAGCTAAGCATGAACGATCCCGGGCCTCTTGGCTAGCTGGCCCCCGCGAAATATTACAAAAGATGTCAACCGACTTTTACTTATTGTCATGCCCGGGCGCGGGGGCGGCCGGGTCAAGTCCAAGGTGCCGGACCAGCGCGTCGAGGACCGGCAGCTGGCCCTTGACCAGCCTGGACCGGGCTGCGGGCTCGGCGGTCCATTCCGCGCGGTCGATCTCGGGGAAGCTTCCGATTGTGCCCGATCCCCTCGGCCACTCCAGCTCGAAGGTGTTGCTCACGATGCGTTCGGGCTGGAAGTCCGCTTCCGCCGTGAAGACCGTGATGATCTTGCCGGAGGGCTGGCGGAAGTCGCCGAGCCGGTGGTACTCGGCGGCGGGTGCCGGTGTGCCGATTTCCTCCGCGAACTCGCGGTGCGCGGCCGCCAGGGGGTCCTCGTCGGCGAGGTATTCTCCCTTGGGGATGGACCAGCCGCGGGCGTCCTTGCGGGCCCAGAACGGGCCGCCCATGTGGGCTATCCAGAGCTCGAGCTGCGGTGCGCTGCCGGATGGCGGCGCCCCGCCGGGCGGGGATGCACTCCTTAGCCGGTACAGCAGAAGGCCGGCGCTGCGAACGGTCATGGCTCCCTCCTGCCCTAAAGGGTATTCCCTCAGTGCTTGAGCGGCCGCGATCAGGCTGCCGGCCCCCACAGTGCCTTGCGGAGCAACCCCTTGAGTGTCGCGATCTCCGGGGCGCTGAGGCCGGCCAGGGCGGCGGATTCCGCGTCCCGCGCCGCGGCCTCGGCCCGCCGGAAGAGGGCTTCCCCCTCCGGGGTCGAGGAAACAATCTTGGCGCGCCGGTCCAGCTTCCCGGGCGCCCGGATCACCAGTCCGCGCTTCTCCAGCTCGTCGATCAGGGCGACAATCTGGCTCGGGTCCAGGCTGAGGAACTCGGCCATCTCCCGCTGGGTTGGTTCCAGCCCGCTGTTGGCCAGGGCGAGCACCGAGTAGGAGCGCTCCTTGAGGTCGAACGCGGCCAGGGCGCGGTTGTTCAGGACCGACCCGCCGGCATGCAGCTTGGCCAGCAGGAAGCCCGCGTCCAGGCTGATGGTTGCCGCCGTGAGCTTCTCCGCAGGCTCGGTGCCCGGCCCGTCGTCAACTTCGGTCGCCATGCCCAACTCCAATAGTCCAAAAAATAAATCGTTGACTTTTTCAACTATCCATATTTTCATGGATACAGAACAGCATCCCACGCCGCGGGGCCGGATGCACAAGGCAGCTAGCAAAGGAGCGGCAATGAGCCTGTCAGGAAAAGTAGCAATCGTCACCGGAAGCGGACGGGGCCTCGGCCTGGCCTACGCCCGGGAACTGGCCCGCCAGGGCGCCGCCGTCGTCGTCAACGATGTGGACGCCGAGGTCGCCGCCGACGCTGTCCGGACGATTCAGTCCGACGGCGGCCGCGCAGCCGCCGTCGTCGCCCCGGTGGGCAGCTCCGACGTCGCCAAGAGGCTCGTGCAGGCAGCCGTCACCGAGTTCGGCCGGCTGGACATCCTGGTCACCAACGCCGGCATCCTGCGGGACAAGAGCCTGCTGAAGATGACGGACGAGGACTTCGACGCCGTGATCAACGTCCACCTGCGCGGCACCTTCACCTGCGCCCGGGAGGCCTTCGGCTACTTCAAGGAGCACGGCATTCCCGGCCGCATCATCACCATCGGCTCCCCGACGGGCCAGCGCGGCAACTTCGGCCAGACCAACTACGCCGCCGCGAAGGCCGGAATCGTGGGCATGGTGCGCACCTGGGCGCTGGAAATGAAGAAAGCCGGCGTCACCGCCAACGCCGTCATTCCCGTGGCCGCCACCGCCATGACCAAGACCGTCCCGTACTTCCAGAAGGCCGTCGAGGCCGACGAGCGCGGCGAGACGATGCCGGCCTTCTTCCGCCACGACCTCGGGTTTGGCACGGCCGGCGACGTCGCCGGGCTGGTGGCCTTCCTGGCCTCCGATGCTGCCGCCGGCGTCACCGGCCAGGCAATCGGAGCGGGCGGTGACCGGCTGCAACTCTGGACCCACCCAGACGCCGCCGCCACCGAATACCGCGAGGGCGGCTGGGGCTACCAGGATCTCGTGGAAAACTTCGGCGCGCTCTTCGGGGACAAGCTGCAAAGCGTGGGCGAGGACTTCCTGCCGCTGCCGGCGGAACTGCAGCCCGAATCGGCCGAGGTCCGCTGAGATGGCTGCCCGGCGCTACGAACCCGGCATCGACGCCGCCTCACTCGATGCGATCGACATGCACGTCCACCTCGAAGTGGACGGCCACGGCCACGAGTCCCTTCCGGCGGCCCTGACCGAGGCCTCCGCCAAGTACTTCAAGGCCGAGGACCGCAGCCCTTCGCTGGACCGGATCGCCGAGGTCTACCGCGAACTGAACATGGCCGCCGTCGTCTTCACCGTCGACGCCCGGACCCAGCTCAAGCACGAGCCCAACAGCATCCCGGACCTCATTGCCGGGGCGGCGCGGAACAACGACGTCCTGATCCCCTTCGGGAGCGTGGACCCCCGCACCGGCGCCGAGGCGATCCAGGGCGCCAAGCACCAGGGGATCGACCTCGGCGCGCGCGGGTTCAAGTTCCACCCGAGCCTCCAGGGCTTCGACCCCTCCAACGAGCAGTTCTACCCGCTCTGGGAAACCCTGCAGGAACTGGGCCTGCCGGCCATCTTCCACACGGGACAGAACGGCATGGGGGCCGGGCTCCCGGGCGGATACGGCATCAAACTGGCCTACTCCAACCCCCTCCTGCTCGACGCCGTGGCCGCGGACTTCCCGGAGCTGCAAATCATCATGGCCCACCCCTCGGTGCCGTGGCAGGACGAGGCCAACTCGATCGCCACGCACAAGGCCAACGTGTTCATCGACCTCTCCGGCTGGTCCCCGAAGTACTTCCCGGAGTCCCTGGTCCGGATGGCCAACTCGGTCCTGCAGGACAAGGTCCTGTTCGGCACCGACTTCCCGCTCATCACCCCGCAGAAATGGCTGGGCGCCTTCGCGGACCTGCCGCTGAAGGACGAGGTCCGGCCCAAGATCCTCAAGCACAACGCCGTCCGCCTGCTCGGGCTCGGTGGCTGAGATGCCCGTCGAAACCGCGCCCCAGACAACAGCCCAGGAGCGCCTCTACAGCGTCTGCGACTACTACGACGCCGAGTCCCTCCTCACCGACGGGGAGCGGAAAGTGCTGGGGCGGCTGCGGGAGTTCCTGGACACCCAGGCCCGCCCGCTCCTGGCCGACTACTGGGAGCGCGGCGAGTTCCCGGACCAGCTCGCCTGGCCGCTGATCGATCTGGACCTCATGGAACCGGCGGAACTGACCGGCGCCCCGGGTGCGGGTCAGACACCGGCCCGGGGCATCTACCAGGGATTCCGGATCTTCGAACTCGCCCGCACGGACGCCTCGCTGGCCACCTGGTACACGGCCCAGGCCGGGCTGTTCCGGACCGCCATCCGGGTCGGCGCCTCCGCGGAACAGCAGGCCGACTGGATGCCCAGGGTCATCGACTTCTCGCTCAAGGGCGTCTTCTCGCTGACCGAGCCGGAATCCGGCTCCGACATCGCCGGCGGACTCGCGACGACGGCCCGCAGGGAAAAGGGGCGTGAGGCTGGCCCGGACGGCGACACCTGGGTCCTGGACGGCGCCAAGCGCTGGATCGGCGGCGCGGCAACGGCCGACGTCCTGGCCGTCTTCGCCCGCGACGTCGCCGACGGCCAGGTCAAGGCTTTCCTCGTGGACCGTGAGGCGGCCGGAGTGACCCTGGAGAAGATCCACGGCAAGACTGCGCTGCGGATGATGCAGAACGCCCACATCACCCTCGACGGCGTCCGCGTCCCCGAGGCCAGGCGGCTCCACAATGTGAACTCGTTCCGGGACGTGGCGGCGATGCTGCGGGCCATGCGCTCGGACGTCGCCTGGATCGCAGCCGGCATCGCGGCAGGAGCTTTCGAAGCCGCGCTGCGCTACGTCTCCGGGCGCCGGCAGTTCGGCCGCCCGCTCGCGTCCTTCCAGCTCGTCCAGGAAAAGCTCGCCCGGATGCTCGGCAACGTCACCTCGGCGCTGTCCCTGGTGGTCCGGCTGACTGAACAGCAGGAGAAGGGCATCTACCGGGACCAGGACTCGGCCCTGGCCAAGATGCAGACCTCCCTGCTGATGCGCGAGACCGTGGCGCTGGCCCGCGAAGTGGTGGGCGGCAACGGCATCACGCTCGCGGCCGACGTCGCACGGTTCCATGCCGATGCCGAAGCCGTCTACTCCTACGAGGGGACCCACGAGATCAACGCCCTGATCGTCGGCCGGGCCCTCACCGGCCACAGCGCCTTCACCCACTGACGCTCTTCACCCGCTGACGGCGTTCCGCTGTCGTCGTACACCCAAACCCAACCGCTCCAGGAGCCAAAGATGCCCAACCTCGTCGTCGACTTCGACAAACTCCTCACCCTCGCCGGCACCGACCTCGGCGCCACCGACTACCGCGAAATCACCCAGGAACAAATCAACAAATTCGCCGACGCCACGGGCGACGACCAGTGGATCCACGTGGACCCGGAACGCGCCAAGGACGGCCCCTTCGGCGCCCCGATCGCCCACGGCTTCCTCACCCTCTCGCTCATCATCCCGTTCTGGGGCGAGCTGTTCGACGTCGACGGCGTCACCACCAAGGTCAACTACGGCCTCGACAAGGTCCGCTTCACCTCCCCCGTCAAGGTGGGTTCACGCATCCGCATGCGGGCCACCATCGCGGAAGTCACCGAGGTCAAGGGCGGCGCCCAGATCAAGGTCGCCAACACGATCGAGATCGAAGGCCAGGAACGCCCGGCCGTCGTGGCCGAGTTCCTCGCCCGCTTCTACAAGTAAACCGCCACACCCCTTCACCATCCCCCTCTGCCATAAGGAACAACGATGTCCCAAATTTCGCAGTTGCAGGCCATGGACGCGGGTACGCGTCGCCGTGAAGCACGGACCGTCATCGCCTCCAGCTATCTCGGCAGCACCATCGAGTATTACGACTTCCTGCTCTATGCCACGGCCGCCGCGGTGGTCTTTCCCAAGGTGTTCTTCTCCGGCGCGGATGAATGGGTGGGGGTGGTGGCCGCGTACGGGACGTTCGCCGCCGGCTACGTGGCGCGGCCCCTCGGCGGCATCATCTTCGGCCACTTCGGCGACCGGCTGGGACGCAAGAACATGCTGATTGTCTCGATGCTGGTCATGGGCATCGCCTCCACCCTGATCGGACTGGTGCCCGGCGCCGCGGTGGCCGGAGCCTGGGGTGCCGTGATGCTCGTGATCCTTCGGGTCTGCCAGGGCATTGCCGTCGGAGGGGAGTGGGGCGGCGCCGCCCTCATGGCGCTGGAGCATTCGGAATCGGGCAAGCGCGGCTTCGCGGCCTCGTTCGTCAACGCCGGCGCCCCCACCGGTGCGGTGCTGGGCACCCTGGTCATGGGCGCGTTCGCGGCCCTGCCCAACGAGCAGTTCCTGGCCTGGGGCTGGCGCGTGCCCTTCCTGCTGTCCTTCGTCCTGCTGGGCATCGGCATGTTCGTCCGGCTCAAGGTCTCCGAAAGCCCCATCTTCAAGGCGGCACTGGAACAAGAGAAAGCCGAACGGGAACAAGCCGAACGGGACAACACCCAGCCGACGGCGCAGGGGCGAGTGCCGGCGCGCCGGGAGATTCCCCTCCTGCAGGTCCTGCGCCGGCCCAAGACCCTGATCTTCACCATGCTGGCCGGCGCGGCCGGGTTTGCGCTGCAGGTGGTGCTGGCCACGTTCTCCGTGACCTACGCCGTGTCCAAGGGCGCGGACCGGCAGGGTGTGCTCTACGCCTTCGCGGCCGCCTCCTTCGTGTCCATCGCCTTCGTGATCATGGGCGGCCGGCTCTCCGACAAGCTGGGACGGCGGCCCGTCATGATCGGCGGCCTGGTGCTCTTCATCCTTTACCTCACGCCGATGTTCCAGCTCCTGTCCTCCAACAACATCGGGCTGATCTTCGTGGCCTTCGCTGTGGGCCTCATGATCCACTCCACCCTGTTCGGCCCGCTCGCAGCGTTCGTGTCCGAGCAGTTCGGCACCACCTCGCGCTACACCGGCGCCTCGCTGGGCTACCAGCTCGCCACGCTCCTCGGCGCGGGATTCACGCCGGGCATCGTGGCGCAGATCTTCAAGGACTCCGGACAGGACACCGCCGCCGTGGTCTGGTACCTGGCCATCATGTCCGTCGTGTCGATCGTCTTCATCCTGCTGACTCGAGAGCCCAAGAACAACGATCTGCAGGCTGTCCGGTCCTAACCCGGCCCGCTGGCGCTACCGTCTAACTAGAAAGGATTTTCCGTGGAGAATTTTGGCATCGGCTCGTGGCTGCAACGGCGCCGCCCGAAGTCGGGCACCAAGACCGCAATCATCGCCGGGGAACGCAGTCTCAGCTACATCGAGCTCGCGGACCGTTCCGCCCGGCTCGCGAACGCCTTCCGGGACCGCGGCGTAGTCAAGGGCGACAGGGTGGCCTACCTGGGCGAAAACGATCCCTCCTTCCTGGAGACCCTCTTCGCCGCCGGCCTGGCCGGGGCGGTCTTCGTCCCGCTGAACACCCGGCTTGCCCCGCCCGAGATCCAGTTCCAGCTCCGGGACAGCGGCGCTGTCCTGCTGGTCCACTCGGCGGCGCTCGCGGTGCTTGCGGAACGCGGCTCGGCGGAGACCGCTGTGGGTTCGCGGATCGTCGTCGACGAGTCGACAGTGCCAGCCAAAACAGTTCCCGATTCAACGCTGCCCGATTCAACGGTTCCCGACGGCGGGGCCGACGGCGGTGCTGGCCGGGGAACCGCCGTGGAGGCGTATGAGGCCGTCATGGCGTCCGGTGCAGCGCTGGCGCCGGACGAGCCCGTGGGCCTGGACGACGCCGCCATGATCCTCTACACCTCCGGAACCACCGGAAACCCCAAAGGCGCGCTCCTGACCCACGGCAACATCACGTGGAACTGCGTCAACGTTCTGGTCGATTTCGACTTTGCCTCCACCGACGTGGCCCTCATGATCTCCCCGATGTTCCACGTCGCCTCCCTGGACATGGGCGTCCTGCCCACGCTCCTCAAAGGCGGCACCGTGATATTGGAGGCCAAGTTCGATCCCCGCCGGACCCTCGAGCTGATCCAGCAGCACCACGCAACCACCATCAGCGGGGTGCCCACGACATACCAGATGCTGTGCGAGCACCCGGACTGGGACGCCACGGACCTCAGCTCGCTGAACAAATTGACATGCGGCGGGTCCGCGGTGCCGATGCGGGTCCTGGAAGCCTACGAACGGAGGGGGTTGCGCTTCTCCAACGGCTACGGCATGACCGAGACGGCCCCGGGCGCCACCACGCTGCCGGCGGCGAGGTCCCGGGACAAGGCCGGGTCCTCCGGACTGCCGCATTTCTTCACCGATGTCCGGGTGGCCGATCCCCTCGACCCGGCGTCCGGGCCCGCTGCGCCCGCAACGGTGGGGGAGATCCAGATCAAGGGTCCCAACGTCATCCACCAGTACTGGAACCGGCCCGGGGCCTCCGCGGACTCCTACACAGCGGACGGCTGGTTCAAGTCCGGCGACATGGGCTACAAGGACCCGGACGGATTCGTGTTCATCTCCGACCGGCTCAAGGACATGATCATCTCCGGCGGGGAGAACATCTACCCGGCCGAGGTGGAGCAGGCGATCGCCGAGCTCGACGCCGTCGGAAGCGTCGCGGTGATCGGCGTGCCGGACGAGAAATGGGGCGAGGTGCCGCGGGCCGTGGTGCTGCTGCGGGAGGGCTCCCGGCTCACGGAAGAACAGCTGCGCTCCCACCTGGAGGGCCGGCTGGCGAGGTACAAGATCCCCAAGTCCGTCGTCTTCGTGGACGAGATGCCCCGGACAGCGAGCGGCAAGATCCGGAAGGCGGACCTTCGGAAGCTGGCGCCCGGCCACGTCTGACAGGGGAGCGGGGACGCTTTTGGCACGAGCGTAGGAAGCACACGGAAAGGCCGGGGCTGCGGTGAAGCAGCCCCGGTCTTGCCTGTGCCCGGCCGGCCGGGCGGCCGCTAATCGACCGTGAAGATCCTGATGACCACCCGGCCGGGCAGCCGTTCGCCCGTCCCGAGCATGAGGCGGGTGTTCAGCCAGTCCAGGGCGGGGGAGGCAGTGGTGAGCCGTGGCCAGCAGCGGAAGTAGATCTTTGAAGGGTCGACGGCGGAGCCGGAGTTCAACAGCTCGATGTCCCGGGCCGAGCCGTGCCGGAGAGCGGTGTTGTGCACGAAGATCCGCCCGCCGTCGTCGGTTTCCAGGACGTACCGGGCGTCCAGCTCCGTCAGGGTGGCGCTCCGGAGGAGCTGGTAGTCCGCGCCGCCCGGGAGGACCCGGCCGTTCAGGACCGGCCCGCTGACCGTTCCGCCGGTGATCGGGATGACGCGCCGGTGGCCTTCCGGTGTTGGCCCGACGTCGATCGGCTCGGCGACGGTGACGGAGAGTTCCGCAAGGAAGGTCAGCCCGGGTGCTTCCGGGGCTGCAGGGGAGGGCGCGCTCACAGGATTCCAGCCGTCAGCCGGCTGGGGTGGCCCTCGCCGAACAGGATGGACTGCCGGGCAACGAGTGTCTCGGCGGAGTCATAGGCCAGCTTGCCCGTGTTGAGGTTCCGGTCCCAGCGCGGGTGGCAGCTGGAGGTGACCTGGACGCGGAGCCGCTCGCCGGGGGCAAAGGTGCAGGCCGTCTGCCAGAGACTGACCGTGTATTCGTACGGCCGGCCGGGTTCGATCGGGGAGGGCTCGTGGCCGGCCTCCCACAGCCCTGTGCCCGCATGGCTGTCCCGCCAGGACGCGCGGACTATGCCGTCGGCAATGCCCAGGGATGTTCCATCTGGAGTGACCCGGCAGAGCCGCACCACGAAGTCTGTGTCCACAGCGGTGGAGGCCGCGAAGAACGTAGCGCTGACCTCGCCGAACAGGGTGACCGGCTCCTCGAACGCCTCTGCCGTAAAGGTCAGGACGTCGGCGCGGGCTTCCACGGCATGCTGCGCGGCCGGGCCCGCGGGGTACGCCCCGTGGATCATGGTGGCGCCGCCCGCGGCGGGGACCGGGTCCAGGGGGTCGTAGTCGTAGCCGACGGAACCGCCGGATCCCGGCGTGTCCTGCAGCGTCCCGTCCGCGCCGAGGAACCAGGAGCGGTGGCTGCGCGGCGAAGGCAGCTCCTCAAAACCGCGCCACTGGTTTTCGCCCATGAAGTACAGCAGGACCGGCGGCACCTGCCGCAGCCGCTCCGGCTCGCCCTTGAGGACGGAATCGAACCAGGCCGTCTGGAGCCCGGAAAGATCCCCCAGGCCGTTCATCATGCCCCCGGCAGCGTTCAGTCCGAAGTGCACATCCGGGTAGCCGGCGGAGAAGTTCGTGTGGGTCCAGGGGCCCACGATAAGCCGGGGCGCAGGGGCGGCCCCCGCTTTGCTGTGTTCGAGCTGCATCGAGTACTGGGAGAGGGTGCTGGGGCAGAAGATATCGAACCAGCCTCCGATGTGCAGCGTCGGCAACGGCACCGGCTTGCTGGATGCTTCGTCCCACAGGCGCGTGAAGCTGTTGCCCGGCGACTTCCCGGCCGAGGGGAGGACATGGCGGTTCATGAATGTGCCAAGCTGTGCCGAGAGATCCCGCAGCGGCAGGGTGTCGAAGGCGCTGCCGTCGGAAAATGAGCGGTCCAGATCCAGCCACGCCTGGAATTCCTTGCCCTGCCGTTCCGGGTCGTCGGCAAATTCGCGGAGGAGCTCGCTGGCCGAGACAGAGGCATGGCCCCAGCTCAGCCGGCTGCCGAGCTCGTAGGCCCCGCCGCGGTAGAGGGAACCGTTGTTGGCGTTGGCTCCGGCGGAAATGCCGGGGGAGAGGGCAGCGAGCCCCTTCGGGGCGAGGGACGCCGCCCGCCACTGGGTCTCCGCGAAGTAGGACCGGCCCCACATCCCCACGGCACCATTGGAGTACGGCAGCAGTGCGGCCCACTCGACGGTCGCGGCGCCGTCGGACGCTTCATTGGCGGACGGGTCGAAAACCCCGTCGGAGCCGAAGCGCCCGCGGCAGTCCTGCATGATGACCACGTAGCCCGCCGCCGCGACGGTTGCGGGGTTGAGGTAGGCGGAGTTGACGGAGAGGTCACGTCCGTAGGGCGTCCTGGTCAGCAGCACCGGGCACGGTTCCCCGTCCGCCGGGCGGTACACCGTGGATCGCAGGATGGTGCCATCCGGCATCCGGGTTTCGATGTCTTGTTCAATCAGCACAGGCTTTAGCGCGGGGCTCGGTGTCACGGAAGGTTTCCTCACTGGCGTGTTCAGGGCGTGTGGTTTGTTCGAGGGCTGTGGGTTGTTCACGACGGGAGGGGAACGGTCGAGAATCACCCGGCCGCCCCCCTCCGCATTTGTCCTGGGATCAGGATTTAAGCATTCGCGGGTTCCCTGGTCCCCAGCGCCTCGGTGGGGACGTTGTAGGTTTCCTTGACCCAGATTGCGGTGACGGCTGCCGAGGCAAGGCAGCAGGCCGCGGTGAAGACGGCCACGGGAATCCACCCGGTGGGGCCGGGCTGGACGATGGCCGCGGCGATGGCCGGCGCGAAGCCGGTGACGACGAGGCCCAGCTGCGAGGCCGTGGCAGCGCCGGAGTAGCGGATCTTCGTGGGGAACATTTCGGCCGTCATGGCCGGGCCCAGCGGGTTGACCATCCCGTAGCCCACGGTCATGAACAGGATGCCGCTGGCGAAGATCAGCGGTATGGACGCGGTGCTGATGGACCAGAAGTAGGCGAAGGCGGCCGCGGCGCAAATGATGTTGCCGGTGATGAAGACCGGCTTGCGGCCGATCCGGTCCGCGAGGATGCCGGCGTAGGGCTGGGCGATGATGCCCAGGGCGGCCGTGGCGATGGTGACCCCAAGCATGGCGGCGGACGGGATCCCGAATTTTCCGGTTGCGTAGGCCAGCCCGAAGGCCGCGAAGACCGACGACACCACGCTCCAGAGCCCAAAGAAGATGACTTTGACGATAGTGCGCCAGTGGTCGCGGAGAACCACCTTGATGGGCAGTTCCTTCTCGGTTTCCGCTTCCTTCGCGGCTTCGAACACCTCGGATTCGGGCAACCGGAGGCGGATCCAGAGCCCGACGGCGACCACCAGGATGCTGGCGAGGAACGGCAGCCGCCATCCCCAGCTGAGCAGGTCCTCCTGCGGCAGGAGGGACACAGCCAGGAAGGCCAGGGAGGCGAGCATGATCCCGGCCACGGCGCCGGTGTTGACCCAGCTGCTGTAGAAGGCCCGCCTATTGCTGGGCGCATGTTCCATGGTCATGGTGACGGCGCCGACTGATTCGCCGGCCGCGGAGGCGCCCTGAAGTGCGCGCAGGACGACCAGGAGGACCGGGGCGGCCGCGCCGATGGCGGAGGCCGGCGGCAGGCAGCCGATGAGGAAGGTGGCCACGCCCATCACCACGAGCGTCAGGACCAGCATCTGGCGCCGTCCGATGCGGTCGCCAAAATGGCCGATCACGCTGGCCGCGAGGGGGCGGATGACGTAGCCGATGCCGATGGTGGCCATGGACAGGATGGTGCCGAGAGCGGGATCGATGCCGGGGAAAAAGATCTTGTTGAAAATCAGGGCGGATGCCGAACCGTAGATGAAGAAGTCGTAGTACTCCAGGGTGCTGCCGATGAAGCTGGCGGTGGCGGCGCGGCGGGCATGTTTGGTTCCCTCGGGGGAAACGGGGCGGGCCTGGTCCGCGGGCGGCGTCAACGGCGTCGGCGGAACGATGGGACCAGCGGTCATTGCGGATCTCCTAGGTGGGCAGGGATATAGCGCGGGAAAGGTGGGGCTGGGGGAAGATCTTGGGCTCGCATGCTGAGCAGGGCGGGCGGGGTCGGCTGTGGCCTCCGTCACTCTGGTGCAATAGTATGCACTTAAATTGGCGTCCGTCAATCTAAGTGCAAAATAAAATGGCGGCGGATGTGACTGGCATGATGGAGGCGTGATGAGCGAGCGGCCGGCCTCCCTGCCCGGCATGGACCCGGACCTGGCCATCGACTTTCCGCGGCCTTTGAAGGGGCCGTCCACCCAGCATCAGCTGCTCACCCTGCTGGTTGACTACTGGTTCAAGAGCGAGGCATGGCTGCCGTCCCGGCTCATCGCCGCCCTGGCCGCGGGCCTGGGAATCACGGCCTCGGCGTCGGCGACGGCGTTGAGCCGCCTGGCGTCCCGGGGCGTACTCGAACAGTCCAGTGCAGGGCGAACGTCGCGCTACCGGATCACCCCGGGCGCGCGCAACCGGCTCCGCCACGGCCTCGAGCAGGTCTCCGTCTTCGGCGAACAGTCCCGCCAATGGGACGGCCACTGGACCGTCATCGCGTTTTCGATTCCGGAGACGTCGCGGGATGTCCGCGAAATGTTCCGCTCACGCCTGCGTTGGCGCGGATTCGCGCCGCTGTTCGGGGCGCTGTGGGTGTCTCCGCGGGACCACGCCGAGGAACTCGAAGAAACCTGCAAGGGCTACGGCGTGGACGACTACGTCATCTTCCGCACCGCTGAATCGAGCCTCCGCGGCAAGCGGCTCGTCGAGGCCTGGTCACCGCAGGAGTTCAGGGAACAATACCGGCCGTTTACCGAAAAATTCACGCCCTGGGCCGAACGCCTCGACGCCGGAACGGTCAGCCCGGCGGAGGCCTTCAGGGCCAGGACCGAGCTGATGGACGCCTGGCGGGCGTTCCCGTGGAGCGACCCTGATCTTCCCGCCGAGCTCCTGCCGGAAGCCTGGCCGCGGACCGAGGCCAGGGAACTCCTTGTCCGCCTCTACGACGGGCTCGCGGACGCTGCCACTGCCTACGTCCAGGAAATCGTGGCCCGGGAAGCTCCCGAACTGGCGGGAACGGCGCAGGCGTTGTCGGTGGCGCCCGGGCTCTGACCTGCCTCCGGTGCCGGGACGCCGGCGGCCGCGGTGCCTAGTGGATTGCGGCCAGGAGGACGCCGACGCCGACGAAGAGCCCGCCGAACGTCCGGTTCAGGACCTTTTGTCCGCGGGCGTCGCGGGTGAAGCGCTGGAAGGACCGGGCCGCAGCCGCGAAGAAGAACCACATGACCAGGACGTCGATCACGATCACGGTGGCGGCCAGGACCACGTACTGCGGCAGCAGCGGCTGCTCCGGCCGGATGAACTGCGGCATGAAGGCCAGGAAGAAGACCACGGCTTTGGGGTTGAGCAGATTGACCCAGAGGCCACGGCGGAACATGGACAGGCCCGGCTCGTTGCGCAGGGCCGCGGCCTTCTCCTGGTCCAGGTCCGGCTTGTGCAGGAACTGCCGGATGCCCAGGTAGACCAGGTATGCGGCGCCGGCGTAGCGGATCACGTTGAACGCAACCGGTGAGCTCGCCACGAGCACCCCGACGCCGAGCGCCACGATCAGGATGTGCACCACGAGGGCGGCCTGCTGGCCCAGGATGCCCCAAAGGGACCGGCGGAATCCCGAGTTCAGGGAGTTGCTCATGGTGTTGATGGCGCCCGCGCCGGGAGTGAAGCTGATCAGGACGCCGGCGCCGGCCAGGGCCAGCCAAAGGGAGGGTTGCACCAGGTAAGTTTACGGTCCCGGCCGTGGCGGGTCCGATTGATGACGGGAGTCAGTCGCGGCGGAGGCCGTAGCTGAGAATCATGTTGCCTTTGCTGGTCTGCTGGGACGACTGCAGCTCCAGCCGGGTGAGGGCATCGCCGTCGTTGAACAGCCGCCGCCCGCTGCCGGCGATCACGGGATGGACGATCAGCATCAAGGTGTCGAGCAGCCCGGCGAACAGTAACTGGTGGACCAGCGAAATGCTGCTGAAGATCCCGATTTCGCCGCCGTCGCTGTTCTTCAGGGCCGCGACGAAGTCTTCCAGCGGGCCCTCAATCAGGCGTGAATTTTGCCATTCCAGTTCGCCTGTCAGGGTCCGGGACGCGACAAATTTCGGCAGCGGATTGATGAATCCGGCAAAGTCCGCGTCGCTTTCGGCGTTGGGCCAGTATTCTGCCCATTGCTGGTAGCCCACGCGGCCGAGGAGCGCAGTGTCGATCCGGCCCATCATCTCGCCCATCCCGGCGCCGAGCTCCTCGTCGAAGCTGTCGAATTGCCACTTGAACGGGTCTTCAACCACGCCGTCCACAGAGCAGAAAAGGCCGGCCGTCAATTTGCGCATGGGTTTCTCCTTGCCGTGGGTCTCCAGTGCAGATATCTAATGCACCCTATCCGCAGACCCGGAAGCAGGGAATGGCTGCAGGCAACTCGACGGCGAACGCCTCGGAGGCCGGCCGTGCAGCCAGCATCGCGGGCCTTGGGCGTGCAAGGAGCGCGCCCAAGACCCGCTAAGGGTTAGCCGTTGGACGTGTAGCCATCCGTGGCGGTGTCCCCGGGGCCGCCATGGCCGCCGCCGGGGCCGCCCTGGCCTTCCTGGGTTGCGGTCACCGTGAAGTTCGCATCCAGCAGGACGGTGGCGCGCGTGCCGTCCGCCTTCGTGATGTGGGCTTCGTAGGTGGCGCCGTCGGCGTCGGTCTCCATCCGCTCGATCGTCGCATCCGGCTGGGCGGCCTTTACCGCCGCCTCGACCTTCGTGGCGGTGTCGCCGGTGAGGACCTCCTCCGTCTTTCCGTTGGCCTGGTGCGGGCCGCGCTGGCCCCCGGTGCCGTAGCCGTCGGTGGCCTGGGTCGAGGACGAGCTGCCGGTGGAATCGGCAGCCATCGCGGGGATGGCCGATGCGCCGATGGCGCCGCCGCCGATCACCGCAGCGAGCATGATGCCCGCGGTGGTCTTGTTGATCTTTGCCATGGTGAAACTCCTTTGCTGGGGCCCGGGCTTCCGGGCCGGCCGCGGATTCGGCCTGTACCCAGCCTCGGGCGCGGAGTTATGGCTGCACTTTCGGCGGGCTGTGCCGGTGCTGTGACCGCTGGCCGCCGCTCACGCCCGGGCGATGACCTCGCCGTTGGGAATCAGGAACCAGCCGTCGTCGGTGGAGCCCCACCGGTGCCAGCCCGCGGAAATCCGGGCCAGGTCCGCCTCGCTGGCCAGGCCGTACTCGAGCGCCTGGTCGGCAAAGGATGAATGCAGCACCCGCTCGCCCCACACCCGGGCCTGCCAGCGCCGCTGCTGCCCGGTGGCGTAGAGCCAGTTGCTGCTGGACGGCGCCACGTCCGTGAACCCGGCGGCCTGCGCCCAGGACACGAGCCGGCGGCCGGCGTCGGGCTCGGCGCCATTGCGACGGGCGATCCGCTGGTAGAGCTCCATCCAGTCGTCGAGCTCGGGGATGGCCGGGTACCAGCTCATGCCGTGGAAGTCGGCGTCGCGCACCGCCACTATCCCGCCTGCCTTGGCCGCCCGGCGCATCTCCCGCAGCGCCGCGACCGGGTCCGTGAGGTGCTGGAGGACCTGATGGGCGTGGACGACGTCGAAGGATTCGTCCGGGAAGTCGAGGTCGTAGATGTTGCCGGCGGCAAAGCCGACATTGTCCACGCCGCGCTCGACGGCGAGGGCCGCGGCCTGGGCGATGATGTCGGGGGAGCGGTCCAAGCCTGTGACCCTGCCCGGCGCCACCAGCTCCGCGAAGTCGCAGGTGATGCTGCCCGGGCCGCAGCCGACGTCGAGGACGGAGGTCCCGGGCATCAGATGCGGGAGCACGAACGCTGCCGAGTTCTCCGCCGTGCGGGAGGCATGGGCACGGACCACCGACTCGTGGTGGCCGTGCGTGTACACATCGTCAGGCTGCTGCGCACTCATAATGGAACGCTACCCTCCCGCGCCCGGAAAAGGGTGGACCCCCGACTGCGGGTCAGCAGGCGCGCGGCGGCAGGCAGTTTTTTGCGGGTGGCCGTCAGTTTTGCCGCTTCCGGCGCCGGTGATTCTACGGATGAATGGAGGGGTGAAAGTCAACAGAAAAAATGACGGCAGCGGCAGCGGCGCCGGCAACGGACTGGGCCTGTTCCGGGCCACCGGAATCTATGTCGGCGCGATCCTGGGCTCGGGTGTTCTGGTGCTTCCCGCCATCGCAGCCAAGGAGGCCGGCCCGGCGTCGCTCCTGGCCTGGGCCGTCCTGCTGGTGTTCTGCGTTCCCGTTGCCTTCAGCTTCGCCGAAATGAGCCGCCAGCAGCCCGACGCCGGCGGGATCGCCCACTTCGTCAAGCGTGCCTTTGGTCGCCGCGCCTCGGTGGTGGCCGGGTACCTCTTCTACTTTTCGATCCCCTTCGGCGCCCCGGCTACGGCCGTGATCGGCGGCAACTACATCGCCCACGCCGTCGGCGGCGGCCGGGACACCGCAGTCCTCGCGGCGGCGGTGATCCTGCTGGCCGCCTTCGCGAGCAACGCCGTCGGCATCAGGGTTTCCAGCCGCATGCAACTGGCGCTCATGGTGCTGCTGGTGGCACTGCTCGCGCTCGCCGTCGTGCTCGCGGCACCGCACGCCAAAGCGGAAAATTTCCAGCCCTTCGCCCCGCACGGCTACTGGGCGGTCGGCGGTGCCGCGAGTCTGCTGTTCTTCTGCTTCGCCGGCTGGGAAGCCGTCTCGCACCTGGCCGGTGAGTTCCGGAACCCCGGGCGCGATCTCCGGCGGGCCACGTGGCTCACGCTGATTGTGGTGGGCGCGGTCTACATTGGCGTTGTCGCCGCCTCGGTGGCCGTCCTCGGCCCGGAACTGCCCGCTACTGCGGTGCCCGTCGCGGCGTTGCTGGAGAAAGGGCTGGGCTCATTGGCGGCCCCGCTCACCGCGGTTGCGGCGGCGGTTTTGACGTTCGGCCCCATCAACACCTTCGTGGCCGGGGCCAGCCGGCTCGGGGCTGCTCTGGCGTCCGACGGCGTGCTGCCGCCCGCGCTTGCACGCGGTGCCGGGCGGGGACAGGTACCCGCCGCAAGCCTGGCAACTCTGGCCGTCCTGACCTTGCTGTCCTTCGCTGCCGCCGTCGCCGGACTCACCGACATGCAGTTCCAGATCGGCGCGGCCTCGGCGTGTTTCACGGCCGTCACCGCGTTTGGGCTGGCGGCCGGCATCCGGCTGCTGCAGCCGCGGACCGTTGCCTGGTACGGCGTGATCGTGGCGGCCGGGGTCATGGTGGCCGTCCTGATCTTCAGCGGCTGGGCGCTGGGGGTTCCGCTGGCACTGGCAGCGGCCGCCGTCGGCGTCGGCAGGCGCTTTGGCGGGTCCCAGGAAGAGGAGACGACGCCGGAGACGGCGCCTTCTGCACTGGCGGAGGCGCTCCCTGGTGGCCGGCCGCAAACCGCCGCCCATCCGTGACGCCCGGGCCGCCGCCCATCAGCCGGGGCGCTGCCCCGGCGATTGCTCCGGCCCGGGGCCGCGGGCCGCTTCCTCACCGGCCCGGACAGTGGCATCGATCATGGAGTTCATGAAGCGGGTGGCGATCTCCAGTTCTCCGGGCGTGAAGTTCGCCATGGCTGCGCCCATGTGGCGGGCCAGCGGCAGGAACATTGCGCCGCCGTCCCGGTAGGCCTTGGGCGTCATGCGCAGCTGCACCTGGCGGCGGTCCGCGCCCTCGCGCTCACGGACCACGTGGCCGGAACTGTGGAGCCGGTCGATCAGTGCGGTGGTGGCCGGGGAGCTGAGGTTCAGCTCTTTCCTCAGCACCCCTGGAGTGACAATCTGGTCCCGCGCCGCGTGCCGCATGATGACGGCGAGGGCGTTGAGGTCCGTGCGGTGCATGTCATTGCGGCCGCCGGCGGAGTCCACATAGCGGTTGGCTTCGAGGGTGAATTCCTGCAGGAGCCGGACGAGGGGCGGCGGACCGGCGGCTTCGGGCGGGACTGTGTTCCTGGGCGAGGCCGCGTCTTCGGATAGGCCTGCGTTTTCGGATAGGCCCGGGGATTCGGCTGACACGGCGGACCTCCTTCGTCCCTTGATCCGGCCCCGGCGGTCTGACCGCGGCAGGTCGGCGCTGTCGACGGCGCCTTCGGGAGTCTACTGCAGGGTCTGCGCAGCGGCCTGACGCCGGCTGTCTCTATTCTCCTCCGGTGCCCCGGCCAATGGGTTATCTCGATGATGGAGATAGTCTACTATGGAGTTGATCTCTGCTCCCACTCCGAGGCGCACCCTGGAAGGAAACATGAAAACGACTTCGTCCGCGGCGACCCGTGTCCCGTTCTGGCTGCGCTGGCTGGTCCCCGCAGTGCTCGTCCTGGCCTGGCTGGCCATCGCCGGCGTCGGCGGCCCTACATTCGGCCGCCTCAGCGAGGTGTCATCGAATGACCAGGCATCGTTCCTTCCCGCCGGAGCCGAGGCCACCGAGGCCGCGGACTGGCAGGCCAAGTTCAGGGACTCCAAGGAGATCCCGGCAGTGATCGTGGTTGAGAGTGACTCCGCATTCACCCCGGCCCAGCTCCGCGAGACCGCGGCCCTCAAGGGCAAGCTGGAGGCCCTGCAGGCCGGGAGCACGGTGATCGGTCCCATCCCCTCCGAGGACGCCAAGGCAGTCCAGTTCGTGGTGCCCATTGCTTCCTCGGCGGAAGTGAAAACGGTGGTCAAAGAACTGCGCAACGAGGTCCGGGCGTCCGCGCCGGCCGGAATGCAGACCTTCGTCACCGGACCGGCCGGGCTCACCGCGGACCTGGTGAGTGCCTTTGCCGGCATTGACGGCATCCTGCTGCTCGTGGCCCTGGGCGCCGTGTTCCTGATCCTGCTGATTGTCTACCGCTCCCTGCTGCTGCCCGTCATGGTGCTGTTCACCTCGGTCTTCGCGCTGTGCGCCGCGATCCTGCTGGTGTTCGGCATGGCCAAGGCCGGCTGGATCCAGTTGAACGGCCAGAGCCAGGGCATCCTGTCCATCCTGGTCATCGGCGCAGCCACCGACTACGCACTGCTGTATGTGGCCCGGTTCCGCGAAGCCCTGACCCACACCACCAACCGGACGGCCGCCGCCGTCACCGCATGGAAGGCGGCCTGGGAACCGATCCTGGCCTCCGGCGCCACCGTAATCATCGCGCTGCTCTGCCTGCTGTTCTCCGACCTCAACTCCAACAAGGCCCTCGGCCCGGTGGCGGCGGCGGGCATCCTCTGCGCGCTCTTCGCCGCCCTGACCCTGCTGCCGGCCCTGATGGCACTGCTGGGCCGGGCCGCGTTCTGGCCGTTCCGGCCCAGGCTGCTCCCGGAAACCGATCGGGAACCGGCACTGGTCACCGGCCTCGAGGGCCAGAAGGGACTCTGGCGGGCGACCGGTTCGCTCGTATCCCGCCGGCCGCGCACGGTCTGGGTCGCCTCGGTGCTGCTGCTCCTGGTAGCCGCTACCGGCCTCCTGCAGCTTAAAGCCAACGGCGTCGCCCAGACCGACGTCATCCTCACCGCCTCCAATGCCGTCGACGGGCAAGATGCCCTGGGCCGGCACTTCGACGCCGGGTCCGGCAGTCCCGCGGTGATCGTGGCCGACGAGGAAAACGCCCAAGAGGTTCTGGCGAAGCTGCAGACCAGCGACGGCGTCGGAGACGCCTATCTGCTGGCCGAAGGCGGCGCCCCGGTCGTCACCGGCGCCCCGGGCGCGCCGGCTGCCCCCGCAATCAGGGACGGGAAGGTCCTGATCAACGCGACGCTGAACCACGCCGCGGACTCCGCCGAGGCCGAAAACGCCGTGGTGTCGCTCCGCCAGGACCTTAAGAAGATAGACAGCGGTGTGCTGGTCGGCGGTGTGACGGCCACGGCGCTGGATACCAACACCACTGCCCAGCGCGACCTCGTCACCATCATCCCGGTGGTCCTGGGCGTTATCCTGGTCATCCTCATGCTGCTGCTGCGCTCGGTGCTCGCGCCGGTCCTGCTGGTCGCCTCCGTGGTCCTGTCCTACGCCGCCGCGATGGGCGTCTCCGCCTTCGTGTTCAACAATGTCTTCGGTTTCCCGGGCGCGGATGCGACGGTGCCCCTGTTCGGCTTCGTCTTCCTCGTGGCACTGGGCGTCGACTACAACATCTTCCTGATGAGCCGGGTCCGGGAAGAATCCCTCAAGCACGGCACCCGGGCCGGCATCCTGCGCGGCCTCGTAGTGACAGGCGGGGTCATCACCTCTGCCGGGGTGGTCCTGGCGGCCACCTTCGCGGCCCTCGGCGTCATCCCGATCATGTTCCTGGTCCAGCTCGCCTTCATCGTCGCGTTCGGCGTCCTGCTGGACACGGTGCTGGTCCGTTCCCTGCTGGTGCCCGCGCTGGCCTACGACATCGGCCCGCGGCTTTGGTGGCCCGGCAAGCCCGGCCGGTCCGGGAGCGGGGCCGTGGCCGGCGATGGCGCCCGGGCCACGCTGTCCGCCGAAAATCCGAAGGCAGATCCGGCTGAAAACGAGGAGGCCGGGGTCCGCTAGGCGGAACCGAAGACCGCAGCCGCCGTCACTGTCCCCCAGTCACCGCCCGCCGTCCCTCCACCAGGTGACGGTGGCGGCGGCCGCCTCGTCCAGCGGGGTCGGTGTCAGACCCAGGGCAGCCTGGCTCGCCATGGAATCCATGACGAAGGGGTGCTCGAACTGGTACAGGGTCTCGGCCAGGTCCCGCATATCCGGAGAAAACACTCCCATTGCCCTCACCGCCCACCCGGGAACTCCGGTGACACGCGGTGCCCGGGCGCCGGCCGCCTTGGCGAATGCCCCCGCGATCTCGCGCTGGGTCAGTGCAGGTCCGGTGGGCGCATGCCATACCCGGTTCCACACCTGAGGCCTGTCAGCCGCCGCAATCATGGCGGCTGCGAGGTCCGGAACGTACGTGAAGGAATGCGGCTGGTCCGCCCGCCCGATCACCTGCATTGGCCTGCCGGCCGCGACGGGCCGGACCATGCGCTCGCCGGCGTGCGAGTTGCGGACCCGCGGCCCGAAGAAATCGCCGGCCACCATGCTCACGGTGGCGGTGGGGGAGGCCGCCCGGGCTGCGAGCAGTGCGGTCCGGACTCCGCGCTTGCCGCCCTGCGCCTTCCGGGGGCTGTCCTCGGTCATGATGTTTTCCGGGGTGCTGTAGGAGTACAGGCTTTCCGGGAAGACCACGACGGCGCCCGCTGCGCCCGCCGCGGCGAGCACATTCAGCTCGGCGGCCGGGAGTTCCCTGGCCCACACCTCGGCGTTGTACCGCGAGCCGTGGATGCAGTGAAAAACGGCCGCGGCGCCCTGGA
>Ga0207697_10000463_pt1 | contig 22859 bp, 19 predicted proteins | sample KBSSwiS5withPhiX_FD_184293 | JGI IMG/M metagenome (GOLD analysis project Ga0207697, IMG submission 184293) | Switchgrass rhizosphere microbial communities from Kellogg Biological Station, Michigan, USA, with PhiX - S5 (SPAdes) (version 2) | ecosystem: Host-associated > Plants > Roots >... | reverse complement strand
CTGTCGCGCTTTGCCTGTATCGCATCGCGCAGGAAGCGCTCCACAACATCGCCAAGCACAGTCAGGTACGTGAGGCTTCGGTCCATCTCACTCACGAGAGGGACCAGGTGCATTTGCAGATCGAGGACTCCGGTGTCGGCTTCGATCCAGTCGTCGTCCACCAAGGTGGCCTCGGATTGCTCAGCATGCGAGAACGTGTGGGGATCCTCAAGGGAAAGCTGGCGATCAACGCCTCGCCTGGGCACGGGACGCGCATCGGCGTCAGCCTCCCCGTGTCATCATCGAGCGAAGCACGTCCCCCTTCGCATCTGTCTGAAGACCGGCTCCATTCCGATCGTTTTGGTGCCACGGCCACTTGACCTGCCGCGGCATGCCGTGGCGTGCTGCCAACGTCGCGGCAGTCCCCGGCATCAACATCATGTCAGTGGGCTTTAAAATGCGGCCCGATAATTGCCAAGGATCATAATCATGAGATCGAGAGTCATTGCTGCGCCGCTCCGAGCGATCGTGACCGCGCTGACCATCGCCGCCGGCATGATCGTCGCCGTGCACCCGGGAGACGCAGCGGTCAAGGCGCGAGTGGACTTCGACAAAACATTCAACTTCAGTCAGGCGCGGACGTGGTCGTGGAACGCCGATGGCGCCGGCCAGGTAATCGCCGCGCGTTCGCAGGAGGATGACTCGGAGGACATCAAGCGCCGCGCCGAACCGATCATCTTCGAAGTCGTGAACGCCGAGTTGCCGCGCCGTGGAATCAAGCCGGCGAATGGCGCGCCCGATCTGACGCTGATGTACTACCTGCTACTGACGGTGGGATCGTCGACGCAGACACTGGGACAGTTCCTGCCGTCGGTCGCGCAGTGGGGGTTGCCGCCGTTTCCGCAGTCGACGACGTCTATTTCCGTGGTCGAGCAGGGATCGCTCGTGCTCGATTTCAGTTCCAATGGCCGGGTCGTGTGGAGAGGCGTCGGCGAGGCGAAGATCGACACGGACATGGATCAGAAGAAGCGCAGCGCGCTCCTGCGGGATGGTGTGCGCGAGCTCCTCAAGCGATTCCCGCCGAAGTCATAGCCTCGAACGATTCCGGCCGCCTCACTCCTGGACGTTGACCAGCTCCGGCTTTTCAACGCCTGGCCTCGTAATCCGCTGGCGGCCGCTTGGCCGCTTGGCGCGCTCGAACGGCGGAATCTCGATCGGCTTTCCCGTTTCTGCTGATTCGTACAGCGCCTGGACGATCCGCACATCCTGCAGCCCCTCGTCTCCCGACGGCTCGGGCTCGCGGTTCCTGAGGATGCAGTCCGAGAAATACAGCAACTCGGGAGCGAACTGGTCCCGCTTCCCGATCCGCTTGCGCGTCGTCTTGCCGTTGACGGTCAATTCGTACGACAAGCCCTCTGCGTACTCATACGCCGGATCGACGTGCAGCTGCCCTTTCGTTCCCACGATGCGATATGACGCGACGTCGGAGGCATTGAAGCTCGTGACGAATGCGGCGACCCGCTCACCCTCGAACCGCAGCAGCGCTCCGGTCGATTCATCGATCTCGGCGAAGGTGTCGGCACCGGAGTTGACCGACGTCGCCATGACCTCTTTCGGCTCGGCACGAAAGAGATAGCGCGAGGCGTTGATGCAGTAGATGCCGATGTCGTAGAGCGTGCCACCGCCGAGCTCTTTCTTCGTGCGGATATCACCCGGCTGCACAGTCATCGAGAACGACGAGTTGAAGAACTTGGGCTCGCCGATGCGGCCGCGACGAACGAGGTCGACCGCCTTCAGGTTGATTTCTTCGAAGTGCAGGCGGTAGGCGATCATCAGCTTGACGTTGTTCTGGCGGCAGGCCTCGATCATGCTCTCGCACTCCTCAACCGTCACTGCCATCGGCTTTTCGCAGAGCACATGGACGCCGGCATTGGCCGCGCGAATCGTGTACTCCGCGTGCATTGAATTGGGCAGCGCGATATAAACGGCATCCACCTGCTGAAGGCAGGTCTCATAGTCGTCGTAGGCGAAGGTCGCGTCGATTCGATACTTTCTGCCGAGCGACTTTCGCTTGGTCGCATCGTCGCTGACAAGCGCGGCGACGCGCGAATTGCGGCGGGCGTGGGCGAACGCCGGCAGCACCGCCACCTGGGCAATGTGTCCCAGGCCAACGATTGCGTATTTGACTGGTCCGGCGTTGCGTTTTGCCATTGGGCACCTCGTCTTCCCGGTGACGCAAGGCAGATGCCCGTTTAGACGCCACGGAGGAGGCAGGCACAGTGCGCCTGCAGATCCCAGCAGCCTTCGCCGAACGATTCAGCGACACCGGAGCCACCGTACTTCGGCTGCTCAGTGCTGAGAACGAGCTGCCATTGCCGCGGCGCGGCAAGGGCAACGATCGGGTCGTTCATGGCAAATCGAGTTCCGGGCCCGAGGTTGATGAGCAGCAAGAGAGTCCGATCGCCTGCGGCATACCGAAGCAGCACGATCTCCGACGTCGGCGCAGACGTCTCCACAGTGACATCCGATGTGCCGAGGGCCGACAGGACAGGATCGGTGTGGCGAAGCGCCAACAGATCCATGTACAGGTGGCGCGCCTCCTGCCCTGCAGCCGTGGGACGCCAGTCCAGCCGGCACGCGTCGAACGCCCGCTCGTCATCCGGCGAGGGTAGCCGGTCAACGATCTCGGGCGACTTGAGCGACGGAAACTGCGCTAAGAATTCCAGACGTCCACGACGCACGAGATCGGACAGCGGCGGTTTGTGATCGGCGAAGTAGGTGAACGGCTGCTCGACAGCTTCCTCCTGGCCCTGAAACAGCAGTGGGACGGATGGCCCCAGCAAGAGCAGCGTCGAGAGCGCGCGCCACTTGCCAGGATCGACCATTTGATGAAGACGACGACCGCTGCCGGTATTGGCGACTTGATCGTGGTTCTCGAGGAAGCAGGTAAAGGCCGCGTGCGGGTGTGTGCGGGAATCCGTGCCGCGCGGCTGCTTCTGCCATGAATACCACTGTCCCTGGTACAACAGATTCCACCGCGCCATCGCGGCAAACTCGTGCGCGGTTCCGAGATAGTCGGTAAAGTACGCTTCACGACGTCCGCTCAGCGCAACGATGGCTGAGTGGTGCCAGTCTTCGTTCCAGAGGCTGTCAACGCCGGAACCGGTGTCATCGCGGCGCACGAGTGACGCGTCCTGCGGCTCGTTCTCGGCCGAGACAAAGATCCGCCGCGGCGCAACCGATGCGCGGCCGTGCTCGGTCAGCTCGTGCACGATGTGTGTCGGCGATCGATCGACGAGCGCCTGCGTGGCATCGAAGCGAAGCCCGTCGAAGCGGTATTCCCGCAGCCAGTGCCGTACGTTCTCGCGCATGAAGTGCCGCACAGGGGCCGAACACTCTCCATCCAGGTTGAACCCCTGACCCCACTCCGTTGTATGTTCGGCGAAGTATGACTTGCTGAATTCGTGGAGCACATTGCCGGACGGACCGAGATGGTTGTAGACCACGTCCAGAATCACCGCCAGACCGGCCGCATGCGCCGCATCGACGAAGTGGCGGACATCGTCGGGCATGCCATACCCGTGAAAGGGGGCGAAGAGGAACACGCCGTCGTACCCCCAGCCAAACCGCCCGTCGAATTCGGCGATCGGCATCACTTCGAGCGTCGTCACGCCGATGGAAGCCAGATGAGGCAGTCGTTCGCAGGCGGTTGCCCAGTTCCCGCCGCGGGTAAACGTGCCGATGTGGAGCTCGTAGACGACTTGCCGATGACGCGGTGCGGCACCGGCCCAGTCGCCGACACGCCAACTGAATGCATCGGGGTCGACGACCATCGACGGCCCGAACGGACCGTCTGGTTGAAAGCGCGAGGCGGGATCGGGACGCAATTGCCCACCGAGGCGATACCAGTACCGCTGTCCGTGGTGCACACCCGGCACCGTCGCAAGGAAATACCCATCCTCGCCTGGATCCATACGGAGGTCGTCCTTTCCTTCGAGGACGAGCCCCACCTCGCGATGTGCCGGCGCCCACACGGCGAAGTCGACCCGATTCTGACGCGCGACGGCACCAAGCCGAGGCTGCGCTGTGACAGCGGCCTCAGGACGCATTGCCGCTCGCATCTGGGGGCGCGTCGTCAAGAGCGACGAACGACCGCAACACCTCGGCAACGCTCCACGCCTGGGCGATACAGCCACGCGCGGCGAACGGTTCGCTGGCGTCGAAGACTTCGCTGATCGTCCCGATGCAGGCATCGCTGAGATGGTCATTGAACGCGGCGAGAAACGATCGCGCCTCCTCGCGCCGCTCCGGGTACGCGCGCAGCCATGCATCGATGAAGGGGCCGATGAGCCATGCCCACACCGTCCCCTGGTGATAGGCGGCATCGCGTGCGCGAAGATCACCGAAGTATTGCGCTTTGAAATCTTTGTGGCCGGGATCGAGCGTGCGCAAACCGTACGGCGTCAGCAGATGTTCCGCGACCACGTCTATGACGCGCTGCCAGCGCCGCTCGTCGAGCACTGGGTGCCGTAAGGCGAGCGCGAAGATCTGATTCGGCCGTAGCGACGCATCGTCGCCGGCTTCTCCGTCAACCAGGTCGTAGAGGTAGCGACCCTCGGCATACCAGAACCGCTGGTTGAACGACTCCCGCGTCCGTTCCGCGACGGCATCCAGATGAGACGACACGCGTTCGAATGCGCGATTCCAATTCGACAGCAGCCGCACCGCGTTGTACCAGAGCGCGTTGATCTCGACTGTCTTACCGCGGCGAGGCGTGACGACCCAGTCGCCGACCTTGGCATCCATCCACGTGAGCGCGAGATGGTCCGCCCCCTGCGTCAGCAGTCCATCATGGTCCACGCGAATACCGAATCGCGTGCCGGCCAGATGTCGCTGCACGACAACATTGAGCGCCGGCAGGAGGTCGCGCAACGTATCACCATCATTCGTGACGGTGACGTAGCGGTCGATGGCGTGAAAAAACCAGAGAGTCGCGTCGGCAGTGTTATAGAGGCCTTCCTGATTGCCCTCCGGGAAGAGGTTCGGAAGCAGGCCATCGCGCAGGTGGCGGGCAAACGTCAATAGGATGCCGCGAGCTTCAGAGGTCCTGCCCGTGCAGAGCGTGAGACCTTCGAGGCTAATCATGGTGTCGCGCCCCCAGTCCGTGAACCAGTGATAGCCCGCGATCACGCTGCGTGCTTCCACACCGGCGGCGCGCGCCAGCGTGGTTTCGGCTGTGCGCGTAGCGGGTTCGATCACGAACTGATCGGCGGCCAGAACGAGCTCGTCGCGCAGGTCGTTCGAGCTGGCCGGTCCCGCCGTTACGAGCAAGCGCGAGCGGCGCTGCATCTCGGTGTCGAGTGACTCGTCGGTCGATACCGCCATCAGGCCGGCAGCGTTCTCGGTCGACGCAATGAAAGTGGCCTGTTCGCCTTCTGCCAGATCGAGCTTGAAGTAGCCGGGACTCCACGTATCGCCGACCGATGCGTATCCACGCTGCCGTTCGAGTAAATACGGCACGTCCTTCGTGATCTCAGGATGCAGCGTAAAAGCCGACTCGTGGTCCTTCAGAACGAGTACGAGCGGAGGAAGCGAGGGGTCGAGCGTCGCCTCGAGGTATCCGCCGCGCGCCACCAGAACGGGAGACTCGGGCAGCGCGTAGTCGACTGTCGCCTCGTGCGGCCGCGCGAGGAGGTGCGGCCGGATCCCGAGTCGGATGGGCGCGTGCGCACGCGTCACCGTATATCTCACGAGCACGGTGTTCTGCACCCGCGGCATGATGAGGCGCTTCACGATGGTCGTGTCATTGAGCTCATATGTCCATACGGGCAGGCCACCGACCAATTGAAAATGCGTCGTGACGTTCGATGGACTTTCCGGTCGACTGAGCCATCCGATTTCCCCGCCCGACAACCGCACTCGCTCGTCCAGTCGCGAAACGAGGACGATGCGGCCGACCGGCGCAGGAAGCGCAGCGACAAGCAGCGCATGATAACGGCGCATCAATACACCGCCGAGCGTGCCGGAGGCGTAGCCACCGAGTCCGTTGGTCACCAGCCATTCGAGAGTCGCCAGTCGACTCGAATCGGTCGCTGAGGGCGGGATGTCACGAACGACGTCGCTGGCTGCGTGTGAGCTGGTGTCGAGAGTAATCATCGAGCGGGCTTGGGGTAATGTCCGGCTAAGCTGGATCCGCCTCAAACCGGACCGTCGCAAGGATGATGCCCGGCACCCTGGTGGCTGGCATATTGCTAAACCAATATTTTCCGGTGTGAAAACGAAGGCGAGGCCCGTCAGCAACGCTCAGTCGGCCAAGTCGGCTGGACTAATTTACGTGACCGACGGAGCACCCGGCATCCATCGTCGTCGTCGAGGCCGAGGATTCACGTACATCGATCGTCGTGGGCGTGTGATCAGGAACCGGGCAGAGCTCGACCGTCTCGCACGTCTGGCCATTCCGCCTGCATGGACGGCCGTATGGATTTGCGAAAGCGCGAAGGGACATTTACAGGCCTGCGGCCGCGACGCGCGAGGTCGTAAGCAATACCGATATCACGAGGAATGGCGACAATTCCGCGATGAGGTGAAGTACGACCAGATGCTCGCATTCGCGATGGCGCTGCCCGCGCTCCGGCGACGAATAGCGAGAGATCTCTCGGCCCACGGACTTCCGCGGCGCAAGGTCATCGCGGCCGTTGTGCAACTGCTCGAGAAGACGCTGATTCGCGTAGGCAACGACGAGTACGCGCGCGACAACAACTCATTCGGCCTGACGACGATGCGCAACAAGCACGTGCGCGTCTCGAAGTCCACGCTTCGATTCAGGTTCAAAGGAAAGGGCGGAAAGTCGCACGACATCGCGTTCAACGACAGTCGTCTGGCGCGGATCGTCCGCCGGTGCCAGGACCTTCCTGGACACGAGCTGTTTGGCTACATCGACGACGAGGGTCAGGTGCAGGATGTCGGGTCAGCCGACGTCAACGAATACCTCCGCGAAGCCACGGGGCAGGATTTCACCGCGAAGAGCTTTCGCACGTGGGCAGCGACCGTGCTCGCGGCGTGCGCCCTTCAGGAACTGCCAGAAGGTCGATCACACGCTCATACCAAACGCAACATCAACAGGGCCGTCGAAGCCGTCGCCGGCTTACTTGGAAACACGCCGGCCATCTGCCGGAAGAGTTATATCCACCCGGCGATGTTGGAGGCATATACGCAGGGCACCTCGCCGCGGACTCGACGCCCCGGTACAAAGCTCAGGTCGGTGGCCTCACCCATTGTCGATTTCCAGCGCATGGAATCTGCCGTCGTGGCATGGCTCCAACGCTTGCAGCGCACAACGCAAAAGCGATCAGCCTGATCGTCGACTGCATGCATATCGTTCGCCATGGCGTTCTTCTTGCGTAACGCCGTTAAATTGAGGGCACCACTTGTAAGTTCTTCTCTCAGCGCCACAGCACAGTTACGACATCGGAGGCACGCCATGGCCGTCGCATCGCTTCGCGCACATCTAATCGAAGAGTTAACGGACCTGCTGGACGCCGAAACACAGCTTACCAAGGCGCTGCCGAAAATGGCCGCGGCGGCCACGACCAAGCCATTGAAAACAGCGTTTCAGAAACACCTCCAGGAGACGCGAGGCCATGTCAGCCGCCTCAACAAGGCATTGCAACAACTCGATGAACCACCACGCCGTAAAACGTGTGAAGGCATGAAAGGGCTGATCAGCGAAGGCGAAGAAATGATGACCAAGGCGCCCGAAGGCGCGCTGCGCGACGCCGTGATGATCACGGCGGCACAGAAGGTCGAACATTACGAGATGGCGAGCTATGGAACAGCGCGGACGTATGCGCAGGTTCTCGGCGAGCCCGCAGTTGCGCGACTCCTGGATCAGACTCTCAAGGAAGAGAAAGCGGCCGACAGCAAGCTCAGCGCCATTGCCGAGAATTCAGTCAACGAGGAGGCGGCCGAAGAGTGGCAGTCTCAGGAAACCGAGGAAGAGGGCCCGCTAATGCGCTCGGCGGCGTGGCTTGGGGGAGCCGTGGGCGCAGCCTCACGACAACTGGGTCGAGGCGCGCGGCGCGCCGCGGCATCGGTCGGAATCGCACACGAGCGACAGCCGCGCCCGCAGAAGCGCGCGCGCGCCGCGACGCAGCGCCGGCGCAAGGCAGGCTCACGCGTCAAGCACCGTTGAAACATGTCGCATGACTTCAACACCGACATCGTAGATGTCGTGTCGCATCGGCCATGGCCGATGCCGGACCGGCCCTGGGTGATGACACAAACCTGGCATGACCTGCTGTTTGCGCACTGGCCGATCGATCCGCTTGAGATGCGTCCGAAGGTGCCGCCGGAATTCGAGCTCGATCTCTTTGGAGGAATGGCCTGGATTGGCATTGTTCCGTTTTATATGACGAACGTCGCACCACGCGGCATTCCCTCTCTTCCCTGGGTCTCGGAATTCCCGGAGCTGAACGTGCGGACGTACGTGTCGATGGCGAATCGACCGGGCGTCTACTTCTTCAGCCTGGATGCCGGCAGCGCGCTGGCGGTGTGCGCGGCCCGGGTTCTTCTCAATCTGCCGTACCACGCGGCGTCAATGACGGTGACTCGAGATGGCAGCGCCATCCACTATCACAGTCTGCGCGACGCGGAGCGAAGCGCGGAATTCAGCGCCACGTACGAACCGGCCGGTGACCCGTTCGCGCCGCCCAGAGGATCACTCGAGTACTTCCTCACCGAGCGATATTGCCTCTATCACCGCGACCATCAGAGTGCGCCCTACCGATTGGAAATTCATCATCCACCCTGGGCATTGCAGCCGGCGCGGGCACGGCTGGTCCGCAACGGTCTGGCAGACGTCAACGGTCTCGCGCTCCCATCGGCGCCGCCGCTGCTGCACTTCTCCAAGCGGCAGGACGCCATCGCCTGGGCGCCGACGTCCGTGGATGCCGAGCGGGCAGGCTCGGCGCCTTAGCTGTCCTGAAAGGTCTGAAAGTGGTGCAAAGCCTCGGCAGGTGTGCTCGTGCGTGAACGACAGGTCGTCCCATCCGCGACGTATCGTCTTCAGCTGAACCGGGACTTTACGTTCGACGATGCGGCGCATGTCAGCGACTACCTGTCTGCGTTAGGCGTTACGCATGCGTACTGCTCGCCTTATCTTCAGGCGGCGCCGGGCAGCACCCATGGCTACGACGTGATCGATCACACACGCCCCAACGTGGAGCTTGGTGGTGAAGAAGGCTTCAGGCGCTTTGCCGCGGCGCTGCGCACAGCCAGGATGGGCCAGGTGCTCGACATCGTACCGAATCACATGGCGATCTCCACGGCCGCCAATTGGTGGTGGGCGGACGTCCTCGAGAACGGTCCGTCGAGCCACTTCGCCTCGTACTTCGACGTGCAGTGGGCGCCGCCGGAGGCGCGCCTGCGCAATACCGTCCTGATTCCCATCTTGCGTGACCACTACGGTCGAGTCCTCGAAGCGGGCGGACTGAAGATCGTCCGGCGCGGAGCAGAGTTCGAGGTGCGTTACGAGGAGAGCGGGTTCCCGATCAGTCCGAGTTCGCTTGGCCCGATTCTCGGCCCCGCTGCCCGCCAGTGCGGCTCCGACGCGCTGGCCTTCCTGGCCGACGCCTTCAGCGGTCTCCCGCGACCGACGGCCACGGATCGCGCCAGCGTGCGCCGCCGTCACCGGGACAAGGCCGTGCTGCGTGAGCAACTGCGACGTCTGCTCGACGACGACCCCTTCGTCACCACCGCCATCGATCAGGTCATCGCCGACATGAACACCGACCCCGACGCGCTGCACGGGCTGCTCGATATGCAGAACTACCGCCTGGCGTGGTGGCGCAGCGCGGATCGCGACCTCGGCTACAGGCGGTTCTTCGACGTCGACACGCTCATCGCGCTGCGGATGGAGGACGAGCAGGTTTTTCAGGACACGCACCAGCGCGTGCTCGAGTGGGTTCGCGAGGGGATCATCGACGGACTGCGCGTCGATCACCCTGATGGCTTGCGCGATCCGAAAGAGTACCTCGATCGGCTGCGGGCGGCGGCGCCCGATGCCTGGATCGTGGCCGAAAAGATTCTCCAGCCGCAAGAGCCGCTGCCCGAAAACTGGCCGATCGAAGGAACCACGGGCTACGACTTCCTCAATCGTGTCTGCGGTCTGTTCATTGACCCCGAGGGTGAGGCGCCGCTCACCGAGTTGTATCGCGACTTCACCGGCGAGACGCGCGACTATCCCGCAATCGTTCGCGACAAGAAGCTCCTGGTGCTCCGCGATGTTCTGGGCAGCGACGTGAATCGCCTGTCGGATCTGCTGCTGCAGATCTGCGAGAAGCATCGCCGGCATCGTGACTACTCTCGCCATCAGTTGGCGGATGCGCTCCGTGAGCTCATCGCCTGGTTCCCCATCTACCGGACCTACGTCCAGCCGTATTCCAGCATCCTCTCTGAGTCGGATCGGCGCTACGTCAAAATCGCCGTGAGCGCGGCGGCGAAGGAGCAGCCCGATATCGAAGCGACGCTGTTCGAGTTCCTCCACGACCTGATGACGCTCGCGATCACCGGCGAACTCGAAAACGAATTCGTCGCCCGCTTCCAGCAGCTGACCGGACCGGCAATGGCCAAGGGCGTCGAGGACACTGTCTTCTACACCTTCAACCGCCTCATTGCGCTCAACGAGGTGGGAGGCGATCCCTCATGCTTCGGAATCAGCCCCCAGCAGTTTCACGACGCCGCCGCCCGGTCGCAGAGTCTCTGGCCACTCACGATGTTGACGACGGCAACGCACGACACGAAGCGTGGCGAAGATGTCCGTACCAGGCTCGCGGTGCTCTCGGAACAACCAGGAGCGTGGAGTGACGCCGTGGTCCGCTGGTCGGCGATGACCCAGTCGCATCGCAAGGGGGAGTGGCCCGATCGAAACACAGAGTATTTCTTCTACCAGACGCTCGTCGGCGCATGGCCGGTATGCGCCGATCGCCTCATCGCGTACATGGAGAAGGCCACCCGCGAGGCGAAGGTGCACACCTCGTGGACGACACCCCATGCCGACTACGACGCGGCGGTGCGCGCCTTCGTCGACTCCTGCCTCGCCGATCCGGTATTCATGGAGGACGTCCGCGCGTTCGTCGAGTCGATCGTCGGTCCCGGCCGCATCAACTCACTTGCGCAGACGCTCCTCAAGCTCACGTCACCTGGCGTGCCCGATCTCTATCAGGGGACCGAGCTCTGGGCCTTGCACCTCGTCGATCCTGACAACCGCCGTTCCGTCGACTACGCCGAGCGGCGGCATGCTCTTTCCGTCGTGTCGTCGCTCGATCCGCCGGCCATCTTGCAGCGTGGCGATGAAGGCCTGCCGAAAATCTGGGTCACCCATGCCGCGCTGCAGTTACGGCAGCGTCGCCGTGACAGCTTCGGCGCTCGCGGCAGTTACGCGCCGGTTCACGCGCAAGGCCCGCTCGCATGCCACGTCGTGGCGTTTCGCAGAGGCGAAGACGTGATGACGATTGTTCCACGTCTCATCACCCGGGCGGCTGGTCGCTGGGATGGCACCACGATACCGGTCTCCCCGGGCGTCTGGCACAACGTCCTCACCGGAAAGCGAGTCGACGAAGGCGAGATCGAGATCTCCGAACTGTGGCAGGACTTTCCAGTGGCGCTGCTCGAGCGCACTTACCCGTAAGGCACACATGAGCGCGACAGAATTTCAACGCCGCCCGATGAGCGAACGGCTCGGAAAGGCGTGGCACGTGCGCCCCGGTGAGCCATTCCCCATGGGAGCGACATGGGATGGACGCGGGACCAATTTCTCGCTCTTCTCCGAAGTCGCCGAGCGTGTCGAGCTGTGCCTCTTCGATCGCGATGGCCACGAGACGCGCGTCGACCTTCCTGAACAAACCGCGTTCTGCTGGCATGCGCATCTGCGCGGAATCGACCCAGGGCAGCGCTACGGATTCCGCGTCCATGGACCATGGGATCCGGCGAACGGGTTGCGGTGCAATCCAGCCAAGCTCCTCGTCGATCCATACGCCCGCGCCATCACGGGTGGAATCCACTGGCATGCGGCGGTCTTCCCGTATCCGCTCGGCGGAGACGATTTGCAACGAAGTGATGAAGACAGCGCGCCATACATGCCGAAAGCGGTCGTCATCGACGACGCCTTCGATTGGCGCGGCGATGCACCACTTCGCCGGAAGCTGCACGAGACAGTCATCTATGAGGTGCATCTGAAAGGGTTCACGAAGCGGCATCCTGATATCCCCGAAGAGATCCGCGGTACTTATGCAGGGCTTGCACACCCGGCAGCGCTCGAATACCTGTCGTCGCTCGGCGTCACCGCCATCGAGCTGCTGCCAATCCACGAGTTCGTGCACGAGAAGCACCTGCTCGACAACGGGCTTCGCAATTACTGGGGCTATCACTCGTATGGGTACTTCGCGCCGCACGGCGAGTACTCATCGCAGGGCGACACCGGGGGCCAGGTCCGCGAGTTCAAGCAGATGGTGAAGGCGCTTCATGCCGCGGGGCTCGAGGTCATTCTCGACGTCGTCTACAACCACACTGGCGAGGGAAATCATCTCGGACCGATGCTCAATCTGAAGGGCATCGACAATCGCGCCTACTACCGGACGGTCGAGACCGACGCGCGCTATTACATGGATTACACGGGCACCGGGAACAGCCTGAACATGCGTCACCCGCACGCGCTGATGCTCGTGATGGACTCGCTGCGATACTGGGTGCAGGAGATGCACGTCGACGGGTTCCGGTTCGATCTCGCCTCGACACTCGCCCGCGGCCTCTACGACGTCGACCGGCTGTCAGCCTTTTTCGACATCATTCACCAGGACCCGATGCTCAACGGCGTGAAGCTGATTGCGGAGCCATGGGACCTCGGTGAGGGCGGGTACCAGGTCGGCAACTTTCCCGTGAGGTGGTGCGAGTGGAACGGGCGGTATCGCGACGCGGTGCGCGACTACTGGCGCGGGCAGGGCGCCACGCTGGGTGAATTCGCGAGTCGATTCACCGGCAGTTCAGACCTGTACGAAGACAACGGCAGGCGGCCGTACGCCAGCGTGAACTTCGTCACCGCGCACGATGGGTTTACATTGCGCGACCTCGTGTCGTACAACGAGAAGCACAACGAGGCGAACGGCGAGAACAACAACGACGGCGAAAACCACAACCGCTCGTGGAATTGCGGCGTGGAGGGGCCCACTGACGATCCCGCCATCACTGCCCTGCGCTCGCGCCAGCAGCGCAACATCGTCACGACGCTGTTCCTCTCACAAGGAATTCCGATGCTGCTCGGGGGCGACGAAATCGGCCGCACCCAGCGCGGCAACAACAATGCCTACTGTCAGGACAACGAGGTCTCTTGGTTCGACTGGGACCACGTCGACAAGGAGATCCTCGAATTCACGCGGCGCGTGATCCACTTGCAGGGCACTCACCCGGCGTTTCGGCGCCGAGGCTGGTTCAAGGGACGGCCCGTCCGTGGCGCCGGCCTCGGTGACATTGCCTGGTTCAGGCCTGACGGTCGGGAGATGGTCGAGGAAGACTGGCAGCAGACGCACACAAGGTCGTTCGCCGTGTTCCTGAATGGCGATGCCTTGCGCGAGCTCGATGACGAAGGTCGACTGGTGCGGGACGACAGCTTCCTGCTGTTGTTCAACGCGCACCACGAACCGCTCACCTTCACGATGCCAGCGTCGTCGTTCGGACGCGTCTGGCACGTTCTGATCGATACCGCCGACGGACTCGAGATGCAGCCGCGGGTACTCTCGGCCACCGAGATGATCACGGTGCCCGACCGGACGATCCTGGTACTGTCGCGACGATCGGCGGTTTACTCGGCGCCGCGGTCACACGAGGACCCGCGGCGCTCGTGAGTTACGACGCGGCCGCGCGAAACCCGGAGAAGCGGCCCGGCTCCGAGACGGCTGCCGGGAAATGACTGACACCAGACGCCGGTGATTGCACCGGACGGCGAATGCCAAGCTTCCGCATACGAGTCCGAAGCGTGCTCGCGCACAGACCGAGGATCTTGGCGGCTCCCGTGGTTCCTTCAATTCGCCAGTTCGTGCTTTCCAGCACCCGGAGAATGTGAGCACGCTGGACGTCGACGAGTTTTTCCAACTGGTCGGGGTAGCTCGGAACTACCGGCCGGACCGAGACGCCACTGAAATTCGCGAGATCGAGGACACCATCGCGCGACAGAATCACCGCCTGCTGGATCACGTTCTCGAACTCACGGATGTTTCCAGGCCAGTCGTACTGCTGGAGCGCTTCGAGCGTCCCCGGGCTGATCCGGTCGACGGGCTTTCCGATTTGCCGCCCAAGCCGGTCGCAGAAGTGCCGAAGCAAGGCCGGCAGATCCTCGCGGCGGTCTCGCAGCCCCGGCAACGTGATCGGAAACACGTTGAGTCGGTAGAAGAGGTCCTGCCTGAACGCGCCGTTCCGAACACCGTCGACGAGGTCCTTGTTGGTCGCCGCGATGACGCGGACGTCCACGTTCACAGTACGGGCGCTGCCGAGCCGTTCAATCTGCCCTTCCTGAAGCACGCGCAGCAGTTTCGGTTGCAGATCGAGCGGGAGTTCACCGATCTCGTCCAGAAATACGGTGCCGCCATTGGCGACCTCGAATCGCCCGGCCTGCGACGTATGGGCGCCAGTGAAAGCGCCGCGCTCGCGGCCGAACAACTCGCTCTCGATGAGTGATGGTGGCAGCGCGCCACAGTTGACGACGACGAACTTCTTGTTGCGACGTGGGCTCTGGTTGTGGATGGCTCGGGCGATCAGCTCCTTGCCTGTGCCAGTTTCACCGAGCAGCAGGACGGTCGCGCTCGTGGCGGCAACCTGCTCGACCCGGTACATGACGTATTTCAGGACGTGGCTGTTGCCCACGATCGTGCGATCCGACGATGGCGACTCGGGCCCATCGTGGACGGACGTCTGCGGCAACGGCAGCGCGATTGCGCGATCTAGATCCATATGAAGCGTCCTCGATGCAGGGGGCTGCCTGGGAGGAAGATCGGCCTTGGCAGCGTTATCGGGTCGACACGGAAACTATCAGGCCGCCGCAAAGCGCAGCAAGTCAGACCTTGGTCGTATATCAAACCCGATTGCCATCGCATGTATCCTTCCCATATTCTTCTGACCTTCACACGACGGTTACATGCCACCCTCCCCGTTGACAGTGATCGTCGTTGACGATGACGTCGATATTCGCCGCGCCGTGGGGCGCTCACTGCGGTCGTACGGCCATCGAGTACATCTGTTCGAATCCGGCGAAGAGTGCCTGGCGCAGAACTGCGATGGCGACTGCGCAATTGTCGACATCGGCCTGCCGGGGGTCAGTGGATTGGAGATGGCGGAACGGCTACGGGAGCGTGGCCGTGGCATGCCCGTCGTGTTCATCACGGCACAAGACGATGCGGCCAACCGCGCGGGCCTGAGAACCCGCATGCCGGTCCTCAAGAAGCCGCTCGACGAGCGCGATCTGCTCGAGGCGATCGACCAGGTCACCGCCTCATCGCTACGAGCGGCTAAGGCGGGAACCCAGTAACCGTACCAGCGCCGGGACGGAGTCTACGTCGAGCTTTCGCGTCAGCCGCCCACGATGCACTTTGACGGTCTTTTCGCTCATCCCCAACTCGTACGCGATCTGCTTGTTGAGCATGCCCGCCGCGACGAGGTCGCAGACTTCCCGTTCCCTTTTCGTGAGCCGCCCAAGCCGCTCCTCGGCATCGCGCTCCCGATCGCGCTGCTCGCGTTGAGCCGCCGACATGAGGCGCGCCCGATCGATGGCCGCCAGCAGTTGCCCTTCGTCAATCGGCTTCTCGAGAAAATCGATCGCGCCCTCCCGCATCGCTCGCGCAGTGGACGGCACATCGCCCTGCGCGCTGAGGAAGACGATCGGCAGCGGAATGCGCTTGCGGCTCATCTCACTCTGTACGTCGAGGCCGCTCAGACCTGGCATCCTCAAATCGAGCAGGAGACATCCGATCCCGTCGTAGAACGGCCGCTCGAGAAACGCTGACGGCGACGCGAAGGTCTCCACCGGGATGTCGTTGGCGCGCAGCATCCGCTCGAGCGCCCTGAGCACAATTGGATCGTCGTCAACAACAAACACCCGCAGATCTGGAGTCATGAACTGTTCTTGGATGTTTGACAGTCTACAGTGCCTTCGCACTTCTCAGCATGTCAGCTTCGCGATCAGTAATTATACGGAGAAGACTCATCTATTAGGAATCGACATCCCGTCAACGTGTCATTGGGCTATTATTCCCGCTCCAGATCGCGTGCGGTGAGCGTACAGCTATCCAATCCCTGAACGGATCGGAGCTGCCTGGTGCCGGCTTGTCGACTTGCCGTGTCGACGCAGGAGCCGCTCTCTCGCTTTTGCTCATTGCCATCCGTCATAGGGATACTGGAGCGCGCCGGCAGGCGCTTACCAACAGCGAAGCCAGGGCGGATGTCACCGGGCCTGTTACGATGATCGGCGATGTGATGTCTCCATCGCCAAGGCCACTCGCATGCGCGGCGCGCGCGTTTCTGTGTTCAGCGAGGCGCACATTCTGACGCGCACCCGACTGATCGCGCTGGTCCTGCTCATGTGCGCGGCATCCCCCGCGCTGGCGCAGGGCCCGAATCATGGCGGCCAGGCCCGGGAGGAGATCGATCCATCGCGCCTGCCTTCCGGATCGGACATTCGCTTCCGCGTGGCCACACCGTGGGAACAGTATCGCGGCTACATTGTCGGAGGCATCACCCTTCTGATCGTACAGGGCATCGTGATCGCGGCGCTCGTCGTCCAGCGATCGAGGCGCCGCCAGGTCGAGGCGCGGTACGCCGCCATGCTCAGTGCTGCCCCCGACACGATGTTGCTCATGACGCGGGCTGGCGTGTGCCTCGATTATCACGCCGGTGGATCACAGCTGTTTACGACACCGGCGGCGTGTCTGGGACGCCACATCAGTGAGGTCCTGCCGGACAACGTGGCGGCGTCATTTTCTGCCGCGTTCGAAAGACTGACGCGTGAACCCGGGCCGCTGATCGTCGAGTGTGTGCTGCCGATGAATGGCGGCGAGCGCCACTACGAAGCGCGCCTGGTACCGTGTCGAAGCAACGAGGTACTGGCGGTCGTGCGCGACATCACGGACCAGAAACAGTCGCAGCAGGCGCTGCACGAGACGCAGTCCGACCTGTCGCGTTTGTCGCGACTGACTGCGCTCGGCGAATTCGCCGCGTCCATCGCCCATGAGATCCGGCAGCCGCTCACCGGGATTCTGGTAAACGCGACCACGTGTCTGCGCTGGCTTGCCAGTTCGTCTCCAGACCTCACCGAAGTTCGCGCCGCGCTGTCGGACGTGATCGAGGCCGGACAGCGGGCCAACGAAATCATTCGGCGCAATCGCGAGCTGTTCCGACATCACACCATCCAGATGACGCTGCTCGATCTCAACGCCATCATTGGCGACGTCGAAGCTCTTGCCCGATCGCGCCTGCAGGCGGGCAATGTCACCTTGATCACCTCTATCGAGCGCGATATGCCAGCCGTCTACGGCGACCGCGTCGAATTGCAACAGGTCTTGTTGAACTTGATTGGCAACAGCATCGACGCCATGGAAGGCGTCGAGTCCACCTCCCGACGCATCGTGATTTCCTCGGGTCGCTCCGCGAATGGCGACGTGATGGTCTCGGTGCGAGACAACGGTGTCGGTCTCGCCGGGGTCGATCGAGAGCGGATGTTCGCGCTTGCCTACACGACCAAGCCGTCGGGGAGCGGTGTTGGCCTGGCGATCAGCCGCTCGATCATCGAAGCCCACGGCGGCCGCCTGTGGGCTGAGGACAATGTGCCATGTGGAGCGAGCTTCAGTTTCACGCTTCCCATCCATTCGACTGCGATGGTCACCTAGAGACCGCGACTGTTCGACGGCCGGGCTTGCGGCGTTCCTGCCCGAGTGTTTGAAAAACTTTCCTTTGACGGGCGGGCAGACCACTCATCGCAGCGCTCAGCGCTGAAGAACACCTCTGCAAATCGCTGGCGCACTGTATGCACAAGCCGGACAGCGCATCGGATGCCGCTGGCAAGCAGAGCGGTGGGCCGCTGCCAGGTTTCGATGCGTTTCAGATCTTCGTCGCGACGGACCTCTGAGTTTCCCGCGCCATGCTCGCGGTACCGATCTGTTCTACTGTCGCTGCTCGCACTGGTCACCGTAACTATCGCCGGGTGCGATTCGAAGACTACGTCCGAAGTCACGACCGCGCCAACGCCAGCGAAGTGTCAACTCACGGTAGCCGGACCGCCCAATGTTGTCGCTGATGGCGGCACCGGGACCATATCTGTCACAGCTCAACCCGAGTGCGCATGGACGGTATCGACGCAGGCGAGCTGGTTGTCTCAGTTCTCACCGGCATCGGGACAAGGCAACGGCACGGTTGCGTTCCGAGCGGATCCGAATCCGGCACCGTCGACACGAGAAGCCGAGATCGTCGTCAACGACAGCCAGTTGCGCGTCATGCAGGAGGCAGCGCCGTGCCGCTTCTCGCTCGCTCCAGAAACACAATCAGTAGCAGCGAGCGCAAGCAATGTCAGTGTCTCCATTTCGGTGTTGAACGGATGCGCCTGGACGGCGCGAAGCAATGCCGAGTGGCTGACGATTACGTCTCGGGCAGACGGCAACGGCAGCGGCACGTTGACGTTCCGTGTGGCAGCCAACGGTGGCGGACCACGAACAGGAACGTTGACCATCGGCGATCGCACGCACACAGTCAGCCAGCAGCAGGCTGGGGAGAATCCGCCAACTCCGGCTCCGGCACCACCAGCACCGGCACCACCTGCGCCTCCTCCGCCGCCGGCGCCGACGTGCACCTACGAGATCAGCACAGCCAGTCTCGATGTCGCCGCGACTGGTGGTGCCATCAATCCTGTAGCCGTCACAGCCCCCGCCGGCTGCAACTGGACGGCGGCCGTCAACAACGCCTCATGGATCACCATCACGTCCGGCACGAGCGGCAGCGGTAATGGCTCTGTCGCGATCACGATCGCCGCCAATACAGGTGCCGCTCGAACGGGCACGGTGACGATTGCGAGCCGGACGTTCACAGTGACGCAGGCCGCGCCGGCGCCGCCACCGCCACCACCGGCGCCCACGTGCACGTACGAGATCAGCCCGGCCAGTCTCGACGTCGCCCCGACTGGCGGTCCGATCAATCCCGTAGCAGTCACAGCCACCGCCGGCTGCAACTGGACGGCGGCGGTCAACAACGCCTCGTGGATCACCATCACGTCCGGCGCGAGCGGCAGCGGCAATGGCTCTGTCGCGATCACGATCGCCGCCAATACCGGTGCCGCTCGCACCGGCACGGTGACGATTGCGACCCGGACGTTCACAGTGACGCAGGCTGCGCCGGCGCCGGCGTGCACCTACCAGATCGACCCGACCAGTAACTCAGTGTCCGCTATCGGAGCAACGGGCTCGATCACTGTGAAGGCCGCTGCGGGGTGCGCATGGACTGCCACCAAGACAGCGGACTGGATTACGTTCTCCGGTGCTACCAGTGGCAGCGGCAACGGCAGCGTCGGCTACGTCGTGCTCCCGAACATCGGCTCCGCGCGTTCGAGCACCATTTCCATTGGCGGCCAGACGTTCACCGTGAGCCAGGCCGCGCCCCTTCCGACCTGCACGTACAAGCTGAATCCGGAAGGTGCCACCGTGCCAGCAGCCGGGGGTACCGGCACGTTCACGGTAACGGCACCAAGCGGATGCGCGTGGACGGCTGTCCCCACCACGCCGCAGTGGATCACGATCACCTCCGGTGCCTCGGGTAACGGCAACGGGACGGTGGCGTTCTCGGCGGCCGCGAATTCAGGTGCACGTCGGTCGGGTACCATTGTGGTCGCTGGCGAGACATTCACGATTACGCAGTGACCGCCACCTCCTGGCGGCGCAGGCCCGGTGATGACGACCCTTCGGGCAGACCCGGCCACGGTGGCGGCGATGACCAGGGGAGCGGCAACGACAAAGAGAAAGACAAAAACAAAGATAGAGACAAAGATAGGGAAGAAGAAGGTTGAGAACGCTGAGGTGAGGCGATGACGATGACTTGCGGCCGAACGACGTGCGGCCGAACGAGACTGGTGGCGTCGGTGGCCACGTACGCGCTGCTAGGGATCTCCATCACGCCCGCCAGCGCCCAGCAGACGACCGTTGACGTGCTGTCATTTCTGTTGACGAACCGGACGATCATCACGGGGGATTTCGATCGTGATGCACAGGCGTCTGCCACCACGCGCGACACGATCGCGACATTCCTGACTCAGGAACTCGCGACGCTGCCTGTGTCCTCCTCGTCCAGTGGCTTCACGTATCGACTCGACAACTCCCTCGGCACCGTCATTCGATCGAGCGACAACTTTGGCCCGTTCTACACCGAGCGATCGCTGACGGACGGACAGAATCGCGCCTCGTTCGGTATCGGCTATCAAAGCACGATGTACCAGAGCATCGATGGACGTAACCTCCGCGATGGGACCCTTGTCTCGACCGCCGCCATCCTGCGAGGCGACTCGCAGCCGTTCGACGTGGAGACGGTCTCTTTGCGAATCCGCACCGACGCGATGACGGTCACCGGGAACTACGGCATCACCGATCGTCTCGACGTCGGTGTCGCGGTGCCCTTCGTGCGACTGAACCTGCAGGGAGAACGGTTCGACACGTATCGGGGACAGTCGTTCCTGCAGGCGACCGGCGCCGCCTCGGCCTCGGGAATTGGCGACATCGTCGCACGCGTCAAATACAACGTGTATCGCGAAGGGGCGAGCGGCGTGAGCCTGGGCGCCGAGACACGATTTCCGACCGGCGATGAAACGAATCTCCTGGGCGCGGGCGAAATGAGTTTCGCCCCGCGCATCATCGGATCGGCGGAAGGCGAACGAGTCGGATTTCACGGCGAGATGTCGTACGTGCTCCACGGAGTCTCGAACGCACTCGGTTACGGCGCGGCGCTGACGGTCGCGGCGGCACCCCGTTTCACCGTTGTCGGTGAATTCTTCGGGCGCCGTGTCGAAGGATTGGGACGCCTGGTATCGACCACCCTCCCCCACCCGCGCCTCATCGGCGTCGATACGGTGAGGTTGACGGGAGTCGAAGAAACCACCGATCGCATCGTTGTCGTGGCGGGGTTCAAGTGGAATGTGTCGGGAACATGGCTGCTCACGGCCAACGTGCTGCGGCCGATCACGGATGTCGGTCTCAACGCGAGCTGGGTACCAACGGTCACATTCGACTACTCGTTTGGTGGTTGACCGATCAGAATGACACCTGAAGACCGATCCACGCGGATCGCGGAAGTGCCGGATGCACGTGTATGTCGTCGACACCTTCTTCGACCTCTCCGCGAAGACGAGACGTGTAGAAGTAGTCGATGTCCGAGACTCTGGCGTCGAAGATATTGAACACGTCCAACACGAGGCGTGCCTTGTTCGAGAGTCGATATCCGGCTTCCGCATTCCACAACGTCGAGTTGCTCGATTGGACGCTGCCGTCTTCAATCAGCGCACGCGGACCGAAGTGACGGACACGAAGGCTGCCGAAGACCGGTTGGCGCCCGTCCACCGTCAGTCCAGCAGAGATGACTCGATCGAGCGCACCCGGCACGAAGTTGCCGGCCGGATCGTGGTCGGTGAATCGCGCGTGCGTCCACGCGAGATCGGCATCGACGGTCAGCCATGGCCGTACGCGCGCGTAGTTGGTCCATTCCAGCCCGACCCGCCTGCTGGGGCGTCCCGGCTCTGTTGTACCCGCGTCACCCACAAAGAGAAGCTCTGAATCGATCCCGAGATACCACAAGGCGACCGTCGACTGCAGTCCGCGAACGCGAACTGTGCGCATGCCGACCTCTGCGCCGCGCGCGCGCACAAGCGGCGTCACGCGATCGACGAATTCGCCCCTGGCGGGATCGACGCGGATTGTCGCACCACGCGCATCGTTGCTGTGGAACCCCATGCCTGCGTTCACGTACAACTCGGTTCCTGCCCACGGTCCCAGCACGGCACCGAACTTCGGGCTGACCATCGCATCGGAGCCATCACCAGAATTCAGTCGGTTGTCGGACGTCACCGAAAAGCGGTACACATCAGCGCGGAGCCCAGCCGTCGTGCGCAAGGCCCGCGTCCACTCGATCTCCGTCTGCACAAACGCACTGGCCATCGTCTGGCCCACCTGATCCTCGCGCGTTGTCGACAGTCGTTGCCGTCCCTGCGTGTGATACAGCCCGACGGGGTCGAGCCAGTCGCTGCGCAACTGCACACCAACGGCGCTTTCGGTGTGCCGCTCGTAGAGGTGGCCAAGCCGTCGGTAAGTTACATGGCCACCGGCCGCCGTGCGTCGCTCTGCCTGCTCGAACTGATCGCCGTGCTCAGGGTCGTCGAGCAGGTAGGTAAAGTTCGAGAACAGGTTGAGACTGTTGTGCAGCAGGAACGCTGTCGCCCGCACCGACGACGGCCCGCGTGACCGTTGGTATTCGGCTACCATGCCCTGTCGACTGGCTTTTCCGCCGTCACTCGGATCCAGGACTCCGAACCGTGAGGGCACGGTCTCGAGCACCTCACCGGGCCGTCTTAGCGGACGGACTTCCAACTGCGACGCAGTGACGGCGCCGTGACTCGCGGCAACGGCGATGCCGACAAGATGGTCCGTCGGGTTCTCACATCGACAATGTTGCGGAAAGTAGCGGCCCTGGTGACGACGACGTCCGCCTTGAGTGACAGAGTCAGCGTATTGTCCGACGTGACGATGTCTCCGGCGTTGACGCGAACAATGCGTCTCAGCACGCTGAAGTTCAATAATCGAAACGTCAATTCGGCGGTG
>Ga0207697_10000460_pt1 | contig 22908 bp, 16 predicted proteins | sample KBSSwiS5withPhiX_FD_184293 | JGI IMG/M metagenome (GOLD analysis project Ga0207697, IMG submission 184293) | Switchgrass rhizosphere microbial communities from Kellogg Biological Station, Michigan, USA, with PhiX - S5 (SPAdes) (version 2) | ecosystem: Host-associated > Plants > Roots >... | reverse complement strand
CATGACGATGGCGAGATGCAACTGCGCCACCATTCCTTTCGATAGTTCCCTGACCTTGCTCGTGCGTTTGATGGTCGTTCTTGCAAGAAAATTTTCCGCCTTGGCGCGATCGAATCGCGGGTGCACGCCGCCGACGTAATCGAGCAACTGTGAGACGCGAATCCAGCGCGGCAACACCGCCACATCTGCAATGAACGAGACGTCGCGCATGAGCTCGTCGCGATTCGTCCACGGATCGCAACCGAGAACTTTCAATTCTCCCTCGTACGATGTTAATCCGAGAATCGCATTAAGCGCGGTTGTTTTGCCTGCGCCGTTAGGCCCGATCATTCCGAGGATGCGACCTTCTTCGACATTCAAGTCGATGCCGTCCAATGCGACAGTCGTGCCAAACGTCTTGCGAAGACCGCGTGCTTCTATCGTTGCCATGGCATTTAACGTTTTCTCGATGACGAGCGGCGCGCCGCCGCGGCATCCAACTCTCTTTGTGTAAGACCGAGCCTCTCGATCTTTTCCGCGATCAGCGGCCATTCGTCGGTTAGAAATTTCTGGCGTTCGTCCTTCAGCAACTGATTACGCGCACCTGGTTTAACGAACATACCAAGGCCACGCTTCATCTCGACCAGGTCCTCATCGACCAATTGTTGATAGGCCTTCAGCACAGTAAGGGGATTGACTCGGAATTCGGCTGCGACGGTACGCACCGATGGCAGAGGATCGCCTTCATTGAGCACGCCATCGAGGATCATATGCACGCCACGATCGCGAAGTTGGCGATAGATTGGTTGAGTATCATTCCATTCACGATTCATTCTTAACGGTTCATTTCCCTGGTTCGACCAACGCTGCGCACCATCTCCGTCGAGCACAAAACGGTCGCGAGAGCGTAGTCATCTGCTCTCAGTTCGCCCGAGTTGCCTCCGTCAGGGTCGATTTTAATGACTAACTTCCCGCGCGCGTGTCCCTCGCCGAAATAGCGTAGAGCGTCCGCGGTTTCGTTGAGGCGATAGGTCTTCTCCACGAACGGCGTTACCTTGCCTTGCGCCATCAGATCACTGAGGAACTTCAGGTCCGCCTGGTCCATCTTCGTTATGTATCTTGCAAACTTATGGTCGGTAAGACCTGACCACAGGCCGACGCCAAATCCGCGCGCGATCCGCCACATCTGCCCTTGGTTCGGTCCGGCGCTGCCAATCCCCGCAAGGACACAGATGCCGTCAGGCGTCAGGATACGTCGCCGTTCGGACATGGAGTGATTGGTGACGTTGTCGAAGAGCAGGTCGTACCGCTCCGCGCCTTTGGTGAAATCCTCTTTTGTGTAGTCGATGACGTGATCGGCACCGAGTTTTCTCGCTATTTCCACGTTCCGCGTGCTGACTACCGCGGTCACCTCCGTGTCGAACGCTTTTGCGACTTGCAGCGCAAACGTTCCGACGCCGCCAGATGCGCCGTTGATCAGGACTTTCTGGCCAGCGTGGATCTTTCCTGTCTTTAGTCCCTGCAATGCGGTCAAACCCGCGTGCTTGACCGCGCCGGCTTGCTCAAAGGTAATATTGGACGGCTTCAAAGCGACGCGGTCTTTACGAACGCATACGTACTCGGCGACCGAGCCGCGTTTCCCTCCAAAGACTTCGTCGCCCGGCTTGAACTCGGTGACATTGCTACCAACAGCTTCGACTACGCCGGCGAAGTCCTGCCCGAAGCCCGTGAACTTTGGCTTCCGCAAACCGGACAGCAAACGCAGAACCGACGGGCCGCGCACCAAGCCGGCATCAATGAAGTTAAGTGAGGCTGCGTGAACCCTGACCAGAAGCTCGTCCTCCCCAGGCACCGGCTTCTCGACTTCCTCGAGCTTAAGGACATCGGGCGAGCCGTATTCGCAATACCTGATCGCCTTCATGCGTTCAGCTCCGAGAGGAACGCTGCGTCCGCAGTCGTTGGTGGAAGTCCAGTAGGCGACCTGAAACCAGGCGAAGAGGAAAATCAGAACGGCAAGCGCGCTCCATTTCAGGATTCGTTTCCATTTCATAGTCACGTAAGCACGGGAGCCGAAACCCCAGCTGAAGCTTTCGCCGTTGTCATAGTGTTATAGTTAACTATATCACTATTGCACGCGCAAGCTTTTTTTCGAGAATTTTTTCGAAGCTATTTTAACGGCTGATGAGCAGAGGGCTGTCGCCGTGACCAGCCTCATTTTGCCAACGCTGTCCGCGGCGAATAATCCGTCAAATACAAGGTGCGATCCTGTATGTCCCCGACGAGCGGTCCATACATTTCGCTCGTCTCCTTCTTGATCTTAATCCATTCCTGGTCCCGCAGGAATTTCTCCCAACGATCGGCCATGGTTTCCCTGTCGGGCCATTCGAGCAGATAGACGAACTCGATTCGATTGTCTTTTTTCGATTCCCAGGTGGCAACTATCTTGAAGTCATACCTCGCCATGATACGCAAGGCATGATCTCGAAATCGGTCGTGAAACGCTCTTTTGTTGCTATCAAATATTTCGTAAATCCGGAGCTGATGATAACACTTTGTTGTTCCGCCGCCCGTGATAATGAACGCTGCGGAACAATTGCACCGACCGTCAGTATAACGGTTAAGACAATGAGCCGTCTGTATTTATGTGCTGCAGAGCGATGGATCATAGCTTCTTTTCGTTGAAGCTTCCGAGGTTGGCTGTAACACCCGCACGTGCTGCCAGGCGCGGCGGATCCGCTCCTTTTAATGCAGGATCTTATTTGGACTCCGGTAACGGCAGGGAAGCCTGGCCGAACACATAACGCCAGCCCGCTGGAGTGCGGACATAAGTGTCGCTAAACCAGAGTTTGTAATCGATTGGTTTGCCGCCCTGCACCGCTTTAATCCAAAGGAGCGCAGTCACGACTGCCGTGTCGCCCCACACTCTGACTTTCTGTGTTCCAGGTTCCTCGTCCTGACGTTCGTAGGTAATTTCCTTTTTTCGAGCTGACTCAATCAGATCGGCTTTACTGGAAACCTTGCCGCGCCCATTCACTAGGACGAAGTCGTCGGCTAAGATCTGATCCATCGTTGCCGCATCATTGGATTTAACTGCGGCTTGATATTTCGTATCCAAGGCGGCCACAGTCTTTGCGTCTTCCTCTGAAGAGGCATTCAAGTCAGTCGCGGCTCCGAGTGCTAACGCGATTATCATCAAGATCATCTTTCCATCTCCCGTCAGCATTTGGATGAGATTGTGCGTGTGTGGAGTGAATGAAATCATAATTTTATTCAGCGATTGGTTCTTATTACCAAGTTTAAGTCAACTTTTCTGCGAAATATCCTCGATCAGGTGACGGCTGTTTGTTCAGCCAACTTCACAAGAGTGAACAAGGCGTGATTCACCGGCACGGGGATGCCAAGCTCCGCACCGCGACGGGCAATGTAGCCGTTGAGTGCATCGATCTCCGTCGGCTGGCCGCGATCCAAATCCTGCGCCGTTGAAGAAAACGCGTCCGCCATTTGCGTCGCGAGCTCCATCGCCGCCGCCATTCCGGATTCGCGATCATCAACGCCCGGCAAGACGACGCCAGCCGCGCGAGCCACTGTCAGCACTTCGTCCACAATCTGTTGCATCAGTTTTTTTGCGTCGTCACTTTGCGAGATTTGGCCGTAACGGACGTGTCCCAATGCGGAGATCGCGTTCAGGGCGCAATTACGCAGGAGCTTCAGCCAGAGTTCTCCTTCGATGTTCTCGGATACTCGACACGGAATACCGGCGCGAACGAAAACATCGGCCAGGTACGTTGTTCGTTCGGACGGCGGTCCGATGATCAAATCACCGCGTGCGAGATGTTTCACGCGACCGGATTCGGGCATCGACACCGCGACGTAAACGGCAGCTGGTACGGCCGCCACGTTCGCCACAGCGCGAACTTGATCCGCGTTATCGACTCCGTTCTGCAAACAAACTACTGTCGCATCTGGCCCAACGAATCGAACCATTTGTGTCGCGGTCGCTGACGTATCGTTTGCTTTGACACAAAAAAGAATCAGCGAGCAATCTCGAACCGCGCTCATCTCCACCGCAGCCCTAACCCTGATCCGCTCCACACCTTCTGATTTATCGAGGGCGAGACCCTTGGAGTTGACCGCATCAGCGAAATGTTTTCGCCCGATAAAAACAGTGGGCGCGCCAGCGCGGGCGAACAGTCCGCCAAAATATCCACCTACCGCGCCGGCGCCTACGACTGCAATCCGCGGCCATTCTCGAGTTTGGCTCATTCGCTGTCTTTACGCAGCACGACCTGCTTCAGGTCATAACTCAAGTAGGCCGTGGGCGTCGGCGCCCTCGCTATAATCGCGTCCACGACACCGACGAATGCTGGCGTGTGCCAGTGTTTGCGTGTCTCCCACCACTGGCGAACACCTTCGTAGGCGAGAAAATCGCTCATCGTTCGCTGAATTTCGTCCCACAATTCGGGGTTGAGTATGCCTTCGCGGTGCGAGTAATACATTCCCTCGAAGTTTTTGAAGAAACGATTTTGAAACGCGCTGAAGCGCAGCTTCGGGACGGCATCCAGTTCGTGAAACGACTGCATACCGCGAAGAAAAATCGCTGTAAACTCCGCATCCTCATGCAGCGCCTTCGTTAGGTCGCTCCATTGGACTGTGAGAGCGTTCACGGCCGACTGACGGCGTTCCCTGGTCTGTTCACGCAACTGAATGGCGAAGTAGATGATCGAAGGAACTCCGACACAGACCGTGGCGAGCTGGCCGATCGCGGTGAGCATTTCCCACTTCATTCAGATCTGTTTCGCTTTTCAGAGTGAAGCTAACGGTCTTCAGGTCCGGGCAAAGTAACAAAAGCGAGCGGCTATTTTTCTAAGGTGCGGGCGCGGAAGCTGCGAGATCGGAATTCCACATGTCGGCGGAACATTTCCAATTTCCATCGGTTTGTTTTTCCCAGACCTCAAGGTATTTCCCGCGATCGTTAATCGGCTTACCGCTCGCGTCGTTCATCGTCAATTCGTACGTGCCGCTCACCCATGCCATCTCGCCAGACTTGCCGACCGCCACTTTGGTCGGTTGCCAGGTGATGACGAAGCCGGGACTGGCGAACATCTCTTTCCAGCCGTTTCGAATCGCCTCCTTCGTCGCTGCGCTCGGCGCGTTTGGAGGGAACACGATCGCGTTATCCGAATAGTAAGAGATTGTCTGCTCGACATCTTTAGCTGCTGCAACTTTCGCCCATTCGGCATCTAGATCACGAAGTTGTTGCTCAACCGGTTGGTTACCGCTCGGATTTTCCGAAGATGGTGACTGCGAGATTGAAACCACCTCGCTCTGCTTGTCGCGCCGTAGTTCCTCGGAGGCGGGTGAAGGGTTCCGTGCGGGCGTGGGGAACAGCAGGTGGTAGGCAGAAAGACAAAACGCAATGCCTGCTACGCCAAAAATGAATGTCGCGAACTTGCGACGGCTCCAATATGGAATGACGTCGTCAGGCGAAAGATCTTGCGTTCGTTTCAGCCCCTCCGGTGTCATTTCGAAAGCCCACGAAATGAACACAGCCACTAAAAAACCAAGCGCGAGCAATACTACGAATGCTGTGATAATCGACTCTGGTGCGTCGACCAGCGGCAAAAGAACCGATGCGATCTCAATCAGAAGCCATGCAACCACGGCATAGGTCAAAGCGACCCTGAACACGTTGCGTCGTCTTAGCTCGGAGAACAAAGAAGGTTTGGAATTCATGACGTTGTGGGTAAACCGACTTTGACGAGCAAGTTCTTGTATCGAGCATCGTCGCGCAAGCCGCGTAACAAAGGATCTACCAAAAGGCCGAGCATCCCAGCGTCGCGATCATCAAACGCGGTTTGCAACCACTCGAAAGCTTTGTCTTTTTCGCCACGCAACGCGTAGACCTCGGCGATTTGATAAGCAAAACCCCCTCGGGCATTGGCAATCAGGTCCGCGAGTGCCGCGTCGGCTGCCACCCGATCACCGAGGATGTGATGTGCCACCGCCAGTTCGAACCGGCGAAAGCCGGGATCGGGCTCCAGTTGCGCTTCACGCAACGCCGCTTCGCCGTCGCCGCGTTGGGCAGCTACGAGCACTTGGAACCGGTGGGCGCCGGCCCCCGTTGGCTGCAGCTCAGCGGCCTTGCGTGCAACGGCGTCCGCTTCATCCAGTTTTCCAGCATAGAAAAGAACGCGAGCAAGATTGCCTTGCGTCACAGTCGATAAAGGATCGAGTTCCATCGCCTCCCGTGCCTGGCGCTCAGCCTCGTCGAATCGCCCCAGATAAACTATGATTCGCGCCAGCAGGTCGTTGGCATTGGGATTTGTCGGAGACAGTTCTTTCGCGCGCTTTAACTCCGCAAGGCCTTCAGCAAATCTCCACTCTGCGAGGCATCGCACCCAGCCAAGAGCTGCGCGCGCCTCGGCCAAATCAGGCGCAATTGCTACGGCTTTCTCCGCATCGGCGCGAGCTTTTGGATACGCGGTCGGGCGTTGGCCAGTGAGATCTCCCATGAACGCCCATGCTTCACCGCGCTCTGCATAAGCCAGAGCATATGTAGGGTCGAGCTGAATTGCCTCGTCGTAGTAAACGATAGCCTTGCGAAAATCTTCGACGTTACGGCGCAGGAGATAGAAATGCGCTTGAAGGTAAGCGTTATGGGCTTCTGCATCGCCAGTGGCCGATGCCTGCGCCGATCTGTTATCACTCCCTAATAAAGTTACCTTTAACGACTGGGCGACCGCTCGAGCGATTTCCTCCTGAACTTTGAAAATATCTTTTAGTTGACGATCGAAAGTTTGCGTCCAGAGCTGAATCCCGTCGGCAGCGTTCACGAGTTCGGCTACGATGCGCACCCGGTCCCCTTGTTTGCGTACCGTCCCATCTAGAAGTGTGCTCACACCCAGCTTTTGACCAATCGTTTTCGGTTCTTCTTTTCTGTCTTTGAACCGGAACGAAGAACTGCGACCAATCACCTTTAGTCCGCTGATGTGAGCCAGAGCGGCAATCAGTTCTTCCGACAATCCATCTGAAAAATATTCGTCTTTCGGATCACCGCTTTCATTAATCAAGGGCAGGACGGCAATTGATTTCTCTGGTACGGATCCCGTCCCGCCTTGGCGGGGTCCGCTTTCCACAGTTGCGTGAGACGCCGTGTAACGACCGAGAAAAAATAATCCAATTGATACGACGGCACCCAGCACTACGACATAAATCCAGGCACTCTTCTTTTGCCGTGCCGCCTGCGGCATGGCATCGGCCGTTTCGGTGCGCTTGATTCCCTGCGGCGTAATTTCGAATGCCCACGCCAAAACGAGTGCAACCGGCAAACCGATGATGATCAACAAAACAACCAACCGAATCGCCCAGTTCGGCACATCAAAAACTGGAAATACTTGCGCGACGCCCTGTGAAAGCGCCCAGCCGCCCACGATGTACGCGACGGCAACTTTGTAGACATTGCGCCGCTTCAACTCGGAAAAGAAAGATGGCTTGTCGCTCATTGCTTTGCGGAGCTTGAAGGCAATTGGACGCCGAGTTTTTGGCACAAGGCGACGAAGCGCGGGTCGTCGTGGTATTCGAAAACAAAAGGTGTTATGACCAGTTGGGAGAGACCGGAATCGTGGGTGGCGTAAGCATTGTCGAGCCACCGGAACATCTCATCTGGTTCTTTGCGAAGAGCATGGACAACGGCAATCTGGTAGGCGCCGTTGCTCGCGTATGTGGTGGAAAAATTCCTGAGCGCGGTATCAGCCGCGCTGCGATCGGGTTGTGTTTGCTGGATTAGAGTTAGCGCGTATTCGCGCCAAAAAGCATCTGGTTCGAGTTGGGCCTGCTGCAAAGCAGCTGTCGGATTCTTTAAAAGGATATCAAGCGTGGACAGGTAGGTGTGAAAACGCGCCGCGTGCGGCTGGATTTCTAATCCTTTGCGAAAACTTTCGTCGGCGTCTTGGTACCGACCGGCGGCCACCGCCAGTCTGCCCAAGTTATACCAAAGTACGGTCACAAGCGGGTCTAACAATATAGCCTCCCGACAAGTTTGCTCCGCTTCGGCGAACCGGCCTTGTGCCATTAGTGAATAACTCAACGCGTTTTTCGCACCAGCGTCGCCGGGAGACAATTCCAAGGCCCGCCGGAATTCCTTTTCCGCAGCCCGGAAATCAAGCGCTGGGGTCATCCAAATCCATCCAATAGCCTTTCGCACTTCGACGAGGTCGGGCGCGAGAGAAGCAGCTTTTTCCGCGGCCAGGCGAGCTTCCTCGTAGGCTTTTTCTGTATTGGCGGTAGCGAAGCTCGCACCGTATTGCCGCCATGCCTGAGATAGTTTGGCATAGGCGAGGGCGTAATTAGGATCAAGACGAACTGCCTCTTGCGCGAAGCTGATGGCCTTCTGAATGCTCTCGGCCGTCTGCTGTTGGAAATAAAAATCAGATTGCAGGACGGCGTTATGTGCGGCTGGATTCTGATTCGACGGCACCGCATCCGAGCGGGTTTTCTCCCCTAACAATCTTACCTTCATTTGCTCTGCAACCGCCTTCGCGATCTCCTCCTGGACGGCAAACACGTCCTTTAATTGGCGGTCGTAGGTTTCCGACCAGAGCGAGCGTCCATCGGCGGCACTGATGAGCTCCGCAACGATCCGAACACGATCGCCCTGCTTGCGCACACTCCCTTCGATGAGATTGGCGACACCGAGCTTCTGACCGATTGCAGCAGAATCGTTGGATTTTCCTTTGAAGAAGAACGACGAGCTGCGCCCGATCACCTTGAGCTCGGGAATCTTGGCCAGCACCGCGATCAATTCCTCCGAGAGGCCATCGGAAAAATATTCGTTGCTGGGATCGCCACTGGTGTTCACCAGCGGCAGCACGGCGATCGATTTCTCCAAGATCTCTGTAGCCGTCTCGCCCTGTCGAGTTGTTGCACGTCCTGCAGTGTATCGGCCGAGGAAAAACAAACCTACAGAAAGCGCCGCAGCAATGACAACAACCGCGATCCAAGCACCGCCTCGTGACTGTTGTCGTACCGTATCAGCATCTTCGGTGCGCTTGATTCCTTCAGGCGTTAGCTCGAAGGCCCAGGCAATAATCAGCGCAACAGGAAAACCAAGAGCCGTCACGAAAATAACAAACCGAATCGCCCAGTTTGGAATTTCCAGGAACGGAAAAACCTGCGTTGCGACTTGAATCAAAAGCCAGCCGACGACGGCATAGGCGACGGCCACCTTGTACACGTTGCGCCGTTTCAGCTCGCCGAAGAATATCTTCGGATTCATCGCACGAGTTTAATTGCTCTGATCTTTCGGCGCGAGTGAGTTAACCCGCCTTCGCCGAGGCTTCCGCCTGTGCAAAGCTACGGCGTCACAAGTCGGCGTGGTTAGAAGGTAAATGATCATTTTGGAGCAAGGGAATTAACGATCTGTTGGAAACGCGGGTCGCTGCGCAGCGGATTCCACATGGGATACAATTTGAGTCGGGCGTAATAAATGTAGCTCGGCATTGCCGTCAGCTTCTGCAACAGCTCGATGGCGCGATCAGGTTCGTTGGTCCACGTGTAAACCTGCGCCAGTCCCTCAAGCACTAGTGCGCCATCGTAAATGTCCTTGGATAGTGGCATCAAATCGACGGCGTGTTGTGCTTCTTGAATCGCCAATTCTTTACGGCCGAGACCCGCGTCGACCTGCGCGAGGACTGCAATCGTTCGGGCGTCCTCCGGCTTAATTGCCAATCTCTGCTCCAGAATCTTACGCGTGTTGGAGAACGCCTCGGTGGCACGCGCGGAATCGCCTTTTGCTCTCGCGATGATCGCCTCAAACCACGCCTTGGGGTAGTAGAAGCTGTAATCGATGTCCTGGAAATCTTCGCGCGGGGAAACGGCGAGCACGCGTTCTGCTTCGGCAAAATTACCATCGATCAACGCCAGGAATACTCGATTCGGAGTTTGACCGCCGCCTATATCCATGTCGGGGTTTTCCGACATTACTCGACGGAGCTCTGTCGAATTGCCCGTTCCGTTGAAAATGGCGGAGTCTCGCCGGAAGAAAACGATTGGCGTGCGCTCGCCCGCAGCAAGCACACGATCGTAAACCTGCGCCGCCAGGAGATGCTTTCGCTGCAAGTTGTAGGTATCGGCAAGCAAGTTATAGGCATTCGGGTTTCGCGGGTCGAGCGCAACGGCAGTGGAGAAGTCTCGTTCCGCTTGAGCCCAATTGTTACGGCGACGGTTGATGTAACCCGAAAGAATAAAAAACGCCGTGTCATTCGGCAGCCCGGGACGCGCTATCGCGAGTTCTTTCAGCGCACCATCGTAGTCCCGATGGCACCGAAACAGAAAATCAGCCATCGCGAAGTGTGCTTCAGCTGAGTCGGGCCGAAGTCGTAGCGCTGCCTTTACTGCTGCTTCCGCAAGAAGGATCCGGTCCGGTGTTGGATCGAGATCGAAAAAGTAGAGCAGATCGTTTGCACGCGCGATATAGCAGTATGCGGATAGAAAATCGGGATCGCGCTTTATCGCCTGATCCAACGATTGCAGAGCGGATAACACCGCAGCCCGGACGTCATCGGCGATAAGATAGCTATCGATAATTTGCTTCGCGCGAAGGTACAGTTCGAACGCAACCAAGTCCTGAGTAGGACGCGCCTCGATGTAAGCCTTCTGTTCAGGCGACAGTTTTGCTTGGAGCTGAGCAACGATTGATTCCGCGAGCTCACTCTGGATCGCGAACAAATCGGCTGCGGTCCGGTCGTACGTCTCCGCCCAGACTTGCGAATCGGTTCGGGCATCAATCAATTGCGCGGCGATGCGCAGCCGATCACCTGCGCGTTGAACAGACCCCTCGAGAATGTGAGTAACGCCGAGCTGTTTACCAATCTCGCGCAGGTTACGTGGCACGCCGCTTTTATACTGGCGCACGGTCGTATGGCTGATGACCTTCAAGTCGGAGACCCTGCCCAGATTCGTCAGGATCTGATCCTGCACACCATCTGCGAAGTATGTGTTTTGTTTATCGTCACTCAAATTTTCAAACGGCAAGACTGCGATCGATTTTACCGGAGTGTCTACCGCCACGTGTTGCGTAGGGGCAGCTGAGTAGCGACCGAGAAAAAATAATCCAATCGACACCAATGCCCCGACAATCACCACGTAAATCCAGGTTCGTTTTTTCTGAGCAGCCGCTGCGACGGGATCAACTTCTTCGGTGCGCTTAAGTCCCTCCGGCGTCAACTCGAAGGCCCACGCCAAACCAAGGGCAACCGGCAGACCCAGTATGACGAGCAGCACAAGCAGTTGAATGACCCAGTTCGGGACAGAAAAAACAGGCAGCACCTGCGCGAAACCCTGAGCAAGTGCCCAACCGGCGACGATATACGCGACCGCAACCTTATAAACGTTGCGACGCTTTAGCTCGCCGAAGAAAGTCTTCGGATTCACCCTGCGATCTTGTGCCACACGCCACCTTCCAGCGATGTGGATTGCAGGGCAACCGCGTCGGTTGCCCCAGCAAGCGGAGCGCTTGCCTACAAAATCTGCCAATGCCTTCTATTTGTTAGGTTCGATCAGTTCAGTCCCGGACAAAAATTTCACGGGTTTGGTTCTGATTTTGGCGCGATCACTTTTTGGACGAGCGCTTCGAAACGAGGGTCGCCGTGGAGCGGATCGAGGATCGGTTCAACATTGATCCAGCTTAGGTTCGCGCCGTCGCGATCGGCGTAGCTCTGTTCCAGCCAGCGAAGCGCTTCTTCTTTGTTGCCGACGGCGAGGTAGACAAGGGCACGGTCGTAAGCCAGGCCTTGTCGATCCTGATTCACTTTGTCGAGCTCGGCGAGGACTTGCTGCGCGATGTTTTTGTCACCCATTTTAGTTTTAGCCACGGCGAGAAGACTCAAGTGCAACGGGTCGCCGCTCAGTTGTCGGGCCTTTTCGAACTCTGCGATCGCAGCAGACAGATCACCTTTCGCCTGCAGGACCATGCCCAAAATTTGGCGCGAATAGAAAAAGGCCGGATCGAGCTCGATCGTTTTCTTCGACTGTGCCAGCGCTTCGTCGTAGCGGCGGGCGTAGTACAATGGATAAGCACGATCCGTGTTGATAATGGGTGAGAGCGGATCCAATTCAACCGCCCGTTTGGTCTCGGCGATGGCTTCCTCGAATCGGCCAAGGCTGTCGAGCGGGCCGTTGCCATACCACTGATGCGCCGTGGCATTGTTTGGTTGAAGTTCGATCGCTCGCTGGAATTCCCGTGCAGCTCCGGCGAGATCCAGATCATCAAAATTCAGGATTTTGCCCAGGGCATTATGGGCCTCGGCGAGTTTAGGATCGATTTCAAGCGCTTTCAGAGATGCCTCTCGCGCTTTTGCCATGGCATCGCGTTGCGGCACGGAAAAATACAATGGAAGCAGGACGTAGCTATTGGCCAGACCGGCGTAGGCGAGCGCGTACTTTGGATCGCGTGCGATTGCCTGTTCGTAGAAGGCGATCGCCTTTGGCAAATTGTCGCCTGAGCGTTTTTCCCAAAGCGACCTGCCTTTATGGTAAAGTTCGTACGCAGTCGTGTCGCTCGTCGGTTGCGCCGCCATCATTGCTTTTTCCGAGCCAGTCAACTTGGCCTGCAATGTCTCAGCGATCGTCTTCGCGATCTCGCTTTCGACAGCGAAGATGTCGATCAAATGACGATCGTAGGTGTCGGCCCACAGATGCGCGTCGGTCAGCGCATTGATCAATTGCACATTCACGCGCACCCGGTCATTAGACCTTTGCACGCTGCCTTCCAGGATATTGGCAACACCAAGTTGCCGGGCGACATCGCGCAAATTGTCCGGAGCACTCTTATATTTTTGCGTTGAAGTGCGAGAGATCACCTTGAGATCAGCGATCTTCGACAGCCGGGTCAGGATTTCGTCCTGGATGCCTTCCACGAAGTACGCGTTATCAGGATCGCGACTCAGGTTTTCCAAGGGAAGAACTGCAATGCTCTTGGCAGGAATCTCCGCAGCAGCGCTCGAAGGCGCCGTTGCTGCCGGCGAAGTCGGCGTTTTGTGCGGCCGCTCCGACCACCACCAGCCGACCCCGATCATTAATGCGAAGACCAGTGCAACAGCCGCCCAGAGAAATTTGCGAGACGCTCGGGTCGACTCTGTTTCAGATTGAGCATCAACTGAAGCCTGTTCTTCCCACGGCAGGATGATCCGAAACAAATCCATCGGCATGGAAATGTTCTTCAATTCAGTCGGCGCTAACTTCTCGAAGCGCGCTTCAAGCGTATTGCGAATCTGCCGTTCAACATCCATCGAAACACAAATGCCGCCTGGACCGGCCAACGGCTCGATGCGCGAAGCGATATTTACTCCGTCGCCATAAACGTCGCCGTTTCGATGGACGACATCGCCAATGTGAACGCCGATTTTAATCTCGATACGTCGCTCAGCCGGCACGTCGGCATTGCGCTTTGATAGCGCGCGCTGAATTTCGATTGCGCATTCGGCCGCGTCCAAAGCGCTTTGAAATTCAACAAGAAAACCGTCCCCGATCGTTTTTATCTCGGTGCCGTGGAAGCGGGGAAAAATTTCACGCAGCAGCCGGCGATGTTCCTCCAGTAATTCCAGCGCCAGTTCGTCATCGCGTTGGGCAAGCGCGCTGTAGCCAACCATGTCGGTGAACATGATGGCCGCTAGTGCTCTATGTGAGGCGTCGGCAGTCACGGCGCTCCAAATTCTATCTGTCGGTCACCGCGACTGCGACCTTGTAAATGTTGCGCCGCTTTAGGTCGGTGAAGAGGTTGCCTGATTTCACTTTGATTTCTCTTCGCAAAGTTTTTGGAAGGCCGGATCGCCTCGCAGTGGATCGAACATTGGATCGAGCTGGAGCAGGGCGGGAGTGAGCGGGATAACTGTGGTAGCGAGCGGACCTTCGTACGGGATCGAAAGCAGTTTTTCTAAAGTGGTAATGGCGCGATCAGGCTCTCCCATGCGCGCCGCCACCCGGGCAAAGACCTCCATAGGCCAGGGACCGTCCATCGGGTCCTTCTCGATAGGAATAATCGCCATAGCCTTTTCGGCTAGACTCAATGCAGCGGCTTTGTCACCGAGGCCCATATTGGTCAGCGCGAGATCTCCAAGAAGATGATAATTTTCAGGCTGTTCTCTGAGGAAAGATTCCAGTTCGTTGCGCGCCTGTTGCCAGCTTTCCTGGGCAGCGGCCTGGTCGCCAGCAACTTCTTGCGCCCAGCCTAAGTAGAAGCGCAGCTCGCCATTGTAAAAACCCAACGCTGGATTGGGCTGGGCCAGTATTTCCTTTAGCCGAGGAATGATTTCTGCAGGACGACGCTCCAGGATCGCTTGGTAAACTTGTGTTTGCAAAGCGTGATGCAGGTCGGCAGCAGGCCTCAGTGGAGCGAGTAACGCCGAGGCACGCGGCAAGTCGCCCTCGGCTTGTGCTATACCGGCCTTTGTCACAATAGTATCCACGTCGTCCGGTGTGATATTCAGAACCTGCTCAAGCTTTCGCAGTGCTTCCGGGAAACGACGAAGCATGATGTAGGATCCTGCCTGCGAGGAGAGCAGGTAGACGTTGCGCGGATCGAGCCGTTCGGCTTCTTTGAAATACGATTCGCTTAAGTCCCACTCGCCTCGCCTCCGTGCAACGTATGCCAGCGACTGAGGAATCCGGCCGCTATTAGGTAGAAACTGACGCGCTTGTTCGAAGTAACGCACCGCCGTGTCGTAATCTTTCAGGCAAGCATAGTAGTAATTTCCTTTGGCCAATAAGGCCTCGCCGAGATTGGGCTGGAGAGTGAGTGCGGTTTCAGCTGCCTGCCGCGCTTCTTCACGGAGGGCGAGCGTCGGTTGAAGAGCCTGCGTGACGTAGCCCCTTGAATCAACGTCTGACAACAATGCCCAAGCGAGGGCAAACTTCGGGTCCAACCTTACCGCTTCTCGTAAATATCTCTGTGCGCCAAGAAAGTTGGCCTGTGTGTTGCCTATTTTTAGTGTATAAGCCAGGCCGCGCAGGTAGGCATCATAGGCTTGAGGATTATCTGTCGGTTTGGCGTCGATGACTTGCTCTTCCTGACCAGTGAGTTTCACCCGCAATTGATCGGCGATAGCTTTGGCCACTTCGCTCTCGACCGAGAAGATATCGGTTAGTTTTCGATCAAAGGTATCGGCCCAAAGATGGGAATCATCGGCCGCTTTGATTAGCTGCACATTCACGCGCACGGCGTCGCCAGCCTTCTGCACGCTTCCTTCCAAAATATGAGCCACGCCTAGTTCCTTTGCGATCTCGGGCAGGTTTTCCGGGGCGCTCTTGTAATGCTGCGTCGAAGTGCGCGAGATTACTTTTAGGTCCGCGATCTTCGCCAAGCGCGTTAGGATTTCATCCTGGATGCCGTAAGCAAAGTAGGCGTTGTCAGGATCGCGGCTTCGGTTTTCAAACGGCATTACCGCAATCGATTTTGCGTTAATGACAGACTTTGAGTCGTTAGGCACGGCGCTGGCCACAAGCGCAGCCTCGCGCCTGGGTGTGAGCACAAACTTGTCGAAGGCAAAATAGCCAAGCGCCAGGACCAGCACCGCGATGATCATACGATCCATCAGTCGCCCGTTCTGCGGAGTGATCGATCGGTCGCGCGCCACATCTTCCTCGCGCTTCAGTCCCTCCGGCGTGATTTCGAAAACCCAGCTAAAGATCACCGCGGGAACGAACCCAATCGCCAGCAAAACGACGATGGTGCGGGGAAGCCACTCGGGTGCGCCGAACATTGGCAGCACTGTCCCGGCTACTTGCACGACCAGCCATGCACCGACGAGATAGAGTCCCGTCATGCGGATGACGTTGCGCCGCTTCAGTTCGGAGAAGAGATTGGGGGACTTCACAGGCTATCGGTTCGCCATAAGCCCTCAATTCTAAACAAGATCAAGGATTATTTGTTGGACAAACTTTGCCGTAAACGGCTTGAAAATCTAAATGAGCCGACCAAGGTCATGAACCTCAAACATCAATATCTTCATGGCTCATAAATCTACTGAAACAAAACGTCTTCTATCGTACGACATCGCCAACTGGGCTTGCGCGCTTAACTACGAACATCTCTCGCCCGAGGCGATTCAGGCGGCGAAATTATTCTGGTTCGATTCCATTGGCTGCGCCCTCGGTGGGAGCCAGCAGGAGGACGCCAAGATCCTGCTCGAGCATCATCGCGCCATGGGCGGGGGCAATGGGAAAGCCACGGCGTTCGTTTCGGGATTCAAAACGAACCCGGTCGACGCCGCGTTCATGAACGGACACATGATCCGGGCCATGGATTACAACGACATTTATTGGAAAGCTGATCCGTGTCATCCGAGCGATCTCATCGCGGCGCCGCTGGCGCTCTGTGAAAGCGAAGGTTTGAGCGGCAAAGATTTAATTCTCGCCACCATCATCGCCTACGAAATTGAGATGCGGCTTTGCGAAATCGGGCGCCCGGGAGTACGCGAATACGGCTGGCATCACGCCACATTGAGCGCGTTCGCCGCGCCGGTCGCAGCCGGCCGCGTGCTAAATCTCACGCGCGACCAAATGGTGTCGGCGATCGGTATCAGCGCGGCACGAACGTTTTGCCCGGGGGCGGTCACAGCGGGTAAGTTGACCAACATGAAGAACACGGTCGATCCGTGGGCCGGTCGTATGGGCGCCGAGAGTGCGTTGCTTGCGCGCGAAGGATTTTCCGGTCCGGAACACATGATCGATGGCAAAGAAGGGTTGTTTGCGGTGTTCAGTCACGTCCAATACAAGGGACAACCGGCAAGTTTTGATGGAGAAGGGTTGATCAAGGATTTACCAAACTCGCCGAAATCGCACTATCGGATCCTCGATTGCGGGATGAAGAGTTTTCCGATCGAAGCGCTAAGTCACGCGCCGCTTACTGCCATGATGAAAACCATCAAGGAACACAAGCTTAAGGCGGACGACGTGAAAGAAATCAAAGTAGAAGTGATCGCGCGCGCCGCGGATATCCTTGGCGACCCGCACAAATATCGACCCGACTCAAAAGAAACGGCCGATCATTCCCTCCCCTACTGTATGGCGGTCGGACTCGTCGATGGAATGGTGACGCCGCTGCAATTCAAAGAGGAGCGGGTGCTCGATAAATCGCTGATTCCAATCATGGACAAAGTGAAAGTGGTCGCGAACGACGAATTCGAAGCGCTGTTTCCAAAATTTCAGCCGAGCCGGGTGACGATCACGACGAATGATGGCAAGGAGCATTCGACCCGCGTCGATGTCCCGAAAGGTGATCCGCGCGATCCCATGACCGAAGAAGAAATCGCGGTGAAATTCACCGCGCTTGGTGCCGATGTAATCGGGAAAAAGCAGTGCGAGAAATTGCGGCACTGCATTATGAATTTGGAAAACGCGAAGAACGTTGATGAACTTCTGGAACTGACGATCGCGCGATGATCTGGGGAGCGCACGCGTCTCGCGTGCTGGTTGCGGTGTCCCACCGCAACGAACTTCCTTACGTGGTCTGTATTCACAACAGCCGCGGTCGTTCGTAAATACGGTTGAAAAAGTCCGCGATGGCGTAACGCCATCGCCAACACGCTGGAAGCGTGCGCTCCCCGGACTACGCCGTGGCGCTGCCTTCATCGCCTGCGCCGAACTGGATTCCCTGCGCCAGCGGTAGCTCAGTTGAGAAGTTGATCGTGTTCGTCTGCCGTCGCATGTAGTACTTCCAGCAATCGCTGCCGCTCTCGCGGCCGCCACCGGTTTGTTTTTCGCCGCCGAACGCGCCGCCGATTTCTGCACCGCTAGTGCCGGTATTTACGTTCGCAATTCCGCAGTCGCTCCCGACGGCACTCACGAATTTTTCCGCTTCCCGCACGTCGTTGGTGAAAATCGATGAGGTCAATCCCTGCGGCACATCGTTGTGAATCGCCATGGCCTCGTCGAAATCGCGATAAGTCATCAGGTAAAGCAACGGCCCAAAGGTTTCGTGTTTCACGATTTCAAAATCCGGCTTCGCGGCAGCCAAACACGGTTTCATGTAAGCGTCGCCAGGGACCGTGAGCCGTTCGCCGCCGTAAAGCACTTCGCCGCCTTCATCTTTCAACTTTTGAATCGACTCCTGCACCATGTCGACGGCATGCCTGTCGATGAGCGGACCCATGACGGTCTTGCGATCCAGCGGATTCCCAATGGCCAAGCTCTTGTAACCGTTAAGGAGTTTGTCGCAAACTTTCGAGGCAACTAACTCGTGCATGATCACGCGGCGTGTCGATGTGCAACGCTGTCCAGCCGTACCCACGGCGCCGAAAAAGATCGATTGCACGGCCATTTCGAGATCGGCGCTCGGCGTCACGATCAGCGCGTTGTTGCCGCCAAGCTCCAGTATCGTTCGACCCAGCCGCCCGTTAACCGCTTTGGCGACATTAAATCCCATATTGGTTGAGCCTGTGGCCGATACCAACGGAATGCGCGGATCATCCGCCAGTTTTTGGCCGACTGTTTTGCGATCACCAACCAGCAGAGTAAAAATCGCCGGGTCAACGCCGGTTTCACGACAGACGCGCTCGGCAATTTTGGTGACCGCGATTGCGGTAAGCGGCGTTTTTTCCGACGGCTTCCAAATTGTAGCGTCACCGCACACTGCGGCGAGCGCAGCATTCCACGACCAAACCGCGACCGGAAAGTTGAACGCGGTAATGACTGCGACGACGCCCAGCGGATGCCATTGTTCCATCAAACGATGATTTGGGCGCTCGGATTGAATCGTTAGGCCATAAAGCATTCGCGACTGGCCGACAGCGAAATCGCAAATGTCGATCATCTCCTGCACTTCGCCCTCGCCCTCAGCGATGATTTTCCCCGTCTCTAACGTCACGAGCTGGCCGAGCTCATGTTTCAATTCACGCAACGCGTTGCCGAGGCGGCGGACTGTGTCGCCGCGCACCGGTCCGGGTGTGACGCGCCATTTCGCAAAAGCTTCGTGCGCGCGCGAAACTGCTTTCTTGTAATCGTCAGCGGAAGCGCTGCGGACACTGGCGAGTCGCCGCCCGTCGATCGGGGAAATTTTGTCAAACATCGGCCCGCCGCCGCGCCATTCGCCATCGAACACGCCCGCGTTGTCGTCAGTGAGACCCAGTTTTTCCAGAGGGGTTTTCATGTTATCTGCTTTAACACTTCAACGCTTCATCCCTTCAACCATCTTAACTGCGCCTTTGCCGGCAGAATTTGCGCATCAATTCCATTGCCTCATCAATCACTTCCGCAGTGATGTCGAGCGCGGGACGGAAACGGATCGAATTCTCGCCGGAACGAAGCGTCAAAACACCGAGATCGAAGAAGCCGTGCCAAAATTCTTCGCGCGTTTTCGCATCGGGGAGATCGAACGCGAGAAATACCCCGCGGCCCCGCGCAGCGGTAATCAGTCCCGAAGCATCTCGGGATTGCAGATCGCGCAGTTGAGCGAGGAAATAAGCACCGACTTTGCCGGCGTTCTCAACCAGGCGTTCCTGCTCGATAATGCGCAGGTAATGGGTCGAGCGCACCATGTCAGTGAAGTTCCCGCCCCACGTTGAATTTAAACGGCTGGGTAATCGGAAGGCGTTGTCTTTCACTTCATCGATGCGCGGCCCGGCCATCACACCGCAGACCTGCGCTTTTTTTCCGAACGCCATCAGATCGGGCAACACGTTGAAATGTTCGCAGCACCAATTGCGGCCGGTGGCGCCCATGCCGCACTGCACTTCGTCGAAAATCAGCAGGATATCGTTTTCGTCGGAAATCTTTCGCAGTTTTTGCAGCCATTCACCGCGGAAATGGTTGTCGCCGCCCTCACCCTGGATCGGCTCGATGATGATGGCGCAAATGTCGATGTTGCGTTTTTTGATGAACTCGTGGATCTCGCGCTCGGCTTTTTGTTCGCGCTCGATCACGTCCCCTTCGCGTTTCGATTCCGGAAGCGAAAAATCAATGGAGGGACACGAGACGCGGGGCCAATCAAATTTCGCAAACAAATCCGTCTTGCGAGGGTCGGTATTGGTCAGGCTCATCGTGTAACCGCTGCGCCCATGAAAAGCGCGTCGGAAATGCAAAACCTGCGTGCCGCGTTCGCCGTGACCTGCGGCCATGTTCTTCCGGACTTTCCAATCCATCGCCGCCTTCAAACAATTCTCCACCGCAAGCGCGCCGCCGTCGATGAACAGATAACGCTGGAGCGGCGGCAAACCGACGACGCGCTCGAAGGTCGCTATGAATTCAGCGTAGCCAGCCGAATAAATATCCGAGTTGGCAATCTTCACTTTCGCCGCGCGCAGCAGATCGCGTTGCACTTGCGGATTATCGAAATATGGGTGGTTAAAGCCGACCGGTGCGGAGCCAAAGAATCCGTAGAAATCGATAAGGCGGCGATTATCGACTCTATTCTGCAGATATGAGCCGCGGCTCTTGTCGAGATCTATAACGATCTTGAACCCATCCACCAGGACGTGCTGCTCAATCGTGTGGAGTACTTTCGAAGCCGCCATTGTCTTTTCTGCTGCGCTCTTTGGCGTGCGTTTTCGAGTCGAAGGCGGCTCTGCGAGGACGGGTGCGATACTCATTGTTGATCGTAATCTGTGGCGCGAACGCGGTCAACGGGGAGCGCCGGCATTTTGCCGGACATTCTTCAACCGGCGAGGAACTTGCTATGTTTATAAATCCAGAGAAGGGCCGCCGGCAACATGCCCCGCGGCAGCGGGCAAAATGCCCGCGCTCCCAGAAGAATTACACGATGCCCTGACGGAGAAGTTCGTGTTTTCCGGCGAGCAAATCCTGCACGAGATTATAACCGCGTTTATCTGCGTTTCGTGCGGTGCCGGCGAAATGATGATCGATTCTCATTCGCGCAGAGCGACAGAAATAATCCGCAACGGAAAGAATTTCGTTAACCGGTTTACCCTGACCGATTAACCACTGCGCGTACGAACACGTCGCACTGAGCGCAAACAACTCCGTCGCGATACCGACAAATCTGGAAAGGAGCAGTTGCTCGCGATCGAGCTTCGGGCCGAATCGCGCCATCGCATGAAACAATCCCCGTGCAAGTCGCTTACTTGTGCGGGCGGCGTAATCTACATGGCCACGCAATGTGTCGTGCAGATTGTCGATCTTGCCCGCGCCATTCGGCAACCACTGACGCGGATACCAGCCGGCGTAAAATTTTCCGGAAGTGAAAACCGCTTTCATCCGGTCAGACATCGGCAACGTGGTGTTGAAAATTGCGCCACCGACTTTCAAATGCGGATCAAGCGCCTCGCGCGCGATGAATAAACGCATGATCTCGCTCGAGCCTTCGAAAATCGTGTTGATCCGGCAGTCGCGCAGGAAACGCTCCACTGGAATTCCCGGTTCGCCGCGACCTTCCAGGGATTGCGCCGTCTCATAGCCGCGACCGCCGCGGACTTGCATCGCGTCGTCCGAAATTTTCCAGGTTGTTTCGGTAGACCACATCTTGCACATCGCAGTCTCAATTCGCAGATCGCCCGCCTTGCGATCGACCAAACCCGATGTGAGAAACGTGATCGCCTCCATCGCGAACGTGTTCCCCGCCATTTCTGAAATTTTCCCCGCGATGGCTGAGTGTTTTCCGATTGGACCACCCCATTGGATTCGTTCACTCGCCCACTTGCGCGAAATTTCGAGGAGCCGCTTGCACAACCCGACACATGCGGCCGGAATCGTGAGCCGACCGGTGTTAAGCGTCGTAAGCGCAACTTTTAACCCCTGCCCTTCCTTCGCGATCATGTTTTCCCGCGGCACGCGCACGTTCGTGAATTTCACGATGCCGTTGTAAAGCGCGCGCAATCCCATGAACCGGCAGCGATAAGTAATTTCCACGCCGGGCCAGTTCACATCGACGATGAACGCAGTGATCTGCTTGCGCTCCTTGCCGTTTACGATCTTGGGCGGCGTGACAGCCATGACCACGAGCACGCCCGCTTTGATCAGGTTCGTACACCAGAGCTTTTCGCCGTTCAGAATGAACGCCGAACCATCTTCGGTGGGTTCGGCCTTGCAACTCATGTTCGCGGGGTCGGAACCGGCATTCCATTCGGTCAACGCAAATGCGGAGATTTCTTTTCGCGCAACGCGTGGCAGATATTTTTTCTTTTGTTCTTCGGTGCCGAAAAGCAGCAAGGGTTGCGGAACACCGATCGATTGGTGGGCCGAAACGAGCGCGGTTAAATTTTCGTCCCAGCTCCCGATTAACATCGCGGCCCGGCCGTAGTTGACCTGAGACAAGCCGAGCCCTTCGTATTGTTTAGGAATCTTGACGCCAAATGCGCCCATCGCGAACAGCTCGTCAATGTTCTTCTGGGGAATTTCGCCGGTGCGATCGATTTCGTCGGCATCCACGTTCTCGCGCAGATAGTTTTCCAAATTGGCGAGAAATTCCTTGCCAGCCTCGCGATCTTCCGCGCTCTGCTCCGGCCAGGGATGAATTCGATTGAAATCGTAGCGACCAATAAACAGGTTACTCGCGAAACTTCCGCGCTCGTCCAGGGGATCGCGTGATGCTTCGGCAAGCTCGAGCGCTTCGCGCTTGCCCTTAGACATTTTCGAAGTGTCGATAACAGGTGCCGGCACGGGCTTTTGCGGCCTGGCAGTCGTTTCTTCGCTGATCTGTTTTTCCGGCGCTTCTAGTGGGGATTTCATAATCAACGACACGTCATGTCGAGCGAAGTCGAGACATCCCGTTGCAGAACCGAGGGTAACTCCGCGGGATTCCTCGACTTCGCTCGGAATGACGAACAACTACTCCTCATAAAAATTCGTCCCATCACGCGCGTGCTTCTTCAAAATCTCGCATGGAGTGAATTTCTTTTCAGTTCGGGCCAGCCGTTCTAACTCGTCGACGATCCTCTTTAGTCCAATGTGTTCCCCAAAACGCAACGGTCCGCCGCGGAACGG
>Ga0207697_10000458_pt1 | contig 23037 bp, 18 predicted proteins | sample KBSSwiS5withPhiX_FD_184293 | JGI IMG/M metagenome (GOLD analysis project Ga0207697, IMG submission 184293) | Switchgrass rhizosphere microbial communities from Kellogg Biological Station, Michigan, USA, with PhiX - S5 (SPAdes) (version 2) | ecosystem: Host-associated > Plants > Roots >... | reverse complement strand
CGCCATATTAGCCGATGGTAAGTGCTGGGATAAATTTCGGCACCGAAAGCATTCGTGCGACTGGCGTTGATCTCGCCGAAGAGTTGCAAGAGCTCAAGCGCGAGCGGAATGCGGTCATCCTCGCGCACAACTATCAGGTGCCGGAGCTACAGGATGCCGCGGACTTCGTCGGCGACTCGTTGGGCCTGAGTTATCAAGCGGCAAAGACGGACGCCGAAGTGATCTTGTTTTGCGGCGTCCATTTCATGGCCGAAACGGCAAAGATTATTAATCCAACCAAACGGGTAATTTTGCCCGATCTCGATGCCGGTTGTTCGCTCTCCGAATCATGTCCGCCAGAAAAGCTGGCCCAGTTTCTGAAAGAGCATGCCGACAAAAACTATTACGTCATCGCCTACATTAATTGCAGCGCGGGCGTGAAAGCGCAGGCTGACGTGATTTGCACGAGCGGCAATGCTGATAAGATCGTGCGCGCCGCGCCGATTGACCGAAACATTCTCTTCGTTCCAGACCAAAACCTCGGCGCGTGGGTGATGGAACGGACCGGACGCAAAATGGATTTATGGCAGGGCACTTGTTACGTCCACGTCGAGTTTACAGCGCGCAGCATTAACAGGATCCGCGAAGAATACCCCGATGCACCCGTCGTTGCGCACCCGGAATGCACCTACGCCGTGCGCATGCTCGCCGATGAAGTTTGTTCGACCGAAAAGATGATCGCGTTTTGCAAACAATCGCCCGCGCAACAAATCATCGTGGTAACCGAAGCGGGAATCCTGCATCGATTGAAGAAAGAAATTCCCGGCAAGACATTCATTCCCGGCCCAACGGACAATTGTTTCTGTGGCGAATGCCGGTTCATGAAGATGAACACTCTCGAGAAAGCGTACGACGCTCTTTTGAACATGAAACCGGAGATCACTTTGCCCGAACCCCTGCGCAAACGCGCGGAGACGCCAATCCTGCGAATGCTCGAGCTGAGCAAGTAGGTCTGATTTACGGATCGCAGGATCCCGGTGCCACAGGACAAATGGATTCGCTGAGCCGCGATTTTAAGCGAGTTTGTAAACTTGAACCGCCGTTTGGCGACCGCGAACTTGTAATGAAGCTGGTAGTTCCGTCGGCGCAGCCGCCCCCGTTGCTTGCTGGACTTGCTCCGAGATAAGCAATTTCGAACCGAACTCTTTGTTCAATTGCTCAATCCGAAACGCCACGTTCACTACGTCGCCGATCACGGTGTATTCACGGCGTTCTAATGAGCCGATATTTCCAACGAGCGCTTCTCCTGCATGGATGCCAATGCCGACTCGGGTCAGGGGCATCTCACCTGCATCGGATGCGCGCTCGACTTCGGCCAGAATTTCGCGTGCCGCGTTCAAAGCACTTTGGCAACTGTTCCCAATGGAAACCGGTGCGCCAAAAACCGCCATGAATCCGTCTCCGAGAAATTTGTTCACGATGCCCTGGTGACGGTTCACGATTTCAACCGAAAAACCCCAGAGTCGGTTCAGCAAAGCAACGGTGTCGTCGGGCGCGGCTGCTTCGGAAAATCCTGTAAAATTGCGGATATCGAGCACGAGAATGCAAACTTCGCGCAGCCGAGAGTGTTGATCCGCCGGGTTTGCCAGCAATTGATCGACCACTGCGGGCGAGACGTGCTGTCCAAACATTTGTACAATCTGGCGCCGTTCTTCCGCCGCACGCATCGAACGGACAAGACCAGCACGAATCTGTTTCGCGACCAAACCCGCGACGATTCCACCAAGCAGGAGAAATATCGGCCGCAAAATGTACCCCCCTACTCGCTCCGGTACTTCGGTCAGGCCACTGCGCAATTCATCCAGACACCAAATGACCAATCCGGCGTAGCTCACGCCCGCCACCACTCCGGTGAAGGCGCTTAGCCAGAAATCAAGACGTAGCGCCGATAGGATAATGAAAAAATAATAGGTGAGCACAGCGCCGCTCGTCAGGGCCACATTCGCATCCATTGTTTTCAGGAAGGCGATGAGAACAATTGTGGGAATGCTCGTTTCGATGGCCGCATTCAGATACCGGCCCAGAGCCGGCGGCTCGCGATTATGACGCAGGAAATAATCAAAGATTTTCCTGGTAATTAGTTCGTAAATAACTGCGGCGGCCCCAATGATAACAGCCCATTTGTAAGCGGGTAGATCGTGTCCCCGAAATAATTGAGCAACTCCTATGATTGCGATGATTACAGAAAGAACCGCGGCGACGATCGCTTGAATCCCGGCGCGAAGTTTCTCGCTGTGCAAGATTTGTCGACTCAGTTCGTGCTCCAAGTCGGCCGGCAAAGATGAGTCGTGAGAAATCGCTTTCAGCGGATCCATTTCAGTTTAGCGCAAAAAAGGAAGTAGAGCACTGACCGAACGAAGCGTGAGATTTCTTCAACTAGCGGCGTTCCCGCCAGAGAACGTAAACTGGCACGCCGGTGAGGACGATTAAAATTCCAATGCCGGACGTGGCGGGCGCGAGCCAGGCGAGATCGACAATCAGCAGTCCGGCAAGCACAATTGAGATAATCGGCACAAATGGATAGCCCCACGTGCGATACGGACGTTCGGCGCCCGGAGATTTTTTCCGCAAAAGAATGACCGCCGCGACGAGCAGCAAATAGAAAAGCAGATCGGCGGAAACGATGTACTCGAGCAACTGCGTATAAACATTTCCGTGGCTGACCCGGCCGGTGATTGGATTCGCGGTCGCCGTGCGTGGGAGTGTCAAGAACGCAGTCCAGATTCCTTGCGCTACGAGTGCCGCTGCGGGCACGTGCTGTGCATTCGTCGTTCCGACGCGGCGGAAAAACAAGCGATCACGCGCCATTGCGTAATAGACGCGCGCGCCCGCCAGGATGAGACCATTGTTGCAGCCGAACGTTGAAATCATGATCGCAGCCGCCATGCACATTGCGCCGGAATGGCCGAAGAGGGCATTCATTGCCGCGACGGCGACCCGATTCTGCGGCGCATGCTCGATTCCCGAGAATGGCAAAACAGCGATGTAAGCGAGGTTAGCGAGCAGGTACAAAACCACGACGATCCCGCAGCCGACGAGCAACGCGCGCGGAAGATTTCTTCCGGGATCCCGCACTTCGCTGCCAATAAAAGTGACGTTGGTCCAGGCGGTTTGGGCAAAAAGCGGGCCGACCATTGCCTTGCCAAAAAGAAAGGCAAGCGCAAGCCCGCCAACGATGCCAAAACCGGGCTGCGCGATCTGGGGGCTCCATCCGTTTGCCCACGAATCCCACCAGGCGGATGAACGTGCCGCGCTGCTTACGCGCCAGCCCAGTGACAAGCCGATCACGATTACTCCCGCAAGCGCTGCCGTCTTCGCGAACGTGAATGTATTCTGCACGAGCTTGCCGATCTCGAGGCCGTGCGTGTTGGTCCAGGTAAGCAATGCGATCAAAACGATCGCGATCAATTGCTCGGTCGATAAACTGATCGCGTAGTGATTGCCTAACGGAATTGGTCGCACCAGGTAATTCTCCGGCCCAACTGCCGAAACAAAGACACCGAGAAATTTCGCGAAAGCGATTGCGACTGCGGCGATCGTTCCCGTTTGAATCACGAGGAACAGAGTCCAGCCGAACAAAAAACCAACCGACGGCCCATAGGCTTCCCGCAGAAAAACATAAACGCCGCCCGCGCGCGGCATCATGGTTGCCAACTCGGAGCAGCAAAGCGCTCCGGTGATTGTCATCAATCCGGCCACGGCCCATGCCAGCAGCAGCCAGCCGGGAGCGCCAATTAGCCGAGCCGATTCGGCCGAGGTGATAAAAATGCCAGACCCAATCATCGAGCCGATCACGATCATGGTCGCGTCGAGCGGACCGAGGGCCCGAATGAGACCTGTAGGGGAAGCCGTTGGCTTCCCGGGGACGACAGCGTCGTCCCCTACAGACGCATGCGTACCGATCCTGTCACTCATAACCGGCCCTGGGGCGCACTTATCCGGACGCCTTGAGATTCGAGCTGTGATCGCAATTCGCGCGCGAACTCAACTGCACCCGGTGTGTCGCCGTGAAGGCAAATCGTCTCGGCGCGCACATTGACATCATCGCCTTCGACGGATTGGACCTTGCCCTCCCGCAACATCCGCAAGACGCGCTTGGCCGCTTCAACCGGATCGGTCAACAACGCATCCGTTCGAGTGCGCGGAACAAGCCATCCATCGGGTAAGTAATTGCGGTCGGCAAAAACTTCGCGCGCAACTTGCAATCCCTGCGCTTCACCGGCACGGGCCAGTTCTGTGTTGTCCGGCGCGAACAGAATCAACCTTGAATCGACCGATCTGATGGCCCGCGCAATCGCATCGGCCAGTTTTTCATCGCGAACCGCCATATTGTAAAGGGCGCCGTGTGGTTTGACATGGTTAGGTTGAATTCCGGCCGCCGTAGCGATCGCCTGAAAAATTCCGAGCTGATAGACTATCCCCTGAGAGACTTCTTCCGGGCTAATTTTCAGTTCCTTTCGTCCGAAATTTTCCCGATCGAAAAAGCTGGGATGCGCTCCAACCGCCACTCCGTGTGCCTTCGCCCGCAGGACCGCGGCGTGCATCGTATCGGCATCGCCGGCGTGAAAACCAGTCGCGACGCTGGCCGAGCTGACGAGCTCGAACAACTCGGCGTCGTGGCCCGAGCCTTCGCCAAGATCGGCGTTAAGATCGACACCCAAATTCATACGGCGTGCAAGCTCAGGCCAATGCGAAATCGCTTCAGCTCGCTCTCCCGTTCAAGCAAGAGACGGTGCGCATCGGCCAGAGAAACCTCGGAAAAACGAACATGATCGCCGGCGCGCAGTTGTGCAGCGATCCTAAGATCGACCGTGATCACGTGCGCAATTTTCGGATAACCACCGATAGTTTGGCAATCTCCCAAAAGTAAAATCGGCTTTCCGTTGGAGGGCACCTGAATCGTGCCCGGCGCAACAGCTTCAGAGATAAGATCGACATCGTTATCCCGTCTTAGCTCGGGACCGTCCAGGCGCACGCCCATGCGATCGGAATCGCTGGAGACGGCGAATGCTTCGCTCGTGAAACGTTGAATTGTTACATCGTTAAACAAGTCCCAGGAAGCACCGCGCACAAATCGAAGCACGGGAGTAGAAACTGCTGTTTGCGACCAGGGTTTGGATGCGCTCCAGGAAGAAATCCTTTCTGTAGCCGGGATCGGTGATGCCGGTCGCGCGCCCAGCTGAAGGACATCACCGTCACGCAATGCGCGGCCCCCGAGCCCGCCGAAATTTGCTCGCAGATCCGTGGAACGACTTCCGAGCACAATCGGAACATCGACGCCGCCGGAAATCGCCAGCCAGGCTCGGCAACCAATTTTAGGCCGTCCGAATTTCACTTCTTCGCCGCCTTGTAGACACGTTGCGTGCCCGGCTGGCAGTGATCTCGATCCTATCTGGACATCGAAGTCGCCGCCGCACCACGCGACAATGCGTTCGTCGGCAAATTGCAACCGCAACCCGCCAAATGTAATTTCGAGTACCGCTGCCGATTCATCGTTGCGGACAATAAGATTCGCCACGCGCAACGCGAAGACATCAAGAGCGCCAGCGAGGGATACACCGAATTGGCGATGGCCGGTGCGGCCAAGATCCTGCACGGAGGTCAGAAAACCGGCGTGAAAAGCAGTCGCGGTCATAGAGCCAGCGCTTCAAACTCCTCGCGCGTAATGGCACGAAAACGGACGCGATCTCCAGCGCACAAAAAGGCAGGCGGAGTTTTTTCCGGATCGAACAAGTGCAACGGCGTACGCCCAATGAGATTCCAGCCACCAGGCGAGCGCAGCGGATAAATTCCGGTTTGCGCGCCGCCGATCCCTACCGAGCCGGCGGGAATTTCCTTTCGCGGCGTGGCCCGCCTCGGCGTCGACAGTTCCTTCGGAAGCCCTGCCAGAAATGGAAATCCGGGAACGAATCCGATACAGCTAACGCGATACTCGGTCCTGCTGTGCAGATCCACAACTTCCGTTGGAGTCAGCTTCGCTTGTGAGGCAACGTGGTCCAGATCGAGAGCAAACTCCGGATCGTAGCAAACAGGAATTTCAACCAGACGTGCATTGCTTTTTCTACTTCTGACACGTCTACCGCGATCAGCGCCCGCGGCTACAACTTCGCGAACTCGCCTCATCAACCGATCGAGCGCTTCATCTGGTTTGGGCGCGGCGCTCCCAACCACGATTGGATCGAAGAAAACGGCCACCGTCGTGTAGGCAGGCGCGAGTTCGATGACACCGGGAATCGCAGCGTCCTGCAAGCGACGAAATGTGCGGAGAACTTCGGTTAACGTTTGGTCAGGTGCATCTTCGAATCGCTCGCGCACGTGAACGATCAACGCCGAATCTCCGAGGGGAACAATTTCCATCGGGCGCTCGAATACAGTCAGCGCGATTTCACAGCTTCGATCTCCATCTTGATCGCAACATCCTGGCTGATGCCTGATACAGCTTCGGTGCCGCCGCTAAACATCAATCCGAAATCGCGACGCTTCAAAGGCTCAGTCGTAACTTCCCAACGGGTCCGCTGGAGCGAAGCTTCGCCTGTCAAAGGTGTGGCCAGTTTCACATGCAGCGTGATCGGTTTCGTGACACCATGCATGGTAAGCTCGCCTACGATGTCGCCGCTCTGCGGCCCGGTTTGCTTCACGCTGCGGCTTTTGAACGTGATCTCCGGAAACTTTGCGACGTTGAAAAACTCAGGGCTGCGAAGGTGATCGTCCCGCTTCTTGATTCGCGTGTCGATACTGCTCACCTGAATCCGGGCCGAAACGGACGACTGCTCGGGATGCTGGCGATCAAGGTCGATGCGGCCAGAAAACTGAGTGAACTTGCCGTTGGTGGTGCCGAGAAATTGATGCACCCGGAATCCGATCGTGGAACGAGCTTGATCGAATTGGTAGGTTTCATTTGCGGCGGCGCTCTGAACGAACGCTGCGAAAATTAAGACGATGCCGTAAAGTCGAATGAATTGCATGTCTGATTTCATTTCTTGTCGCTGTTCCGCGCCGCCAATGTCTTTAAAAGTGGGGTGCGCGACAACGGCAATTTCCCAAACAAATTGCCAAGCGCAAAGGCAGGATCGCTCTTGAGCATCTTTGCGTCGTGCACCCCTGCGATGCGCGCCAGTTCGGTTTCGAAATGTGAAACGGCGCGCAGAACTGGGTCGTTCACATCGAGGTAACCGAACGCCCGCTGCAGGAGCGAAAACAATTCCGGTTCGTGATGGTCGCGCTCGGTACAAATCTCAATTAGCTCGACAAAGTAGGCGGCGGTCTGCGTGCGCAGATAGTTCCTGCGAATTCCGGCGAACGGATTTCTCAGCACGACTTCGGTAAGCGTGTGCAGAGTCGATTTTCGGCTGCGCGCGATTTGAATTTCGGCGTCGAAAAATAAATCCAGCTTGCCGGCAAACGGGGTTTTCGCACGGCGCGCTCCCTTGGCAACGGTTTGGATGCAGCCGAGCGATTCCGTGCACCAAGAGACGATCAAGCTTGTGTCGCTAAAAGTTCGTTTCCGCAGCAAGATCGCAGCCGTTGATTCCACGCCACAAGTTAGCACATCGAAGCAGTTGTAGAGGTGCTTGTGTCAAGCACCTGCCTTGGAATTCGGCGCTTGACACAACGACGCTACAACAATCAGCGGTTTACGATATGTAATGCGCGCTTTTCAACGTTAAGCGCCGCTTCCTTGACAGCTTCGCTCAATGTTGGGTGCGAATGAACCGTGCGTCCGAGATCTTCGGAGCTGCCGCGAAATTCAATCACGGATACCGCTTCCGCGATTAATTCGGAAGCGGCGTGTTGCAAAATGTGTGCGCCGAGAATGCGGTCGGTCTTCGCGTCGGCCACGAATTTGACCATTCCGTCGACGTCCTCATTCGCCAATGCGCGCCCATTCGCACGAAACGGAAACTTTCCGATTCGGACATCAAGGCCTTTCTCTTTCGCCTGATCTTCGGTTAAACCGACGCCGGCCAGCTCGGGATTGGTGTAAATGATGCCTGCAATTGCGTCGTAGTTCACGTGGCCGGCTTTGCCCGCGATGATCTCCACGCACGCAATCCCTTCGTCTTCCGCTTTGTGCGCCAGCATGGGCCCCGCAATTACATCGCCGATCGCGTAAATGCCTTCGACATTTGTTCGGAAATTTTTATCCACTTTGATGCGTCTTCGGTCATCGAACTCGACGCCCAGCTTTTCCGCACAGAGACCTTCCGAGTACGGACGGCGCCCAACCGAGACAAGCACCTTGTCCGCTTCGAACTTTAATTCTTCGCCGCCTTTAGTCGCGGTGGCAGTCGCGTGGCCATTGTCGATCTTGACCGCGCTTACCTTTGTTTCGAGATGAAAAGTGATGCCCTGAGCCGTGAGCGAGCGCTGAAGCAGATTGGAGAGCTCGAGATCGAAACCAATGGCAATGCGCGGCAAAAATTCCAGCATAGTAACTTCTGAGCCGAGCCGATTCCAAACCGAACCCAATTCCAGCCCAATCGCACCCGCGCCGATGACGAGGAGTTTTTTCGGCGCTTCCGTGAAGGTAAGCGCTTCGGTGCTGCTGACGATGGTTTTGCCGTCGAACTTCGCGAATGGCAACTCGACTGGCGCGCTGCCCGTGGCGATTACGATGTTCTTTGTTTCAATTTCCTGCGTGTCGCCTTTCGACGATTTAATCGAAACTTTCCCAGGCGCAGTAATCGTGCCGATCCCCTCAAAAGTCGTGACCTTGTTGGTCTTCATCAGGGCGCGGACGCCGCCGGTAAGCGTTTTCACCACCTTGTCTTTGCGCTGCTGCATCTTTGGAAGATCAACCTGCACGTTCTCGATCATGATGCCGTGTTTGGCGGCTTCCTTTTTTGCGAACATCACATGATCGCTCGACGTGAGGAGTGCTTTGCTGGGGATGCAGCCCACATTCAGGCAAGTTCCGCCGAGCTCCGTGTCTTTCTCGACAATCGCGGTTTTCAGACCGAGTTGCCCGGAGCGGATCGCAGCGATGTAACCGCCCGGTCCGGAGCCGATGATTACAACATCAAATTTTTCCATAGCGACAATTGGGAATGACTATGGAAGATGGGCGGCCGCGCCTGTCATGGCAAACGGGCGGTCTCGCCTGTTTGCGCGGAGCGGCATGCGAGACGCATGTCTGCCATGACAGCCGGGACGGCTGTCTTCCAACTAAAAATCTATCGGCAACTTTTTTGGGTCCTCGATGCACTCCTTCACTTTGATGAGAAAGGTGACGGCTTCTTTTCCGTCGATCGCACGATGATCGTAGCTGAGCGCCAGATACATCATGGGGCGCACTTCCACCTTACCGTCCACCGCAACTGGTCGCGGCATGATTTTGTGCATGCCGAGAATGCCGCTTTGTGGCGGATTTAAGATCGGAGTGGCGAAGAGCGATCCGTACACCCCGCCGTTTGTGATGGTGAATGTGCCGCCTTGCAGGTCTTCGATTTTCAGTTTTCCGTCACGGGCTCTGCTGGCGAAATCGGCGATGTCACGCTCTAAATCAGCGAAAGTTTTCTTGTCCGCGTCGCGCACGATCGGGACAACGAGTCCACGCTCAGTGCCGACCGCGACGCCGATGTCATAAAAATGGTTTTCGATGAAATCATCTCCTTCAATGCGGCCGTTGACGACAGGCACCGCTTTGAGCGCCTCCACACATGCCTTTATAAAGAACGACATCAAACCCAGTTTGACGTTGTTCTTTTTCGTGAACTTCTCCTGCGATTTTGCACGCAGCTCCTGCACGGCGCTCATGTCGCATTCGTTAAAAGTCGTGAGGATCGCAGCGGTCTGCTGCGCCATCACCAACTGCGCTGCGATCTTGCGTCGCAATGGCGACATTCTTTTCCGGGTAAACCGGGCGTCCGCGGATTGTCGGTCTTGTTCGACTGAGGGGGGCGGCGCTGTCACCCCGGAGCTAACAGTTTCCCCCACAGGTTTACGCTCTTGGGCCGCGGCCAGCACGTCGCCCTTCGTTAGACGACCGTCTTTGCCGGTGGGTGAAATGCTCTCCGACTCGAGCTCCTCTTCTTTAACAATGCGGCGCACGGCGGGAGACAGAGGCTTTTCTTCCTCTGGTGGCGCCTTTTTTTCTTTTTCTCCTATGCGCTTTTTCTCCGCTTCGAATTCTTTCTCCGCCGCTGCGGGTTCTCTCTTTTTTTCCGGGGGCTTCTCTGCCTTCTTTTCTCCCGGCGCAGATTTGGAGTCATCAATCGTCGCAACGACTTCGCCGATTTTCACTTCCTGACCTTCGGGTATTCTTGCTTCCAGCACGCCAGCCTTCTCCGCGACGATCTCGGTGGAAACTTTGTCGGTCTCAAGAGTGAAAAGGGCGTCGCCTGCATTCACGAAGTCGCCCGATTTCTTGTGCCAGACAGAGACAACACCGCTCGTGATCGATTCGCCGACAGCCGGAATTTTTACTTCGATAGGCATGGATTGGAGGTACTTAAAGCTAATCGAGCGTCGCGGTCGATCTGCGTTTCGTCAACCAGGTAGCGCAAGCGCCATTGCAGATGCGACTCAAGGGGTACAGGGGTCTTTGTGGCGGCGCACCCTACCAATCAAAGGGAAAACGCGTCATCGACAAGGGCAGCTTGCTCTCGTTTGTGTCTTGCAAGTGCGCCGACGGCCGGGCTGGCGCTGGCGTCGCGGCCCGCGTAAGCGATTTCGGTGCAAAAGATCGTACGCAAACGCGGTTCGATGAAACTCCACGCGCCCATGTTCTGTGGTTCTTCCTGGCACCAGACGAACTTCGCATTCTTTGGAAACGGCTTGCGCATTTCGCGCAGCTTTTTTTCGGCCAGCGGATAAAGCTGCTCGACGCGAATGATCGTGGCACTGTCGACCTTGCGCTGAGTCCGATAATTGAGCAGATCGTAATAGACTTTGCCCGAGCAAAGAATGATCCGCTTCACTTTGTCGGCAGTTCCGGCCTCCGGCGAGCCGAGAATTTCTTCGAATCGGCCATGGATGAATTCTTCCGCCGAGGACGAAGCGAATTCGGCGCGCAAGAGACTTTTCGGAGTCGTAATGATGAGCGGTTTGATGAAATTGCGTTTCATCTGTCGGCGCAACAGATGAAAATACTGTGCGGAAGTAGTGAGATTGCAGACCTGGATGTTATCCTCGGCGCAAGCTTGCAGAAAGCGCTCGAGCCGCGCGCTCGAGTGTTCCGGCCCCTGTCCTTCATACCCATGCGGAAGCAGCAGGACGATGCCACTCGGGCGCTGCCATTTTGATTCTGCTGAGACGATGAATTGATCGATGATAACCTGGGCGCCGTTGGCAAAATCGCCGAACTGGGCTTCCCACAGGCAAAGCATTCTCGGGTAATCGAGCGAGTACCCGTAATCGAACCCGAGCACAGCGGCTTCGGAAAGCTGACTGTTGTAAATACAGATACGCGCCTGCTTCGCGGCGAGATGCATGAGTGGGACATAAGGTTCACCAGTTTTCGCGTCGTAGAGCACGGAATGCCTGGAGCTGAACGTCCCTCGGGCACTGTCCTGACCCGACAATCTGATGGGAATTCCTTCTAAGAGGAGCGACCCGAACGCGAGCGCCTCGGCGTAATGCCATTCATACGGACCGCCAGCCTCAAATACTTTGCGCTGATGCTCGAGGACGATGCGTTTTATCTTGGGTTGAATATTGAAGCCATCTGGCACACGCGTTAGCCCATTCACAATGGTCCTTAAAGTTTCCTCGCTGATCGCAGTCGGCTCGGATGTGCTTGTGTATTCCGGCTGGAAGACAGCCGTCGATTCTTTGAACTTCGCCTGCTCGGCTATCTCGTCTTTCTCGCGCGCCTTTACATTTTCGAGCGGCAAGTCCAACCGAAGCTGAAACTCTGTTTCGAGCGAGGCCGCGTCGTCTTCGGTAAGGATTCCATCTTCGAGCAACTGCCGCTTATATAACTCGGCAACCGATGGGCGTTTGTCGATCCTGGCGTACAGATCAGGTTGCGTGAAGGACGGCTCGTCGACTTCCTGGTGACCGTATTTGCGGTAGCAATACATGTCGATCACGACATCGCGTCCAAATTCCTGGCGAAAATCGAGCGCCATGTCGGTTACGAATTTCACCGCGAGCGCATCGTCCCCGTTCACGTGGAAAATCGGCGCTTCGATCATTTTCGCCACGTCCGTTGCGTACATGGACGAGCGCCCTTCCTCGGGCAAAGTTGTAAACCCAATTTGGTTGTTCACGACTACATGCACGGTCCCGCCGGTGCTGTAGCCGGGCAGTTGCGACATGTTGAGCGTCTCGGCAACGATCCCCTGCCCCGCAAAGGCCGCGTCGCCATGAACTAGAAGGGGCAAAACCTTACGGCGATGTTCGGTATCGTCGCGGATGCGTTGCCTTGCCCGCGCAGTTCCTTCTACCACCGGATCGACCGCTTCCAGATGGCTCGGATTGGCTGAGAGGCGGATTTCGACTTCGGCGCCGGCAGGAAGCTTCCGGACCGTCCGATAGCCGAGATGATATTTCACGTCCCCGTCGCCTGCGACCAGGTTCGGGACATAGTTTTCGCTGAATTCGGTGAAGATAACATTGAGCGATTTTTTCAGAAAATTCGCGAGCACATTGAGACGACCGCGATGCGCCATGCCCATGCAAATCTCCTTGATTCCGGCACTTGGACATTTCTGCAGAATTACGTCGAGAATCACCATCAGCGATTCCGCTCCCTGGAGCGAGAAGCGTTTCTGCCCGACGTAATGCGCGTGTAAGAACGTCTCGAACGATTCCGCTTCCAGCAATACCCGCAGCAAGGACATTTGCACCGACCGGCGTGCATCCGGTTTCGCTGGACGCGATTCGAGCCGGTGTAACACCCAGTTGCGGATGCGCGTGTTCTGAATGTGCATGAACTCAGAGCCGATCGACCCTGCATAAATCCTTTCCAGCGCTGCGATCATGTCCCGCAGCGTCATCGGCTGGTTGTCGTGAAAGAACTTCGATGAAATTCGAAGGTCGAGATCCTTCTCGCTGAAACCGAGTTCGCGCAGAGTCAGCAATGGATTCTCCGGTCGTTTCTCAACGAGTGGATTCACCCGCGCGATCGTGTGCCCAAGTATGCGATAGGCGTAGACCAGTCCATCCACCCGCGATTGCAGGGAAGTTTCGGGAGCTTCGACAGCCTTTGTGACTGCGCCATCGCGGTCCGGCACTTCGCCCAGCTCGAAGCCTTCGAAAAACGCGGCCCATCCAGAATCGACCGACTCGGGATCTCGTTGCCAACGTGTGTAATTCTCCTCGATTAGATCGAGGTTCGCGCGAGCTGCAATTGAAGGGCGCATAGCAAATTTAATCTGCGACTATTACGCTGGGCGGCAAGTTGACACTGCGTCTGGCACTCCTTTACTTGCTGCGCAGATGACTGCGACTGAAATCTACGAATCGGTAACGAAGGGCGGCGCGAGCGGATCGCTGGTCGTTTTCATGCTGGCCCTTGCAGGGCCGGCGTCTCTGTTCGCGCAAGCCGATCCGGCTTCGGAACCAACGGTTTTGGCGGTAGCGAAGGTTTTGCCAGCCGTAGTTAATATCAACACGGAGCGCGTGGTGAGACGAACAGTGCGCGATCCGGTTGAGGATTTTTACGCGCAATTCTTCGGGCATAATCGCGTTCGCCCGCGCGAAATCCGCCAGACCCTGCAAAGTCTCGGTTCCGGTTTCATAATCGATCCGGCAGGTTACATCATAACCAATCAGCACGTCGTGGAGCGCGCCGCGGACTTGAAGATTCACGTGACGACGAACGACGAGAAAACGTACAACGCCCACTATATTGCCGGCGATGACAAGACGGACCTCGCATTCATCAAAATCGACGCCAAGACGAATTTTCCATTTGTCAGCCTCGATGATATTTCTCCGAACATCCTTGGCGAGACAGTTATCGTGGTCGGCAATGCTGTAGGCTACGGCAGTTCAATCAGCCGCGGCGTTCTTAGCGCGGTCAATCGCAACATCACAGTCGATGATGTCGAGTACAAAAATTTGGTGCAGACGGATGCGGCCATTAACCCGGGAAATAGCGGCGGACCGGTGATTGATATTTCGGGGCGGCTGGTCGGCATTAGCTCAGCAAAAATGGCGTTCACGCCGCAGGGTGTTCCTACCCAGGGATTGGGTTTTGCCATCCCAGCAGACGTGGTTCGCGACAGCGTCAACCGATTCAAAAAAATTGCCCAGAAACAGCCGGAGATAAAGAAACAAATCGCGGCCAGCGATGCATCGGGATCGAATGCCGAACGGTTATTTGGGCTGCAACTTCAGAATTTGACCCAGGATTTGAGTAACGCGCTTGGTTACGTGCTGGGCCACGGCGTGCTGATTACCGCAGTCGAACCCGACAGCCCGGCCGACGAAGCGGGAATAGAACGCGGGCTCGTCATTTACCGGGTGGGACAATCCGCCGTGAACTCTGTCAAACAGATCGAGAACCTGCTTGGCCGAGTGCAGGGTGGCGCGAACGTGACTTTCGCCATCGGTGTAATCCGCGCCGGTGGACAAGACCGCCAGGTCGCTACTCTGACCCTGACGGCGCGTTGATAAAAAAAATCGCAACGCAATTGCCGTTCGATTGTCTCATGCAGATATCGCGCAATGATTAAGGTTGAGAATCTGACGAAACGTTATGCCGGCCAGCCTGCGATCCAGAACCTGAATTTCGAAGTCGGCCAAGGAGAAATCATGGGGTTTCTGGGACCAAACGGTGCCGGCAAAACCACCACCATGCGCATTTTGGCGAGCTTCATGCCGCCTACCTCGGGCCGCGCCACCATCGCCGGGTTCGATGTTTTTGAGCAATCGCTTCAGGCACGAGCCCACTTGGGCTACATGCCGGAAAATGTGCCACTCTACAACGACATGCGGGTGACCGAATACCTTGATTATCGCGCCGCGCTAAAAGGAGTCCCACACCGCCGGCTTGCAGAGCGCGTCGGCGATGCAAAGGAACTTTGCGGCCTTAAGGAGGTGGAGAAGCAACTGATCGGTACCCTCTCCAAGGGTTATCGCCAACGGGTCGGTCTGGCGGACGCGCTGTTGCACGAACCCGACCTTCTCATTCTCGATGAGCCCACGATCGGCCTCGATCCAAATCAAATCCGCCAGGTGCGCGAGTTGATCAAAAATCTGGGAAAACAGCACACGATTCTGCTTTCGACTCACATTTTACCGGAAGTCGAGATGACATGCAGCCGGGTCATTATCATTCATAAAGGGCGAATCGAGGCATGCGATACACCTGAAAATTTGTTGGGCAAGATCAGGCAGGCTGGGGGTGTAGTCGTTGAAGCAAAGGTAGGACCTGATAATGGCGTAGAGGAGTTAAAGAAGATTTCAGGTGTCCGTGACGTAATCGCCGAAGCGGACGGCGATTGGAAAATATTCTCGCTAAGGGTGGAATCAGGCGTTGACGTGCGCGAAGAAATCTTTCGGCTTGCCACCGATCGCCATTGGACCGTGCGCGAACTGACTCAACGTCGAGCGACACTTGAGGATGTCTTCGTCGAGCTCACGCATCCCGATCAAGTGTGATGGAGACCAAGGGATTGACATTTTTCCAGGTAGCGCGCGCGTCCCGCGTGCTGGTGGAGCCTGCCCTGAGCGCAGCCGAAGGGGCGTCGCGCCGAAACAATCTTTGCTTTGATCTCCGGTCGCGGCGAAGAGAGGTAAGTCCGGAGAAAAGTTCACGATCGCGAGGACGCGCTCGCTCCGGCAGCTGCCCGCCGAGACCCGCGCGCTACCCGGTCAGGAGGAACAATGCGTAAATTTTACACTCTGCTCTCCCGCGAAGTGCGCAGCTACTTCCACTCGCCGATCGCCTACGTCGTCCTCATTTTTTTCCTGCTCATCGCGGGAGTGGATTTTTATTTTCAAATTTCCTTCATGAACCAGCGCCAGGTGCAATACACCGTCCAGGAAGCGTTCTTTAACTCGGTCTTCTTCTGGTTCGCTTTTGTTCTGATTTTTCCGCTCATCACAATGCGCTTGTTTGCCGAGGAATTTAAGCTCGGCACGATCGAGCCGCTCATGACTGCGCCGGTGCGCGACTGGCAGGTGGTGCTCGCGAAATTCTTCGGCGCGCTGGTCTTTTATCTCGTTCTGTGGATTCCGACGCTGCTTTACTTTGCGATCTTTCTCAAACTAACGAACCAGCCGGCCGCGCATTCTGCCGGAGCATACTTCGGTTCGTATCTGATGCTTTTATTGCTGGGGATGTTTTATCTTTCGATCGGTTGCCTCACCTCGGTTCTGACCAGGAACCAGATCATCGCCGCGGTCGTTTCTTTCTGCGCAATTACACTGTTATTCTTCCTCGGGCTGGTCCAGTTCATTCTCCTCGATGTCAGCTCGGCTACGCGCGATTTGCTCGGCTATTTTTCCGCGATCGACCACATGGTGACCTTCTCCCGGGGCGTAATCGATACCCGGCCAATCGTTTTCTACCTGAGCATGACCATTGTAATGCTGACACTCACCTATCAGGCGTTCCAATCTCGAAAATGGAGGCTGTGACTATCATCGGTAGGGCGTGGCCCCGGGCGCGCCGGATATCTCAAGGCGTAAACAAGAAATTGTAAGAAATGGCCAAAGAAATCCAGCAGGCTCCGAGGCAAGGAAAAATCCGCCGGTTTCGGATCGGCTTTAACGTTCTCGCCCAGATCGTTCTGATTTTGTTCATCGCTGTGATGGTGAATTCCATCGCTTTTAAACACTACGCGCGTTGGGATTTCTCCCGCGACAAAAAATACGACCTGTCCGATAAGACCAAGCGGTTTCTCAACACCATCAAGGGCAAGATGCGCGTCACGATTTTCTTTTCCCCCACGACACCGATCACCACCGACGTGCAGAGTTTGCTCACTGAATATCAATATGCGGCGAACGGAAAGATCGACATCGAACGAATCGATCCCGAGCGCAATCTTTCTCGCGCGAAGGAGCTGTTCGACAAATACAAAGTAGTCACCGACGAGAGCCTTTTAGTGTTCGATTACGAAGGACGCAACAAGACGGTCAAGGCGTCCGAGATGGCTGAGGTCGATCAAAGCGGGATGGCATTCGGCGAAGGCCCGCGTGTGACCGCATTCAAAGGCGAACAGGCCATCACAAGTGCAATGATGGACCTCGTGGAAGGGAAGAAAAACACCGTAGGTTATGTCATCGGTCACAAAGAACCGCCGATTTCGGCAGCGAGCCCGGTCTCGGTGATGAAGACATTCATCGAAAACGAGAACATCAAGGTCCAGGAGCTGAACCTTTTCAATGTCGACGCAATTCCGGCAGAAATGAAGGCGATCCTGATTGTCGGGTCGCAATACGATTTTTCCGATCGCGAAATGAAATTGTTGCGCGATTTCTGGGACAAGCAGGGAAGGGTCCTGCTGCTTCTTGATCCGGCAGCCAAAACGCCAAAGTTGGACGGATTTCTCAACGAACTGGGCGTAAAGGTGAATGACGATCGGCTGATGGTCTTCCTGCGGACGGGAATCCAGGAAGTGGCACTCACGCGAGACGTGCGAGCGTATTTTCTCGGCGGCAGTCCAATCACACAACGGCTGGCTGACGTGCGGGCGCTCTTTTTTGGTGGCACCTCTTCGCTTACTCTTGAGCCCGATCGGGTCCGCACCGCGAACGTCCGGGTCCAGCCGCTGGTTCAGGCGGAGAAAGGCTACTTCGCCGAAACGGATTATAATACAGACGATCAGACAAAGCTGCAGGCCGACGCGCAGCGGAGTAACGACGCGCCATTAACCATCGGGGCAGCGATCGAAAAAGGCGGTAGTGCCGATCAGCGCGTGCAGGTGGATTCGTCGCGTCTCGTCGTCGTGAGCAATGCGACCTTCGTTCAAGACAATGCGGTCACACAAGATCAGCAAGCGCTCGATTTCGTTTCTGGCAGCGTGAATTGGCTGCTCAGACGAGAAGAATTGATCGGTATCGCGCCGAAGGTTGCACAGCCGCTCACCTTCACTCTCAACGAAGACGCGTTGCGCAATCTACGCTGGATCATTTTAGTCTTGATGCCGTTGATTCCAGCCGTGATCGGGAGCGTAGTTTGGTGGCAGCGCCGCGTTTGACCTTTCGCGTCGAGCTATGAATTGGAGAACGACCGTTGTTTTAGCTGCGATTGCGCTCGGTGTTTTCGTTTACCTGAAATTCTTTGAACTCAAACACCCGGGCACCGAAGAAGCCAGACGCCAGGCTCAAAATGTCGTCAACTTCGATCGAGACAAAATCGACGGCATCGTTATTCAAAATGGAGATGAGAAGATTGAATTGCGGCGCCGCAACAACCGATGGCGCCTTGAAACACCAATCAAAGACCAGGCAGACAGTTCGCTGATCGACAATTTGCTATGGGATTTGGGGAACTGGCAAAAGGAGGGGACGATTTCAGCCAAAGAAATCGACGCCGATAAAACCAAGCTGAATGAATATGGTCTGAACAACCCCAAACTGAGGCTCAAATTACTAGGCCAGAATAAACCGCCCGCGATTTTATTCGGAAAAGACGCCGCTTTAGAAGGCAAGATGTATGTGCGCTTCGAGAATTCGAAGGAAACGTATCTCGCCGGCCAATCGATCAAGAAAGACATCGATAAAAAACCGGAGGAATTTCGCGACCGCAAATTAATGGACCTCATCGCCACGCAGGTGTCGCGGGTCATTCTAAAAACGCCTACTGGTGAAATTGAGCTGCAGAAGAAGGGCGATCACTGGGAAATTCTCAAGCCCCTGCGTGCCGCCGGCGATGACCAAAAGATTGGTGATCTGATCGCGCAAGTTACTGCTTCCCGAATTCAACAATTCGTGGCGGACGATCACGGCGATCTTCACCCGTATGGACTGGCCGAACCGCGCGGCGCAATCACGCTGTTTGCTCAGAAGGACGAGCAGGGACAGCTGCTCCAGATCGGCGGCTTACCGGAGAAGCAAAAGGACCAAGTCTATGTGCGGTTCGCGCCGCGCGGATTCGTTTATACCCTGCCGAAGAAGATCGAAGATATCCTCAACACAAAACCAGACGTTCTGCGCGATCGCCGCCTCGTTCGAATCGACACAAACATTCTTGATCGGATCACGATCGACGCCCCAGGCAAGGAGAAGATCGTTCTTGCGCGGAAAAATGAGAATTGGGCAATCGCGAGTCGCAACAATGCACCGGCAAATTCAGGCGAAGTTCGCCGCCTCATCGACATCCTGCAAAATGAACAGGTGACAAGATTCGTCGAAGACGTCGCTTCAAATTTGCCAAATTACAGCCTCGACAAACCACAACTCAAATTGACCTTCAGCTCATTTGCATCGGAGAACACTGCCGAAACCAAAGCTGGCGAAGAGCCGTTTGCTACCCTCACTTTTGGAAAGGTGGATGGCGATAATGTTTACGCGCGGCTGGCCGACGAGCCATTTGTCGTGGCCGTCCGACGCGGCTTGCTCGACGAAATTCCAAGTGATCCTTTGCAATGGCAGGAGTTATCGATCTTCAAGTTCAAGCCGGAGCAAATTCATCACCTCAGCGTGAGCACAGACAAAGAGTTGGCGCTGGAGCGCGGAGAAAACAACCAATGGCGCTGGCTTAAAGGAAGCGGCGAGATCAATCAAACCAATGTGCAATCGTTGCTTAACAGCCTTTCGAGCTTGCGTGCCTTGCGTTGGGCCGGACCAACCGTCGCCCAGCAGGGCTTCGATAAGCCACAGCTTGCGATCACGTTTACGACTTCACCGGACGACAAAGTCTCGCACAAGCTATTGGTTGGCAGTTCGGCTGGCAACGGAACATGGTTCGCGCGGACGGAAGAACGCGAAGGCACTTTCACTATCCGCGACTCCGATCTAAACGCATTGAAACTGCCGCTCATAACAGCACCCTCTCCGCCCCCGAGTCCACCAAAGAAGGAAACCTCCTCGCCGGCCGCGAAGCGGTAACCTTTTTAAGGTTCAGCTAACAAAGAGCGCAGGTCTGGAATTCGGCGAAAGGGTATTGGGAATAAGTGAAAGCCAACGACCTGCAGAAGTATCGCGCTTTGGCACAAGGACTTCCTCGGTTCGCCATTGTCAGTTCAGCGCCGACGCGGAAAGATCACATTACCGATTGGATCACTGCAAAAACATCGAAAGGCCTGAAATTGCAGTCGTACTCAATCGAGCCGTTGGCGATTCGGGTGACCGGCGATATCGCGCTCAACCATTATCGGATCAAGCTACCTGGGCCAGGTCGTTGTAAGGACAGCGTGCATCGGGGAGAATCCCTGATCTTTGGGGTAGGGAATCCCCTAGGGCTTTGGTCGTCCTCTCCTAGGGGCTAAGGAATTAAACCACGGATCGCACGGATAACACGGATGGACACAAATCCAAAAATGACGAAATCCGAAAGACCCGCTTTCGCCAGCCCGGAGCCTCGGTATCAGTACCCCAAGGGTGAAGGCTACGCCCACTGGGATACACAAAAGATTCTGATGGTTCCCCTGTTTTTCAGAATTCTGTTTCGCGTCTATTCGCGTGTTTAGTGAGCAGAAGAAAAAGACTGTTTCGGCGAGGGCGACGAAACCAGCGCCCGAGGCGGGCGCGCTCCCCTCACGCCGCCCGGAAGGGAACCACTTTCTTCTTCCTGCCGGCTGCGGGCTCGCCCTTTGGCGGCAGGAAGTTTTCTTCCACAAATCTAAGGGCGCGCTCAACCAACTGGCGCCCGGAATTCAAGCCGAGCTTGCGTTTGATGTTTTCCCGGTGAGTCTCGATCGTTTTCACGCTCAGGTTCATCGAGTGCGCAATCTTGTTTGTGCCCAGCCCTGAACCGATCAACTGAAAAACATGCATCTCGCGATCGGACAAATTGTCGATGACTGGCATCTTTCCGGGAGCGCGAGGTTGCGGCTGTATTTCGAGAGATTTTTGGAACGCGCGCATGGCTAAATCCCGGCTCACATAGAGCTGGCCGCGCAAAACATCGCGAATGGCGGTAAGCAGCTCTTCCTTGAAGGCCTTTTTCATGAGATAGCCATTTGCGCCCGCGCGCAGCGCCCGCTCGGCGAAAATGGTTTCCTCAAACGCGGAGTAAACCAGGACGAGCAACCCAGGGTCTTGCGCCTTGAGCGCTTTGACAAATTCCAAACAGTCGCCTGTGCCCATCCGTAGTCCGATCACGAGCAGGTGCGGCTTGGTTTCCGCGAGCTTGGCCCGGATCTTGGAGATGCAGTCGGCTTCGCCGCAGCCAATCATGTCCGGCTGGGCGTTGATAAAAGCGACCATTCCGTGGCGAAGCAGCGGGTGTTCGTCCGCGACCAGGATGCGTGTTTTCGCGATCTGCTTTCCAGACACGATCCTGCCTGATGTGTGTGTTCCCGGGGGCTCCATCAGGGAAGGATCACGCCCGGGAAACAGTATGCGTGTGTGAGTTGGTTGGACGGTTGACGCATTGATGATTCGATCTCGCGGCGCCTTTTGTGGCGGGTTGCTACTTACTTGTAAAGAGAAAAATTGCAGATTTTTGGGGAAGGGACGCCCGTTCGGCTGTCGCTCAGGGCAAGCTGTATGCGCTCCAATCCGAGGTCTGAAATCGCAGGGCGACTCGAAGATGTAATCTGCCTGAGGCGGATAACGCTTCAACCCTTTAACCCCTCAACGAATCACGTGAGGCGAAGCCTCATCCGTGGCAGCACCGAGGTGCTAAACGTGGCGTCATAGAGCAATGTGACGGAACCGCCAACGGGAACGACAGGTTGCGGAACGCTGTGGCGCTTCCCAGCAAACGGCGCACAGCTCCGTGGCTACAACGTCACGCTTGCGGTTGGAGGTTTTCCTCCACAAACTTAATGGCGCGCTCAACTACCTGCTCGCCGGAATTCAGGCCGCATTTGCGTTTAATGTTTTCGCGGTGGGCCTCGATCGTTTTCACCCTCAGCCTCAACGAGTGGGCAATCTTCTTTGTGTCCAGCCCCGAACCAACCAACACAAAAACATGCATCTCGCGGTGAGACAGGTTGTCGACGACAGGCAGATTTCCTGAAGCGCGATTTTGCACTGAGGTTTCCAGCGATCTTTGGAACGCGCGCATGGCTAAATCCCGGCTAACATAAATTTGCCCGCGCAAAACATCGCGGATGGCGGTAAGCAGCTCTTCCTTGGCTGCCGTCTTTAGCAGGTAGCCATTTGCGCCCGCGCGCAGCGCCCACTCCGCAAAAATGCTTTCCTTGAACGCGGAGTAAACCAGGATCAGCAGCCCGGGCCTTTCCGCCTTGAGCGCTTCGACAAATTCCAAACTGTCGCCGATGCCCAGCCGTACTGCGGTCAACAGCAGATGAGGCTCGCATTTGGCGATTTTGCTCCGCGCGTCCGGTATGTTGTCCGCTTCACCGCAGACAATCATGTCTGGCTGTGAATTGAGATAAGCGCTGATCCCGTAGCGAAACAGCGGTTGCTCTTCCAAGACCAGGATTCGCGTCTTTGCGGGGGTTTTTCCTGAACCAGCCATGCGTGTGGCGTGTGCGCTGTTTTGGTTCTTGATATCAGCATCTGTCCGAGGACCGTTTGAAATGTGCATCGTTACAGTGATTCGCCGGATCTACTGTTAACTGATAGCCAGTTAGCTGTATAGGACTTTAATCCTGCCCTTCGTTTAAACATTGACAGCCGAGACGCCCGCTAGCATAACCCCACAAACAAACAACGAAGCACACGCGCTCTACTGCGGCTCGCCCAAGCTCGCTGCAAGGATAGAACGAGCTCTCGTTCAACCCAATCAGAAGGAGAAAATCATCATGAAATCAGCCATAGCTATTCTCGCAACCATATTAATTGTCCTGTCGCCTGTTTCATTCGGTCGGGCGCAGGGCTCGCCAAAGCCTGCCGCAACAGAGAAGGCGGCCGCGCCCGCCGGAGCCGGCAAACGCACGGATGTTTACCATGTCCACTTCGCCAAGGCCGCTCTCGGCAAGGCGGTGCAATTGGGCGACTGGCTCAAAACGCCCGATCCCAGCA
>Ga0207697_10000454_pt1 | contig 23075 bp, 21 predicted proteins | sample KBSSwiS5withPhiX_FD_184293 | JGI IMG/M metagenome (GOLD analysis project Ga0207697, IMG submission 184293) | Switchgrass rhizosphere microbial communities from Kellogg Biological Station, Michigan, USA, with PhiX - S5 (SPAdes) (version 2) | ecosystem: Host-associated > Plants > Roots >... | reverse complement strand
CGCGCCCGGTGTCTACGATCACTTCGGCGCTCGTCCAGAGTGTTCGTCACCGGAGTCCGGTCAGGGCGCAAATCGATAGTAGTCGCCCAGCATGTCGGGCGAGTCGCGCGGCCGCGGCCCCGTCGCCGCGCATCCAACGCTCGTAACCCACTGACCGCGTCGCCTTGCAGTCCGCCCAGATAACTGCCGCCGCGGCCCGGTCGGGCTCTGTGCCCGAGGGTCTCAGAACCCAGCAAGTTCCGGAGTAGCACCTCGTTGACCGACAGGGCTGGTCGCCGGTCCGCCGGCTCGCCGTGGGGGGTCATTCAGCTCCTGGATTCTCGCCGGGCGTGACGGCGACCAGTTCGAGGCCGACGCCCACCCATCGCGCATAGCCCGCGCCGCGTAACGCGTGCGGAATGAAGCCATCACCGCAACACAATGGCCGCTACTCCGTCATACTGCGACATATCGCTGATGATCACTTTATCGCCCGGCTGCAGACCGCTCTTGATTTCGATCAGATTCACTGACGCCGCGCCGAACTGCACCGGCACTTTCTTCGCCGTATGGCCGTCCGGCTCGAGTTTGAAGAGCATGAGCTGGCTGTTGGATTGACCCAACACCGGCCTGCCCACGTGTACGACGTTCGTCAGCGTCCCTGTCGTAATTATCGCGTCCACCGGTTCTTGCCCATTGACACCAGGCGGCAGCGCGTCATCGATCGCGACGTCGACAGTGATCGTGCCGTTCGCCACGCCCGGATGCACCACCGCGACTGTGCCGGCAACGATCTCCTTGCGATTTGGGAACGCAATGGCGGCCGGCATTCCTGGCCGCACGTCCTGCACCTGCTTCTCGGCGACTTTGAGTGCCGCCGTCTGCGCGGATGTCAATGCACCCGCCGCGCGTACCTGCAGCTTCATATCACCTTGCTTCGCCGTCTCCATCCACACGGTGTCGACGGACACCACCGGCGGGCTTTGCGCTTGCGCACCGCTCACCGCAACTCCTGCGATCCCCACCAGCAGCAGGGCCCCCAGCGACCAGGCCACTCCCCATCCGGCAGGCCTGTGCGCCGCCACCGGATCGGCCAGGCGCTGGATCCGGCGCAAGAGCGAACCGTCGCTTGCAGAGAGCGCCGCCTTGACACGTGCGGGCCGCATTGATTCCAATGCCGCCAGCGCGCGAGCGTAGACCAGCACATCGCCGCTCGCCTCGACCGCGAGATCGTCGCAACAATGCTCGCGCTCGGTTCGGATCTGATTCGAGATCCACCACACTGCCGGATGGTAAAAGAGCAGGCTCTCGGCGATGCCTTGCAGCACGTTCACCAGGTAGTCGTGCCGCCGGACGTGCGCCAGTTCATGCGCCAACAGCGCCTCGACCTGCTGGGGGGCGAGCCCACTCAGCGCGCCGATCGGGGCGAGAATCACCGGGCGAAGCCAGCCGATGACCGACGGAGAGTCCACTCGATCCGTGGGCAGCAGCCGCACGCGTCGCGACACCTGCATGCGTTCGATCAGCCGGTCAAGTATGTGCTGCCATTCGGTGAGCACCGGCGCATGAGGCGAACGCCGCAGGGCCGCGACCGAGATGAATCCCATGAGCAGCCGGAGAGAACAGCCGGCGGCACCAACGAACCACGCCATGACGATCGCCGGCATCGCCTGCTGCCAGGGATCGGTGACCGCTGAGTACGGAACCCCAGCGGCAACCTGCCGGGCGGCCGAACCGGACAGGTGGCCGATCAGCGCCGCCTGTCCGGAATTTCCAAGCCACCAGTACGTGAGCACAGGCGCGGCGGCCATCGCGAGTAGCGCACCGCAGGCGATGGCGTAGCGTCCGCGCGCTGACATCCGGCCGCCGGCCAACGCCCGGGCGAGCGCGTAGAGGGCTGCCACCAGAATTCCTTGCCACAGAAAATGCAGAAGCGTCCAGCCCAGACGCTCCGTCCATGGGTGGTTCAGGAGCGTGATCATTCTTTCGCCCTCCTCGCTTGCAACTCGTCCAGCAGGCCGCGTATCTCGTCCAGATCTTTCCGTGACGCCGGCTGCGCCGCGAGCGCGCCCAGTACCAGGCTCTTCGCCGATCCATCGAATGCCCGCTTCATCAGGTCGCCCGCGATCTGCCGCTGCGTCTGCTCTTTGGGTGCGCGTGCTTCGTACAGATGCGAGCGGTAGCGCTCGTTGCGCACGACCAGCCCCTTCTCGAACATGAGCTGCATCAACTTGAGCGTGGCGGTATATCCGTTGTCCTTCCCCAGTGCTTCATGCACCTCGCGCACGGTGCTGGCGCCCTGGCGCCACAGGACCGCGAGAATCGCGATTTCGGCGTCGGTTGGAAGCGGCGGCGAATCAGGTTCTTCGGAAAGGGGCCGTGAAGGCATCGCGGTCGAGTGTTATACGAATATTTTCGTATGTCAACGAAATTGTTCGTATGTTAACGAGAAAGTGTCAGTTCGTGCGACAAGCGATAGTAGGTGGGGATTACTCGCCGCTGATCAGGCTCTCTCGTCGACACCCTCCTGCGTCTCGAGCCGCGCCTGCTGGCACGACTGGATGCCGGCCTTGGCTGGGTGGACTGCCCCCAGGCATCAGGAGTTCTTATGCGCGAACGGCAACACAGAAGCAGATCACTCCTTCCGGCGCTCGGCGTTTTCGCAGGTGGATTCGCATACGCCTTGCTCCCCACCGGAGCTTTCGGCCCTCATGACCTCGCTGTACGCGCCGCCATCAGCGGAGCAGTTGCAGGCTTCGCGGCGCTGCTGATCTTGAGGTTCACTAGGCGCGGCGTCGCTCGTTAGTTGAGCCCGACGGGCTCACCCGAATTGCGACACGACCCCCGTGCAAGGGCAATCACCTGTTCACTGATTTTTAACCGTCTTCGCTGCACCGGGCGCTCATCGAATAGGCGGAGCTGGCTTCGAACCATCCGGCGCGTCGCCGCCTCGCACCCGAACGGGACATTGTGCCGATCGGACGTTTCCGCTGCGGGTTGTTTCTGGCTCGAGACTCTGCGTTCGGCGCTCGTCGGGCTCAGGCTCGGTCTCGAAAACTCGCGAGGGCACGAATGGCGGTTCCTACACTGCGGCGTCTGATCGGGGCTGACATCCTATGTCCGATACGAGGCGTCCTCAGTCACCGCCACGCCTCGGGCATCTAGGTTGCGCCGCGGGCTTTCAGGAAACCTGCGATGTCCGTCAGCTCGTGCTTCGTCGCCCAGATCAGGGGCGTCTCGCCGTGGGTGTCCTTCGGTGACGGATCGGCCCCGAACTCCAGCAGAATCGCCGCGCACTCCGTCCGATGACCCATCGTCCGCCCGCGAATGTCCTTGTAGCACAGCTCGTGGAGCAGCGTCACTCCATCCACTGTTGGGTAATTCGGATCGAGGCCGCCGCGCGTCAACAACTCGCGCAGCATTTCGGGCCGCTCGAGTAGATAGGCGTGGCACCCGCCCGCCTGCGGATGGACCTTGAAACCGGCGTCGAGTAACCGGCGCATCAGCTTGCGCCGGCCGCACGTCACGACGGCCGTAAACACACCTCCGCACCCGGCGAGTGCCGTCTCGGGTCGTTCGGTCACGATCCGCATGACCTCGTCGTCCTCGCCCTTCCACACCAGGTCGTATGGATCGAGGAAACCGCCATGCGCCTCGAGCAATCTTCGGATCGCCGGTGTCTTCGCGGCACAGACGGCGTTGCCGCTGGCGTTGACGAAACCGTTGGGATCGGCGTGATGTTTCAGCAGCAGTTCGACCATCTGCCGGTCGCCACGCGCGGCCGCGGCGTGCAGGGCGGCGCCGCGCTCGGAGCCGTCGGCGTCGGGCCACGTCGGGTCCGCACCGCGTTCCAGCAGCAGGCGGACGATGTCGAGACGGCCGAATTCGGCGGCGGCGGAGAGCGGGCGACGATCGTCGGGGCGTTGCTCGGAGATGCGTGATGGGTCGGCCTCGAGCATCGAACGCACCGCCGCCAGATCGTTCAACGCGGAAGCGACCGTGAGATCGTACGTCGCACCCCGGGCGATGAGTAGTCGAGCCAGAGGCACGTTGCCGTTGCCGGGCCACACAGGGCGGCCCGGCCGCCAGCGCCTCCACAGCAGCCATGTCAGGCCGTTGGCGTAGCAACGCCATCTTGCCCGAGGCGTCTGCCGCGGGCCGCCCCAGATCGCCAGGTCAATGGGCTGCTTATCTTGCGGCGCGTACCCCTCGAACGACCCGACCCCGGCGCCGTGAATCGCGTGAATGTCGGCGCCGCGATCCAGCAGCAGCGTCACCACGTCTGCCGACCCGCCGATGACCGCGCGGTGCAGAGGATGACCGCCAGCGCGGTTGATGTCGTGAACGAGCGATGGCTGCTGATCGAGGAAGGCGCGTACGCGCGCCAGCGCGCCAGCTTCGGCGGCGTCATGGATCAGATGATCCTCAGGCGCGGTCGCCGGCACGAGCCGTCGCGACGGATCAACCATGTGTGCGGAATCATATTACCGACCGCCGTGCTTTTCCGAGATGCGACCGGGAGCGCCGCGCGACAGCGAGGTTGACTTGTTCTAATGCACTAGTGTAATAGTTCACTCGGGCGATCGTAAGTCACATGGACGCAGGCAACCTGACGCTGATGAGCGGGCGGCTGTGAACGCGGATTGAGCCCCGCGTCGGCTCGTTCGTTGCCGCGAACGACTCCAGGCGCAGCCGCTAGGCGACGGAACCGCCGGCCGCCACGCTTCGTGAGACGCGTGCGCGCGACGCCGACGCCGCGGGTTCACCATCGTCGAGGAGATCGCCGCGCTCAGCGCCGATCAAGGGAGGATGAATTGTCCAACCAGAGCCTCCGTGATCGGCATCGTCCTGAGGCAAGCGCCACGAATTCCGTGGCAGTGGGAGCGCGCGAACGGGCGAAACCACGGCGTAGGCAGCTCGAAAGGAGTCGCAATATGAATCGCATCCTGGACACTTATCTGGTTGCACTGACGCTGGCCACGATTCCCGGCGCAGTGTTGGCCCAGTCAGGCGTCCCGTTACAGCGGGGAGTCAGCGTTCAGCAGCCTGTCACGAGCAATGCGGTCGCGGTGCCGAACGCGGATAAACAGGACGCGCTCGTCGTGGCGTTGACGGCCGACGGCAGCGTATATCTTGCCGGCGATCGACTCTCAGCGTCTGCTCTGGCGGATCGACTGAGGAGCATTTTCGCGACACGGAACGAAAAGGCGCTCTACATCAAGGCTGACGCCCGCGTTCCGTATGCACGCTTCGTGGAGGTTATCGATTCGGTGTGGAAATCCGGTATCGAAGGTTTAACGCTGCTGACGGTACAACGCGATGCGTCGGACCAAGCAAGCAGACCCGTTCCTCCGAAAGGGCTGGAACTGCGCGTCGTTCAGCCTTGAGGCCGTCAGAAGATATCGGCAACACCAAAAGGCGTGCTGGCCGTCTGCCACGCCGTCTCAGAGCGTACGACCGGGCGACTCGCAGGGAGCGTGAACAATGCAGCGCACGAAACAGGTGAGACTGGAGGCGCCGGGCTGGAGGGTCGGGTCAGCGCACGAATTCCTCGACTTGTCCGCGGAGCAAGCGGCACTCGTCGCAACGAAGCTGCGATTGAGTCGCGCGGTCGTGACCATCGAGTGAATGGTCCCGGTGGTCGAAGGCCGGTTGCAAACGAGGGCGCGCTGCCGCAGGCGACAAGCCCCGCCACGAGCCTCGTGCTCTCAACAACACATGCCAGTCGAATGGTGGTTCGTCAAAAGCGCACACGGACTCCGCAGGGAACAGCATCGGGACGAGCGGTAGACGCGATCAAGTCAAGTCACCCAGTGGCCCACTCGCGAGTAACGCCGGTCCGTGGGACGGACGCCAGATGCCCCGGTCGCGGCGAACTCCTTCCTCCGCGCGACTCGCATGGTGTCACTTGCGCGAGTTCGGCTGTCTCTTGATCCCTCGAGTCCGTTCGCCGGCCGACCGCCGAGGCGTCAGGGCGGAGCCACGCCGGATACGAGTAGCTACGGCGTTCGTTTCACCCGGACCTTCCGCAGGGTTGCAGTGACCAAACAGCCAGCCCAGGAGTCGACGTCTTCGCCTCGAAAGAGCGTGACCACTCGCTCCGAGAGCGCCGTTCTGCCAGGTTGCGGTAGCCGAACCAGCAGGATGCCATGGTGGGTGCCGGGTGCGAACGCCCGAGCGTCTGAGAAGTCGAGGTCCTGGGTAATGAGGAATCGGCCGGCGTCCTGCGCGGCACGCAGGACGACAGTGTCATCCTGACCCGCCATCCCTTCGTCCGGCACCGTGTCGACGTCGTGCCCCAAGTTCGTCAGCAAGTGCACGAGCGCCGTAGGCAGGTTCTCGTCCAGCTTGATCTTCAAGCCTCGTGCGCCGCGGCGACGGGTAGGTCTTCCTGGGCGGACGCCGCCGCGAACGCGATGGCTGCCCGGATGTCCTCCCGGGAGAGCGTCGGGAAGTCCTGGAGGATCTCCTCCGTCGTCGCTCCTTCCGCCAGACTGGCGAGTACGGTGCGAAGGGTGACCCGGGTACCCTTGATGGTCGCCTCTCCACCGGCGATGCGCGGGTCACGCGCGATTCGGGCGTGGTAGTCAAGTGTCATGTTGGACCTCAGGTCATTTTACCGTGCCGCCGGCAGGGTTCCGTCTCAGTTTCCCTGCGGACGTGCAGCCGACGAGCCTCTGTCCCGCGCGAAGCGCCGTATACACCGCCCACTTTTCTTGGAGCCCGGGAGAGACGAGATCTGGAGATTGCCGCCCCGTCGCCCGTGGCACGTCACCATCGTCGCCGTTGGTAGCGATGTCATTTCTGACATATCGCCCGGCGTGGACAAGCCTCTCGTCTGGATGCACGGAAAGGTCAAGAGCCCGCCATTCTCCGCGGCCGGCCCGCATCGAGGCCGGAACGTTGCTGGGACAGCTCCAGGGGGGTCAGACCTTGGGTTTTGCCGCACTCGCGCCCGATGCGGACGACCGTCGAACGCCGCCACGAGTGCGGATTCAGGATACGAACGTGCCGTGGCGGATCGTCTACGGCTGGACGCCGATGCCGTGATCATCGTCGAGGTCTTCAGCAGGAAGACGCCGGCAACACCACAGGCGTGCTGGCCCTCTGCCCACGCCGTCTCAGAGCGTCACGACCGGGCGACTCGCAGGGAGCGTGAACAATTCAGCGCACGAACCCGGTGACAACCGCAGCCTTAGTCTGGCGGCTGAACTGTCACCCCACCGTGCAGAACGCCGCCGGCCTCCGTCATGTGCGCTGAGTCGATCGCTCTAGCCTGCGCGACTGCTCGTTAGTTATCCAGCGGCGATCACCGATCAGGCAGACGTGAATCAACGTGCCAGTCTAACGGACGCTGTTCAGCGCACCGGAGCACGCAGTATGTAGGCCACTGCGGCGCTCGGTCCGACCGGAATTTCGAGCGCCACCCAGATCGCGGTCAAGATGGCGCCGCTCAGGAAAAACGCGATGCTGAGGGGGAGAAGGAGGGCGAGCAGCGAGCCCAGGCGGAAGTCCGGGATCCAACGCCGGCACAAGGCCAACGTCAACACGAAATAGGGATTCAGAGGTGAAATCAGGTTGGTGACGGTGTCGCCGACCCGATAGGCGGCCGTCGTCATCTCCGGGGAGATGCCCAACAACATCATCATCGGTGTAGCCACCGGCGCCATCGCTGTCCACTTCGCGGAGCCAGAAGCGATCAGAAAGTCGAGCCAGGCCGACATCGTGGTCAACATTGGTAGAAGCAGCGCCGGCGGCGCATCGATGGCGCGCAACTGGCCGGCGCCGACAATCGCGGTGATCGGCCCCAGGTTCGACCAGCCAAACATGGCTACGAACTGGGCGGCGAAGAACACCAGCACCAGATAAGGCAACACTCCGACCAGGCCGTTCTCCATCATCGTCACGACGTCGCGATGTGATCGGACGGTGCCCGTCGCGACGCCATACGCCCAGCCAGTGGCGAGAAACAGCAGCAGGAACCCGGGAACCAGACCGCGAAACAACGGCGTGAGTCGCTGGCTTGGCGCAGCGGCCTCGTCGTACAACGGCGTGAAACCCGGCCAGAGCGCCAGCGTAGCGAACACCCCAACAATCGTTAGCGCGGCCAGTCCCGCTGCCCGGAGGCCAGCCCGTTCCATCGTTGTGAGCTGTGCGGCGAGCCTTTCGCTCACGTCGGAGCCGTCGTCCTGCCAGGCTCCGAGTCGCGGGGAGATAATGCGCTCGACGACGAACCACCCTACCGCGGTGAAGATGACGGCAATCGCGATGCTGAACCACCAGTTGCCCACGGGGTTCATCGTCCAGCCGGGCTCGATCAGCCGCGCGCCCGTTTCGGTGATGCCGAGGATGAGCACATCGTAACTACCCGGAAGCAGGTTGCCCGCAAGACCCACGCACACGCCGGCGAAGCCGACTGTAATGCCCAGCACCGGGTGCCGCCCGGCGGCGGCAAACGCCAAACCGGCCAATGGCACGAAGACAACGTAGCCGGCATCGCTCGCATGGCAGGTCAGCATGCCCAGCAACATCGTCGCGGGGACCACGGTGCGGTCCGGCACGCCGCGTAGCATCGCGCGCATCAGCGCGGCGAACAGGCCGCTGCCCTCGGCGACACCGGCGCCGAGCATGATCGTGAGTACGAGGCCCAGGGGGGCGAACGCCGTGTAGGTACGCGGAGTCTCCGCAATGATCAACTGCAGCGACTGTTCCGACAGAAGGCTCTTCACACGGAGGGTGTCGCCGGTGACCGGATTGACAGCTGACCACCCGGCAGCCGCACCAATTGCGGACAACCCCATCATGACTCCGATCAAGCCGACGAAGATCAGTACAGGATCGGGCAGGACGTTGCCAAGTCGCTCCACGGCGTCCAGAAATCGATTGTGCTCCTGCCGCGGCTGCGGGGTTCGGCCCCCTGGTAGGTTTCTGGTCACGCGAGAGGGAACGGAATCCGTGCCGGAGGCAATGACCAAGGGTGACGCGAGTGTACAGGAAGCTCGCCTAATCGTCGATTGTTCCTGACGCTGATGTGCACTTCTTCCTCAGGTGCGTCGTCACTGACATCGGCCTCGGTGATTGCCTCAGCAATCTGGCTGATCTGGTCGTGCCCCGCCGCTGAATACAACCCCCATCGCGGAACAGCAAGATTTGAAGGAGGGTTTTGCGTTACATTGTTCTGGACTGCTCGCCACATGTTGATTCTAAACGGAGAGATGTCAGCGTGGTCGATTGAGCACGCGTGGAAAACGAATCCGGCGACGCTCACCGAGGCATAGAAACGCCTCTTCGCGCAATCGACTCAACGACTTCCCGCCACAGAATGCTTGGTGATGTGAACCCATCAACATCGGTACTTGTCGGCGGTTTCAGGGCGACGTTACACAGTTGCTACACAGTTCTGAGCAGCACTTCCGGCATAGTCGGGAATCCTCCTCGCCGGTGCGGGTTGAGTACGATCGCCGGCACATAGCCGGCTCGAATTGTTCCGATCGAGGCGCGTTCGGCCTGCGCGTCGAACCGATGAAGCTATGTAGGAGCTGTATCCGATGACGAATCCTTCGCTTCCCGGATCTGAGCGCCAACAGACTGACGAAAGCCTCCGCCTCGAACGCGACCGAGCCGATCGCGCGCTTGACGATGAAGTCTCCGAAGCAGACGAAACGGCCGATGCCGTCGTCACCCGCGCCCGAGCGCGTGCCGATGCACTGCTGGCCGCTGCCCGCGCCAAGACGGACCAAACATCGACCGGCGAGCAGGCAACAGCCGCGCTGAAGACATCCAGGGCTCTGGAGGATGACATTCTGCACCGGGAGCGCGTGACGGCTGACCATCAGCTCAACCGCGAGCGCTCCCGACATGTCACGCTTCTATCAGAGGAACGTCAGGCGACGGACCACGACTTGTCGCATGAGCGGGCGCGATCCGATAAGGCGCTGGCCATGCGGGACGACTTTATGGGTATCGTCAGCCACGACCTGCTGAATCTGCTGAATGCGATGGTCGGTATGTCGTCGCTGATCGAGAAGGAAGTGGCGCAGGAGAACCATGTCGAGCGGGTGGTGGCGCATGCGCGGCGCGTGCAGCGGTCGGGGGCGCGAATGCGTCGACTCGTCGGAGACCTCGTCGACGTCGCTAGTATTGAAGCGGGCATGCTCGCGGTGACGCGGTCGGTCGGCCATCCGGCAGATGTCTTGGCGGAGGCGGTGGACACGTTTCAGGCACAGGCCTCGGGCAGCGGTATTTCGCTGACGACGGAGATCGTGCCAGGGGTGCCGGCGTTTCCGTTCGATGCCGCGCGGATCCTTCAGGTGCTGTGCAATCTTCTGAGTAATGCGCTGAAGTTTACCCCCGCTCAGGGATCGATCGTCGTCCGGGTGGAGCACCTTGATGACAACGTTGTCTGGTGCGTCAGTGACACAGGTGAAGGCATTCCGGACGACAAGTTGGAAGCGGTGTTTGACCGCTTCGTCCAGTTAACGAAAAATGATCGCCGCGGTGTGGGGCTCGGTCTGTTCATTTCCAAGTGCATCGTCCAGGGTCATGGTGGGCGAATCTGGGTGGAAAACAATACCGATGGCGGCAGCACGTTCTCTTTCGGCCTGCCGGTCGGCACGCCCTGACGAAATGACTACACGATGGACGGCGCCACTTGCGCGTGTGCATGTCGCGGTCAGCATCGTAGCGTCGAGCGGGCGGGCGCTCGAAAGCTCGGCACCAGCCCTTCGTGTCGGGGTAACAGGTAGCGGGTCAGTGTGAGATCGGGCCAATGTTCCGGCTGGACATGGCTGACATTCAGTGGCAGTCTTCGCCCATGACAATCATCCTGATCTTGGCTGTCGCTCTCGCTGCTGGAGTCATCATCCAGAACCGATGGGCATTGCTACTGCCGCTCGCGTTTGGGGCCTGCGTTGCGGGCGCTATTGCCGGCGCCGGGCGTGGTCTCAGCGACACACCCATCCCATTTCTTGTGGTGGTGTCCACGCTGGTCATGGTCGGGGGCCAGGGCTTGCGGTCGCGTGGCCGCGCGCACGTTCTTTAGTCCAGCAAGGGCACGATTTCCTCGATCCCTGAGCACTGAGTCCGCGGCCGACGGATCGCCCGAGTCGCCTGTCGTCCCGAGTAACAGCGCGAGATGACCGCGTCACCACGGCATGCAGGAGGGCCCGCGTGACGAGGCCACCCGGCACGGCCAGCACCGTAGCAGGCCGCACAGACGCACGCATCAATTCGGCGGCGTTGGTCGGGGTGGATTAACACTGCGCGACTACACCGGGTAGTTTCTGAGGTGCGTCTTTCGGCCTGCGCCGATTCGATTCAGTCCGCCTCATGTTCCGGTCAGGTCATCGCACCGCCCGCGGCAGAACTCTCGACACGAGCTGGTCGAGAAACGCACTGGACTTCATAAACACCGCGAAGTGCGCGCCCCCCTGAATGGTGACGAATTCCTTCGCCGGCGCATGGATGGAATCGACGAACGAGCTCGCCAGACTCGTGGGCGATGCCCCTTCGAGCTTTTGGGCCTCGCTGGTGGGAGAATTCTGCCCCGTGGACGCGGCTGCGATGCTGACCAGAAGCAGGAGTGACCACAATCCAATGGCTGCTCGTCTCATGACTGACATTGTGGTCGGCATGCGGGACGAAGACAGTGCGTACCGGTGCGACGTGCCAAAAGGGAGATTCACGTCGCGGTGGGGAGCGGCAGCGAGTCGCCGTGCGATACCAGGGATTACGCCGCGCCTTGGAGACGCTCCAAGCAGCGCAGCCGGCCATCTGGTCCAACTCTCGCACGTTTAGTTAATGGTGAGCGAGCCGTAAGTGAAGAACACCTAGGTACCATTCGGCAGACCGCAGCCGTTTCTCTCGACGACTCGACATTACTGATCCGTCGCTACTCATCGTGGCCCCTCCTCAGTCCAATTCTCGTGGATTCGGAACGTGGTTCCTGAAGCGGGCACGCGACCGATTTGCGAGAGTACTCTTGTGCGGCGCGCCGTCTTGCGTCGCCAAGCTATCAGATCGTCATTGCACACTTCTTCACGCGCGACCAGGACCAGCGCAATCAGGAGGTCCTTCCGTTCGCGGCCTTATAGCCTTCGCAAGGCGGCGAGCGGATCCAGCCGCGCAGCCTTACGAGCGGGAAGGTAGCAGGCAACCAGACCGACGACGCTCAGCAAGGCGGCCGTCGCGACGAACGATATTGGATCGGCGGCGCTCAAGCCCGCCAACAGGCTGGCCATCGCATGCGATAGAACCAGCGACAGCGCGGCGCCTACGAGGATTCCGATCGCCACGAGCTTCAACCCCTGCCCGAGCACGCCGCGGAGAATGCGGCCGGTACTAGCGCCGAGGGCCATTCGGACCCCAATCTCTGGCGCGCGCGAAGCAACGACGAACGCCATCATTCCGTACAGACCTATCGTTGCAAGCAGCAGACCCAGCGCACCAGCCGCCGCCAGGAGCTGACCACCAAGGCGGCGGAGAGCAGGCTCGGTTCCGACGGCGTCGCGGAGCGTCTGCACCTCGGCAGAGCTCGTCGAGTCGATCTGCGCGATCACCTGTTTCACGGTTTGCAGCAGTGACGCCGGTGCAACGGTCGTTCGCACGTGCACGACTACCGGCCGCACCTGCGTGGACACTCGGGGGCGCTGGGCGTACGCGGAATAGAGAATCGGCGCCGCGGCTTCACCGTAGGACTGATATTTGTGATCGCGCACGATTCCAACAATTTCAGCGTACGGTTCGTCATTCGACTGTCGCACGCGTTTTCCGAGCGGTTCCTCGCCGGTAAAATACGCGTTTGCGAACGCCTGGCTGACAACGACAACCAGCGGGCTGCCCTGGCGATCCCGGGCGTCGAAGTCGCGCCCACGCAGGATGGGAATGCCGAGAGTGGCAAAGTATCGCGGGCTCACGCTGTTGATAAACGTTCGAGGGTTTGTCGATGCGTCGGTCTGCGTTTCGGTCTGAAACCGCGTGACGCTGGCGTCGGACCCCAGCGCCACGATGTTCGCAAGGCTGGCCGACTCGATTCCGGGCAGCCGCTCGAGACGTTCGACGATCCGCTCGCCGAGCAACAGGCCACCATCGGTGGCGTAGCGATCAGCGTCGAGGTGTACGCTGGCAACAAGGCCTCGTTCGAGATCGAACCCAGGATCCATCGACGTGATTCGGAAGAGACTCCGAAGCATAAGAGATGACAGCACGAGCAGGATCACGCACGCAGCGACCTGCCCCACGACGAACGCGTGGCGGAGCGACAGGCGTCCGGTGGAACCGTGGCTCTCACCAGTCTGGATTGCGGCGACTACGTTCCCCTTCGTCGCACGCCAGCTCGGGACGATTCCGCAGAGCAAGCCAGTCACGATCAGCAGGAGCAGCGCGTACGCGGCAAGTGACAGGTCGGCTTCAAGTGCGAGGTTGAGCGCGCCGGCGCCAGGCAAGACGATGACGTCCAGCGTGTGCATCAGCCAGAGCGAGAGAAGCGTTCCGGCTACGGCCCCGACAAGTGCCAGGACAAAGCTTTCAGCGAGCAACATTCGGACGAGTTGGAACCGGCGAGCGCCCAGTGCCGTTCGGACTGCGATCTCCCGCTGCCTATAAGCGGACCGGGCCAGGAGCAAGCCTGCGACATTTGCACAAGCACTGAGGAGCACTAGTCCAAACAATACTAGGAGTATTGTCGGAGCGACGAGCCTCACAGACGAATCGCCGAATTCTCGTCCGACCAGAGATACGATGCGACCGGGCCGACCCATCCCGCGGTTCTCGATCGGGTATTGCTGCTCGAGCGCAGCGCCGAGATTGGTGACCGCCGCCTGCGCTTGTTCGCGCGTCGTGCCAGGGCGCAGCCAGCCCAGCACGCCCAACGCGTTACCGTTCCTGCGATCGCCGATCGTCGGAAGCACCAGCCTTGTGACAGGAACGTAGACTGCGGGATCCAACAACAAAGTCACGGGGTGGTACCGTTCTGGTAGAACACCGATCACGGTGAAGGACTCGCCGTTGAGCGTCATCTCCAGGCCGACGATGGCGGGGCTCGCGTTGAAGCGGCGGCGCCAGAATGCGTTGCTGATGACGGCAACCCGCGGCTCTCGCTCCGACGCGGCTTCCGCCGCGCCGAACGCACGGCCGAGCGCAAGTGGAATGCGCAGGGCTTCGAAGAAGCTCGGCGTGACCACCAGTCCATCGACGGGCTCCGCCTCGTCGCCGGTGCGAAGGTTCAGACGCACCTGGCGGTATCCCGCCACCGTTTCAAAGATCCCACTGTCCCGGAGGTCGCGATAGTTTAAGTACGAGAACTGGTTGCTGTTGCCGGGTTGCACTCCAACGACCCGCTCGCGGTCGGCGATCGTCGGCTCGCGGAAGAACACAGCGCGGATTGCCGTAAATAGCGTCAGGTTGACGCCGAGTCCGAGGCCGAGCGACAGAACACTCACCAGTACAAGACCAGGGCTGGTGCGAAGGAGCCGGAGGGCGCCCCGCAAGTCAGACAGAAAGGTGTCCATACGGCCTCGTCAATGTGGAGCGGGAAAGATCCGGCCCGGGGTTTCGCTGCATCCAGACAACTGTTTTTCCAGACCGGCTCAGGAGCAATCGTTGGCTGATCAATGACATACCACGGGGCGCCTGCGCCGCCACGGACTTTCGCGACGACTCCGCACTACAGATCGATAGCATCGGGCCCGCGTGCCAATGCCGGCGCTCATCGCCGGAGGTTAAGGCTTGTCGACGGTGAGGGACGCGAGTTCGCGCTGCTCCGGCCGATCACGCGGTCGGTCAGGGTCTCCGGCGCTAATGCAATTCCTCCTGGATGAACTCCATGCGTCGGACGTCGTCGTCATCTGCTCGGTGATCCAGCCGCGTTGCCGGTGAAACGGTATGCCGAGATCGTAGCCCTCGCGAATGCCGCCGGCAGCAGCGCGACGCCGTCCCGACGTCGACCGGATCGTCACTCGACAGGTCGCCGGTAGGTCGCTTCGGAGTAAGGTGCGATGAAGTCGTGCGCCGCGGCGACGGGGCCGCACCGCCACATACCGGACTGGCGCTCGCACGATGTAATCGGGTCCGCGCCTCCTGTGTTGAAGCAGACGTGGACATGAGCCGTGGCCCCGCAAGAAGTGGATCGAGAACGGCACGTCGAGCACGCCGTTTCGCGGGACGTGCACATCCACGCCACCAGCAACTCGATGGCGACCGCCCTCGATCGGCTGCGGGATCAGGCGCACGTGACCTCGCCGGCAGAGTTCGCATACCGCGCCGTGGTGGTCGTCATCGGGTGGTGAAGGTGGTCACCAGCGCGAGCGCGCGGCGGTCGCCCGCGCTTCTTCGGGCCTCGAAGCGCGCGAGTCATGCGTGTTACGCTGCAGCCGTTCGATGTGAGCGGCGCCGAGACACAGAGCGCGCATGACGACGAGGACGACATGACGACGATGCGAATTGGTGTGGTGGCAATCGCACTGAGCATGGCCGCCGGACTCGTTCTCGACGGCGGCTCGACGCAGCCTCCAGGAAAGGATCAGAACCTCTCCGGCACGACTGGTTCCTCCAAACGCATGGCGGACGGTAAGGAGTGGACGACATCCAACCTCAACGTCAACACGCCGTCGTCGTATTGCTACGAGGATGCGGAATCGAACTGCCGTCGGTACGGCCGATTGTATACGTGGGAATCGGCGCAGCGCGGATGTCAGTCGCTGGGAGACGGATGGCGTTTGCCAACCGACGACGAATGGCGTCAGCTGGCGACGCACTATGGTGGACTCGTCGACGACTCGCCCGACAAGGGGAAAGCCGCGTTCACGGCGCTCGTGAGCGGGGGCACGTCCGGCTTCAATGCCGTCTTCGCCGGGACCCGCTCCGCTGCTGGACAGTACGAACGGCTGGAGACACACGGAATGTACTGGACGTCATCCGTCACCGATCAGAACAGCGCACCGTTCTATAACTTCGGCAAGGGCGGTCAGGGAGTCTCTCGTCACGTCCAAGGCGGGAAGCAGATGGCACTTTCCGTCCGGTGCGTCAGCCCATGACGGCTCGACAGCGGGGCCCGCGAAGTGTGCATCGTCGTGGAACACGTTCGGCGGTCAGATAGCCGTTAGTCCTGTGAAGTCGCCGAGCAGGCAGACGATCTTCTCGACGCTCCATACGTCTGCACTACGCCAGCCTCCGTCGCAGGCGTGACGCGCAGGGGCTGGTGGACGCGCGGGAGGTTGTAATACATGAAGTAGAGCGCGATCGCCCCCCCTGCGCCGTCAGGGCAACCGCGGCGATGGACTGCCCCGTGCCGGACTCCTCTGCGGCGGACTGCGTCTCCGATCGGACGCCGACCGGGAGAGAGCTCTCTACGGGCCTCCAGCAACCCGCAGTCTGCTACGCGTTTGTGCTGACGACCGTGACGAAGCACGCGGTCTAACCCGCTGTGGCCACGAGGCGACCGATGGTCTGAAGCCGCGCGGCTCACCAATGAAGTTCAGCTCGTGATCAATGCCGTAGTCCAGGCCGATCCCGGGCCCAGGACGTACCCAGATGTCGACCCTGCATTCGTGCGTGCGGCCGCTCAGGGAAAGGCGTATGCTCGGCAGGTCCCGATCAATTCTTCAGCCTGAGGAGATTTCGATGAGATCAGCACTCGGCGTGATTGTCGTCATCGGCGCGTTCGCGGTCGTGCCTGCCGCGGCTCAGAAGGACCAGACGTGGAAAGGCGCTATCAGCGACAGCAAATGCAATGGCAAGCACCCGCCGGGTGAGCACGACGGCAAGGGGATGACGGACGCGGAATGCACAAAAGTGTGCATGAACAAAGGGGCCAAGTACGTATTCGTGTCAGAAGGCAAGGTCTACCAGCTCTCCAATCAAAGATCGAGAACGATTATCAGTCACGCCGGCCAACAGGTCGAGTTAATCGGAACCATCGAGGGAGACACCATCACTGCTAAGACCATCAAGACGCCGGCGACCAAGTAAGCTGGACTGGCACCCCACGCTCGGCGCGGCGGACTTATTCGCCCCTCCGCAGTGGCGCGGCGCCGCTTTCAGAACCCTGTCGTGCCCGGTATTCGCACTCGCTCTTTATTTCGCCTGCCTTGAGTACGAGCGCCATGCCGAAACCGAACTATGGCATTGACGCGCCGACCGTCCTGCGGAATCTTTTGATCGCCGCGGCGCTTGGCAGTATTGGCGGACTCGTACTTCTTCGCTATGTCGGTCCGATCGGGCGCCCGTTCCTCTCCATCGGATGGGGCTCTGGTCTCGGGGCCCTGCTGCTGCTGTGGAGCAGCCTGTTCGGAAAGTTCCGCGCACGCGACGCGCTGCTGAACGCGGTTCCGTGGCGGGGCGATGAGCAGGTGCTCGACGTCGGCTGCGGGCACGGCTTGATGCTGATCGGCGCGGCGAAGCGGCTGAGCAGTGGCCACGCAACCGGCATCGACATCTGGCAGGACGTCGATCAGGCCTATAACTCCGCCGCTGCCACGTTGCGGAACGCGGAGCTGGAAGGCGTCACCGTCGACGTCCGGGACGGTGATGCACGGAAGATTCCCTTTGGCGGGGCGACGTTCGATGTCGTCGTCTCCAGCCTCGCGCTGCACAACATCTACAATGCCACGGAGCGCGAGCAGGCGCTGGGTGAGATTGCCCGCGTCCTCAAGCCCGGCGGCCATGCCGCCATCTTCGACGTCCGGCACTCCTATGTGAGCTTTTTCGAGCGCAACGGTTTCACGATCGTGAAGAAGTGGACGACGATGTTGTTCGGCCGCTCGGTCGTTGCGCGAAGGAACTAGGGCAAGGCACGCTTGACCCCAGCGTGACTTTCAGGACTTCTTCCGCGTGACGCCGCCGACCGTCCATCGCATGATCGTGACGCTCCACGAGCGCGGCCTCATTCACCGCCACTAGCCGCCTTCCGCGCCACGCAGCAGATCCAATAAGCCTGCGGCCGGCTTCTGGGAACGACGCGCTCCCCTCACGCCCCCGGCGGATCGGGATACGTCAGGATGTGATGTAGCGTTGGAGCGAGTTGATGGTGAACTGCTGCTCATCGACGACTGCCCGAACGACGTCGCCGATCGAGATGATCCCTATCAGCCGACCCTGTTCCAGGACCGGCAGATGTCGAATGTGTCTCTCGGTCATCAGCGCCATGCACTGATCAGCCGTCCAATCCGACTCGACGGAGACAACCTGAGTCGTCATGATCTCACTGACGAGCGTCTCCTTGGACGTCTTGCCAAGAAGGATCACCTTCCGCGCGTAGTCCCTCTCAGAGAAGATGCCGTCGATTCGCTGATCCGACCGAACGAGAACTGCACCAATGTTCTTTTCGGCCATGAGACGGAGGGCGTCGTAGACGGTGTCGCCCGGCCCGACGGTGTGGACGTCGGATTTGCCACGCAGCATATCTCGTACGGTGGCTGACATGATTGGTACCCTCGCGAACTACCGGTTAAGGACGATAGCCGATCTTCTAGGCTAGAGGACCGCCCAATAAAGCAATACCAGTACACGCAATGGTAATCCCAGACGCCGTGATGTTGCCACACCGAACTCCCCCGTCCGCTCTGCAAATCCGCCGGCGAGGCATGCCAGGGAGGTCAGCGCGGCCCGGCGCGGGGCGCCAGGCGATATTCACGTTGCAAGCCCGCCCAGGAACGGCGCGGTGATCACCGCCGTGTGCTCAGGAAAGGACGACCGGTGGGCGCGGCCCCTGCACCCTCTCGGGGTGCCGATGCCGAACAGGGTGCGCAGGAAGAGGCCCAACTTGAATCGGCCCATGTGGACCACCAGCCTCTTCACGATGTGGGAATGCCCGCGCAGATGCGTGCGCCGCATGCCACCGGCCCGGTTGTGTGGGTTTCCGTTTGGCGGAACACGCCGGAGTGGGCATACTCTGCCAGATGCTCACATCCGGCACCGTGCTCGGCCGGTATCAGGTCGGGCGCCCCCTGGGCGCCGGCGGGATGGGTGAAGTCTATCTGGCGACGGACACGCGGCTCGATCGCAAGGTCGCCCTGAAGGTTCTGCCCGACGATGTTGCTGGCGATCCCGACCGCATGGAGCGTTTCGCTCAGGAAGCCCGGACGGCGTCGGGATTGAACCATCCGAACATCATCACGATCTACGAGATCGATCAGTCCGGTTCCACCGCCTTCATCGCGACCGAGTTCATCGACGGCGCAACCCTGCGCGAACGGCTGCGCGCGCAGCCGATGTCGGCGGCAGAAGTCCTGGATGTGGCGGTCCAGGTCGCAGGTGCGCTAGCGGCGGCGCACGCCAGCGGCATCGTGCACCGGGACATCAAGCCGGAGAACATCATCCTGCGCAGCGACGGCATCGCGAAGGTCCTGGATTTTGGCCTGGCGAAGCTGACTGCCGGTGGATCGCCGGAGCTCCTCGATGACGAGGCGCCAACGCGTGCTCAGGTGAAGACCGACTCGGGAATCGTGATGGGTACCGCGACCTACATGTCGCCCGAGCAGGCGCGCGCCGAAGCGGTCGATGCGCGCACGGACATCTTCAGCCTCGGGGTGGTGATCTACGAACTGTTGACCGGGCGTCTCCCATTCGCGGGCACCAGCATCTACGAAATCATGGCGGCGATCCTGAGCGAGCGCGAAGCGCCACCGCTGTCCCGGTACTCGTCCAGCCTACCGGCCGAACTGGAGCGGATTGTCGCCAAGGCGCTCCGAAAGGACCGCGAGGAGCGATATCAGAACACGAAAGACCTGCTCCTCGACCTTCAGAGTCTCAGGCAGCGGCTGGAGTTCGAGCGCATTCATCCGCCGCCCCCCGTCACGGAACGCCATGTCGACAGCGGTGCGACAGGCGCCCCGCGCCCCACACGGCTGCGGATCACGACCCTGACCTGGGTGGTGCTGGTCATCGTGGGCGGCGCGATCGGCTCTGCGCTGTGGCGGCAGGTGCGGGTCCTTTCCCAGCCCGAGATCAGGTCACTGGCGGTACTGCCGCTGAAGCCGCTCGGCGCCGAGGAGAACTACCTCGGGCTCGGAATTGCGGATGCGGCGATCCGCCGACTGAGTCAAACCGGCAGGCTCATCGTCCGCCCGACAAGCGCGGTCCGCCGGTATCTGAACGAGGACGGCGATGCGCTCGCCGCAGCGAAACAGCTGGGCGTCGATTCGGTGCTGGAGGGGTCGCTCCAACGCGCAGGTGACCGCCTGAGGGTGACCGTCAATCTCCTCAGGACGCTGGACGGCGCGTCGCTGTGGTCGGACAGTTTCGATGTCCAGATGGCGGACATCTTCACGGTTCAGGACACGGTCGCGCAGCAGCTCGCGTCACGCTTGCGCCTGCCACTGGACGCCTCGCAGAAAGCGCAACTGACGAAGCATTACACGTCCAACCCGGTCGCCTACGAGTTTTATCTGAAGGGCGTTTACAACTTCGACCAGCGCATGCGCGATCCTGCGCAGATGATGCGGAACACCATCGGGTTTTATCAACAGGCGATTGAGGCGGACCCGAACTTCGCCCTCGCTCACGCCCAGCTCGCCTACGCCTACTCCGTGATGGCGGTCTTCCTGGAGCCTACCCAGCCCAAGTGGGTGGAGCATGCGAGGGACGAGATCGACCGCGCGCAGCAGCTCGACCCGCAGCTCGCGGAAACCCACCTGGCGCGCTTTCAGCTCGCGTACAGCGAGTTCGAAGGCTACAACGGAGAAGCGGCGGTCCGCGAGGCGCTTCTGGCGAATCAGCTGAATCCGAATGTCGGTCATGCTGAATTGGCCTACATGTACAACCATCTTGGACTCGAGGATCTCGCCGCGCGGGAGCTCGCCCGCGCCCTGGAGATCGATCCCACGAGCGAGGCTCTCAGAGAAACGACGCGTCTCATGTATGAGTTGCAGTCCAGATACGACGACTATGCGGCCGATACCACCATTCGTCACGACGGCAGATATGAAGCCTTGTACTTGGTCAGCAAGGGCCGAATGAACGAGGTGCAGAAGGTAATGGACGAGTGGTCCATAAGCCCCGCAAATCGTTTCGGCTTCCTGTCCGCGCAAGCGCTGCTCCTCGCTTTGAGGGGAGATTTTGGCGCGGCCGAAGCCGCGATCCCGGCCGTTCTCCGCCAGCACCCGCTGAAGGATCCTCTGTATCACCACGACACGTATGACATCGCGTGCATCTATGCGCTGCAAGGCAAGAGCACCGATGCGGTCAAGTGGTTGAGAGAGTCCGCGGTCAGCGGATATCACCTCTATCCGCGGTATACCCGCGATCATTTTCTGGACCGAATCCGCCAGGCGCCGGAGTTCGTTCGGTTCGTGGCCGAAATGAAAGCGGAGAACGATCGCTATCGGCACGAATTCTCCTGAAGACCCTGTCCAGGATGGGACGCACCCGTCGCGTTGACAACAACCCGGATCCGAGGGATGGTGACGCGGCGATTGCGTGATGGATAAGATCATCGTCGCGGGTGCGACCGGGAATCTCGGCAGGCGCATTACGAGAGCGCTGCTGCAACAAGGCGCCGACGTGGTCGCGCTCGTCCGGCACGGCAGCGCGTCTGGCAAGGTCGAGGCGTTACGGATTCTCGGTGCGACGGTCGCCGAAGTCGACTTCAGCCGGCCTGCGACGGTGGCCCGTGCCTGCTCGGGAGCGTCTTGCGTGGTGTCCGCCTTGTCAGGTGTGCGGGAGGTGATCCTTGACGCGCAGACCTCACTCCTCGACGCGGCCGTCGAGGCCGGCGTCCCGCGCTTCATCCCGTCGGACTACTGCATCGACTTCACCAGGCTGCCGCCGGGATCGAACCGGAATCTCGACTGGCGCCGCGAATTCAAGCTCCGGGTCGATGGCGCCGCGCTGGCCGCCACCTCCATCCTCAACGGCGCATTCACCGAAATGCTCACCGGCCAGGCGCCGATCATTCTCTTCAAGTGGAACCGGGTCGTCTACTGGGGAGACGCCGATCAGCGCATGGACTTCACCACGATGGACGACACCGCGGCTTTCACGGCGGCCGCCGCACTCGATTCGTCGGCGCCCAGGTTGCTCCGCATCGCCGGGGATCAAATCAGCGCCCGCGGACTGGTGTCGGCTGCCAGTGACGCGACCGGTGAACCCTTTCGTCTCTTCCGCGCCGGAGGCCTCGGACGGCTGCAAGCGGTGATCACGGTGGCGCGTGCTGTGTTTCCCGCCCGCACGGTCCTCTATCCGCCGTGGCAGGGCATGCAGTATCTGCACAACATGTTCAGCGGCCTGGCGGTTCTCGACCCGCTCGACAATGACCGGTACCCCCGCACGCGGTGGACCACGGCCAGAGATGTCCTCGCACGAGAGCGAAGCATGTAGGCTCACCGTGGAGGTCGACTGGCACGGCGAGTGTCCGAATGGTTGAAGTAACGCCCGGGCAACGCTCACCGAGTGATGTCGGAGCGCGTCTTCGCGCAATCGATGCAGTGTGTCTCGTGAGAGTCGCCGGCAGCCGGGTGCGGTTACCAGTGGACGCATCGGCCTCAACCCGGCATGCGATGTGTCCCACGAAGACCTGCGGACTGCTGCTGATCTTCAGCTCGGCAGGGCCGACTGCCAGTTCTGGATGATCTGCAGCGGCGGCGGCGGTCCGGGAGGTGACAAACACGTTCATGGAAAATGCGGAAATGTCGCGCATTTGGGGAGCGGGTTTGGAGGACCTCAAAGCGCTCTCTTCAGAGGATCAGGCGCGTTTTTTTCACGCCACCCACCAATTTCTCAAGGCGCTCGAGACGATTCACTTTCATCAACTCAACGGGCTGATGGATGAACAGCTCTGGCGTGGCTGGCAGGAACTTCTTCGGCATTATATTGCCGCGCCAGGAATTGCTCGCTACTGGGAGGTACGGAGTCAGCTTTTCTCGGCACGCTTTCGCGAATTCGTCAGCCATCTCGAACCGGCACGCGATCGTCGAACTGTCGGCACCCTGTTGGGACAGGAGGACCATCCGGAGTAAAGGCGAGAACCGCGCAGCCCAATGGCACTCAGCACCTTTGAGAGCACCGCGCTGTCGCCTTGAATGAGTTTCAGCTTGACAAAAACAAGTTGCGTCGGGCCGCTACAATGCTGAGTTAGCCGTCATGAATAAGGCCGCAATGCGTGA
>Ga0207697_10000452_pt1 | contig 23128 bp, 22 predicted proteins | sample KBSSwiS5withPhiX_FD_184293 | JGI IMG/M metagenome (GOLD analysis project Ga0207697, IMG submission 184293) | Switchgrass rhizosphere microbial communities from Kellogg Biological Station, Michigan, USA, with PhiX - S5 (SPAdes) (version 2) | ecosystem: Host-associated > Plants > Roots >... | reverse complement strand
CGGACGCCCGTGCCGCCTGCACGTAGCGCGAAGGGAGCGCGTGCCCGACGAGCGGCTCGATGAAGCGGGATGCCTCGAGGACCGCGGCGAGATCGACGCCGGTCTCGATGCCCAGCCCGTCGAGCATATAGATCAGATCTTCAGTCGCCAGATTCCCGGCGGCTCCCGGCGCATACGGGCACCCGCCGAGGCCCCCCGCCGCCGCATCGAAGGTGGCAACCCCGGCATCGAGCGCCGCCAAGACGTTGGCCAGCGCCGTGCCGCGCGTGTCGTGAAAATGCAGCGCCACGCGCGACAGCGGTACTCGGCCTGCCACCGCATCCAGCACCATCGCGACCTGGCCCGGATGGGCGACGCCGATGGTGTCGCTCACCGCGACCTCGAACGCCCCCATGTCGATCAGCGAGGCTGTGAGCGCGGCGACCCGTTCGGGTGCGACGATGCCGTCGTAGGGGCATCCGAACGCGGTCGACAGATACGCGCGCACCCGGAGACCTTGTTCGAGCGCGCGCGCGCAGACGCCGCGATACTCCTCGAGCGATGCGTCAACGGTCTTGTTGATGTTGCGCAGGCTGAAGCCTTCAGAGGCGGCAGCGAAGATCGCGATCTCGCGGACGCCCGCAGCCAACGCCCGCTCGAGGCCGGCGAGATTGGGGACGAGGGCCGGATACCGAACACCAGCTCGCAGCGTGATGCCTGCGAAGACTTCGCCGGCATCAGCGAGGCGGGGCGTCCACTTCGGACTCACAAAGGCGGACACTTCGATCACCGGCAGGCCGGCGGCGCTCAAGCGATCGACGAAGGTGATCTTGTCCGCCGTCGGGATCTGGCGCGCTTCGTTCTGCAGACCGTCGCGCGGCCCGACCTCGACGACGGTGACGCGTTGCGGGTGGCGCATCGTCACGCGCTCTCTACCGGTCCGACATCGATCAGTGGCCTGTCTGGCTGGACCATCTCCCCCTCCCGGCAATGGACCGCGACGACCGTGCCGTCCGCTTCGGCGCGCACCGGCAGCTCCATCTTCATCGCCTCCAGGATCAGCAACGTGTCACCGCGGGACACGCGATCGCCGGCGGCGACCCGAACCTGCCGGACCGTCGCCGGCATTGGGGCGGTCAGCGACGCCTGGGTCGGTGACGCGCGTCGCCTTCCCGGTTCCTGAACCTCGAGCTCGTAGACGCGACCGTCGTAGTAGACCCAGCGGCGGGTTCCATCGGCAACCGCCCACGCCGGTCCCCGCGGATCGCCCTCGCGTCGCACGACAGCGCCATCCCGCGTGAGCCGCACGCTCTCCCCCGCGACCACCGCTTCGGCTTGCGTTCGCTCGTTCTGGAGCACATCGACCGCGTACTCGCGTTCGCCGTAGCGGAGGATGGTGCGGCGGGTGGCCACCGTCAGCGGCCCCAGCCGGTGGTCTGCGACCAGGGATCGGGAACGACTGCAGCGTGCGCTTCGGCCCGTTGCACGAGCGCTCCCGCGAGCGCTGCGGCGGCGAGCGCGGTGATGCCTGGCGCTTCGTCGATGAGCAACGCCTCGCGGTGTTCGTCGATGAAACCGGTGTGGAGGTCGCCCGCGGTGAAGGCCGGCAGATCGATCAGCCGCAGAAGGAAGGGAATGTTCGAGCGGATGCCGAGGACCGCGTAGTGACGTAGCGCGGCGCGCAGCCTCTGGATCGCGGCAGTCCGCGTTTCCGCCGACACCACGAGCTTGGCCAGCATCGGATCGTAGTGGACACCAACTGTGCCGCCTTGTTCGACGCCGGCGTCGACCCGGATCCCGGGTCCGGACGGTTCGCGATAGAGCAGCAGCGGACCGGCCTGGGGCAGGAAGCCGTGCTCGGGATCCTCGGCGTAGATCCGGCACTCGATGGCATGGCCGCGAGTCGAGAGCGACTCCTGCGTCCACGGCAACGGCGCGCCGGCCGCGACGAGCAGTTGCGCGTGCACCAGATCGACGCCCGTGACGGCTTCCGTGACCGGATGCTCGACCTGGAGGCGTGTGTTCATCTCCAGGAAATAGAAACGCGCGTCGCCGCCGCTACCCTCGAGCAGGAACTCGATCGTCCCGGCGTTGCGGTACGCGGAGGCGCGAGCCGCGGCGACAGCGGCAGCGCCCATCCGGGTACGTAGCGCCGGCGTCAGCGCCGGGGACGGGCTCTCCTCCACGACCTTCTGATGGCGCCGCTGGATCGAGCACTCGCGCTCGAACAGATGTATGGCGTGGCCGTGGTCGTCCGCAAAAACCTGGATCTCGACGTGGCGTGGACGTTCGATCACACGTTCCACGTAGAGGGTGCCGTCGCCGAACGCCGCGGCCGACTCGCGCCGCGCCGCCGGCACGAGCTCGCGCGCCTCGTCGTCCGACCGCACCACGCGCATGCCCTTCCCGCCGCCGCCCGCCGAGGCCTTGACCAGCACCGGATAGCCGACCGCGCGCGCCGCGGCCACGACACCGTCATTCGATTGATCGCCCGGTGTCTCGCCTGGTACAACCGGCACGCCGGCGCGCTGCATGAGCGCCCGCGCGCCGATCTTCGATCCCATCCGCTCGATGACGTCAGCCGGCGGGCCGATGAAGATCAGACCGGCCTCCTCGCAGGCCCGCGCGAACGCGGATTGCTCAGAAAGGAATCCGTATCCGGGGTGGACGGCATCCGCGCCGGTGCGCGCGGCGACCTCGAGGAGCGCACTAATAGAGAGGTAGCTTTCCGCCGGGGCAGCGGGGCCGATGCGCACCGCGCGGTCGGCGGCACGAACGTGGACCGCGTCCCGGTCCGCGTCCGAGTACACCGCGATGCTCTCAATCCCCGCCTCGCGGCACGCGCGGACGATGCGCACCGCAATCTCGCCGCGGTTGGCGATGAGCACCCGGCGGATCGTCATCGCACCCAGTCCGGCTTCCGTTTCTGCAAGAAGGCGCGCATCCCCTCCTGACCCTCAGGGGACACGCGTTGCGCGGCGATGCGGCTCGTCGTCAGGCCGATCACATCCTTCGGGCTCTCGCCGGCGACATCGCGAATCAGGGCTTTCGCTGCCGCGACGGCGCCCGGACCTGACGTCAGCAGCTCCTCTATGCGCCGGTCGACCGCCGCATCGAGCTCCGCTTCCGGCACGACTTCGTGAACCAGCCCGAGCTCGCGTGCGCGCGCCGCGCCAAAGCGGGCCCCGGTGAGGAACAGCTCGCGTGCCGCCGACGCGCCGATCTTGCGCATCACGTACGGCGAGATCACCGCCGGCAGGATGCCCAGCTTCACTTCGGTCAACCCGAACGTCGCGTCTTCCGAGGCGACCACGATGTCGCAGACCGCGGCGAGGCCGACCCCGCCGCCGAGTGCCGCGCCATGGACCCGGCCGATCACCGGCATCGGCAGCGTGTCGATCCGCTCGAGCATCAGCGCGAAGTCCTCGGCGTCGGCCAGGTTCTCCACCTGTGAGTAGGCGATCGCCTTCGACATCCAGGCGAGATCGGCGCCGGCGCAGAACGCCTTGCCCCGGCCGGCGAGCACGACGACTCGCACACTGCGATCGTCGGCGGCGCTGGCGATGCAGGCGGAGAGCGCGTCGATGACCTTTTCATCGAACGCGTTCCGGACGTCCGGCCGGTTGAGCGTGATGCGCAGGGTCGGGCCGTCGTGGTCGACGAGAATCGGCGTCATGGCTACATCCGGAAGATGCCGAACTTCGGATCGGCGAGTGGCGCGTTCAGCGCGGCGGACAGACCCAGCGCCAGGGCCTGCCGCGTATCGGCCGGATCGAGGATCCCGTCGTCCCAGAGCCGGGCCGTCGAGTAATACGGCGACCCCTCGGTGTCGTACTTCTCGAGGATCGGCTGGCGGATCGCCGCTTCTTCTTCCGCGGTCAGGGTGCGTCCGTCGCGGGCCAGTTGATCGCGCTTGACAGTGGTGAGTACGCCCGCCGCCTGCTCACCGCCCATCACCGAGATGCGGCTGTTCGGCCACATCCACAGGAAGCGCGGATCGTAGGCCCGGCCGCACATCCCGTAGTTGCCCGCCCCGAAGGAGCCGCCGATGATCACCGTGAACTTCGGCACCACCGAGTTGGCCACCGCGTGCACCATCTTGGCGCCGTCCTTGGCGATGCCGGCGCGCTCGTACTCGCGCCCGACGATGAACCCGGTGATGTTCTGGAGGAACACGAGCGGAATGCCCCGTAGGTTGCAAAGCTCGATGAAGTGGGTCGCCTTGAGCGCCGACTCCGAGAACAGCACGCCGTTGTTGGCGACCATTCCTATCAGGTAGCCGTGCAGGCGGGCGAAGCCGGTGACCAGCGTGTTGCCGTAGCGCTCCTTGAACTCGTCGAAGCGGGACCCGTCGACCAGCCGCGCGATGATCTCGCGGACTTCGTACGGCTGTCGGGTGTCGGCGTTGACGATGCCGTAGATCTCGCGCGGATCGTAACGGGGATCCTCCGGGGTGGTCAGATCCGGCGCGCTGCCCTTGCGCGTGTGCAGGCTGCCGACGATGGTCCGCACGAGATGCAGCGCATGCGCGTCGTCTTCGGCGAGGTAGTCGGCGACGCCGGACAGCCGGGTGTGGACGTCCGCTCCGCCGAGCTCCTCCGCGGTGACTTCCTCTCCGGTTGCTGCTTTCACCAGCGGCGGACCGCCCAGGAAAATCGTGCCGGTCCCCTTCACGATCACCGTCTCGTCCGACATGGCCGGCACGTATGCGCCACCTGCGGTGCAGGAGCCCATCACCGCGGCGATCTGCGGGATCCGTTCGGCCGACATCCGGGCCTGGTTGAAGAAGATCCGCCCGAAGTGATCGCGGTCGGGGAAGACCTCGGCCTGCAGCGGAAGGAAGGCGCCCCCCGAATCAACGAGATACACGCAGGGGAGCCGGTTGTGGAGCGCCACCTCCTGCGCCCGCAGGTGCTTGCGGACGGTGATCGGGTAATAGGTGCCGCCCTTTACCGTCGCATCGTTCGCGACGATGAGGACCTCGCGTCCGGACACGCGGCCGATGCCGGTGAGGATGCCGGCGGCCGGCGCGTCGTTATCGTACAGATCCCAGGCCGCGAGCGGTGAGAGCTCGAGAAACGGCGAGCCGGGATCGAGGAGCGTGTCGACGCGCTCGCGGACCGGCATCTTGCCCTGATCGCGGTGGCGCTGCATCGCGCGCTCGCCGCCGCCCTCTTTGACCTGCGCGAGGCGTTGGCGCAGGCCCGCGACCAGCGCCGTGAGCCGATCGTGATTGGCGCGGAACTGGTCCGATCGCGGATCGATCTGCGTCTCGATGACATCCATGATGACGCGGGGACGGCGATGGCCTACGGTGTTCCCGGGGACGCGCGTCGGTCACGCTGCCCCGCGCGTGTCGCCGGTGACATCGTCACCAGCCGCAGCAGTCGGTCTTGTAGCGGCAGACCGGGCAGCGCCATACGGCGTGCATCCGGAACATCGCGGCGCCGCAGCGCTCGCAGATGACCGCGTCACTGTCGGTGCTGGCCGCCGTCGCTGCGGGGTGCGGCGAGGCGGTCACGACGGGCTTCGGTGTCGACCCGGACTCGGGCATGCGCCGGATTATAGCGGAACTCGATCGGCCGTCCCGGGACCCCTGCCGGCGTTCGACGCGCATAATGAGGCCATGGACCCAGCCGCCGCCCGTGAGCAGATGGTCCTGCAGCAGATCGTCGCGCGCGGCGTCTCGGACGCGCGCGTTCTGGCCGCGATGCGCGCGGTGCCGCGTCACCAGTTCGTGCCCGCAGAGCAGCAGTCGCTGGCCTACGCCGATCGCCCGCTGCCGATCGGCGAAGGCCAGACCATCTCCCAGCCCTACATCGTTGCCGCGATGACCGCTGCGCTGGAGATCCGCGGCACGGGTCGGGTGCTCGAGATCGGCACCGGGTCCGGTTACCAGACCGCGGTGCTGGCCCACCTGGCCGCGGAGGTGGTCTCGATCGAGCGTCACGCGGCGCTCGCCGCAGGCGCCGCGAGCCGGCTCCGCGAGCTCGGCATGGCCCACGTCACGGTCGTGGTGGGCGACGGCAGCGAGGGCTGGCCGGCGGCGGCGCCCTACGACCGCATCCTCGTGACCGCCGGGGCTCCGGCGATTCCTGACACGTTGGTCGCCCAGCTGGTCCCGGGTGGTCGGCTGGTGATTCCGGTGGGGCCCAGCGGGCTCCAGCACCTGACGATCGTCGACCGCGTAGACGACCGCACGGTGGTTCGGCAAGCGGACGCCTGTGTATTCGTGCCGCTGATCGGCCGCCACGCATGGGCGGATCGCTGAGGACGGTCGGGCTTTGTGACTATATACCTGACAGTAGTACATCAATATGTACAAAAAACAGGGGCAACGGGTGATATGACCGTATTATGATCGTCCAGTGACGCGCCCGAGGTGACTCGATGATTCCAAAAAAGAAGAGTCGTGTGCTGGCGATAGACGACGAGCCGGCGATGATCGAGTGGCTGAAGATTCTGCTCGAGCACGAGGGGTATGAAGTCCGCACCGCGATGATCGGTACCCGCGGCGAGGAGCTGTTCAAGACCTGGAAGCCCGAAGTCGTCGTCACCGACATGATGCTCCCGGACGCCGACGGGCTGGAGCTGCTGCGGAAGTTCAAGCAGATTCATAGCGATACGGAAGTTATCGTGATCACCGGCCACGGCAGCGTGCCGAAGGCGGTCGAAGCGATGAAGGCCGGCGCGCACAGCTTCGTCGAGAAGCCGATCGAGCCGGACACCCTGCTGGCGATGCTCGAGCGCGCGATCGAGCGCCGCGATCTCGTCGGCGAGAACCTGCTGCTCAAGCAGAAGCTCGAAGGGCAGTTCCGGTTCGGCAACATCATCGGCAAGAGCAAGAAGATGCACGAGGTGCTCGAGCTGGTGGAGAGCGTGGCCGGTAGCGACGCCAATATCCTGATCCAGGGGGAGAACGGCACCGGCAAGGAGCTCATCTCCAACGCGCTGCATTACAACAGCAAACGCGCCAAGGGCCCGTTCATCAAGATCAACTGCGCGGCAATTCCGAAAGATCTAATCGAGTCGGAACTGTTCGGATACAAGAAGGGCGCCTTCACCGGTGCGCAGACCGACAAGGAAGGGCTGTTCGAGATGGCGGAGGGGGGCTCGCTGCTCCTCGACGAGATCGGCGAGATGCCCCCGTACCTGCAGACCAAGCTGCTGCGGGTCCTGCAGGAGCGCGAGTATCGCCCGATCGGCAGCGAGCGCATCGTCCGCGTCGACTTCCGACTGATCTGCGCGACCAACATCGATCTCGACTCGGCGCTGCGCGACGGCAAGCTGCGCGAGGATCTCTACTTCCGGATCAACACGATCACCCTCCGCGTCCCGCCGCTGCGCGAGCGGACCGAGGACATCCCGCTGCTGTGCGAGCACTTCCTCGAGAAATATCGTCAGCGGCACCAGCGGAATGTGAAGTCGATTGCCCCGGCGGCCTATCACGTGCTCATCCGGCACCGCTGGCCGGGCAACGTCCGTGAGCTGGAGAACGTCATCGAGCGCGGCGTGCTGGTCACCAAGGGCTCGGAGATCACGGTCACCGATCTCCCGGAGTCGCTCCGAACCGAGAGCACTACCGCCGCGGAGTTCGTCATCCCGCCGCACCGGACGCTGGCGGAAATCGAGAAGATGGCGATCGTGCAGACCCTGCAGCGGACCAACTGGAACAAGCAGGAGGCGGCGCAGATCCTCGGTCTGTACCGTCCGACCCTGTACAGCAAGATGAAGAAGCACGAGATTCAGGACGGCAGCAAGAGCGCCGTGCGCCGGTCCGCACAACTCTGACCCTGGTTGGCCTCGTGCTTGCAAACTGAACAGGACGAATGCTCGAGCGCGCCGGTCGGCTGATTGTCACGCTGCTCGCCGCGGCAGGCGACGTCTCGGTTTTCGGGTTCAGAGCGCTCCGGGAGCTGTTCGCGCCTCCCTATGAGTTCCGCGAGACCATCCGGCAGCTGTTCGAACTGGGGCTGCGTTCCGCGCCCCTGATCGCTGTTTCCGGGATGGCGGTCGGCGTCGTGCTGTCGATGCACACGCGGGCCTCGCTCGAGCGGTTCGGGGCGGAGTCGATGATTCCGGCCGGACTCGCCATCGCCCTGGTGCGGGAGACCGGGCCGCTGACATGCGGGCTGCTGCTCTCAGGCAGGATCGGCGCCGGCATCGGCGCCGAGCTCGGCGCCATGCGGGTCACCGAACAGATCGACGCCCTGGAGGCCTCGGCGGTCGACGCCTTCCGGTACCTGGTCGTGACCCGCGTCGCGGCCTGCATCATCGCCCTCCCGATCCTGACGACGGTGATGAACTTCGCCGGGATGATCGGCGGCTTCCTCGCCGAGACCAGCGCCACCGGCATGCCCCTGCCGCTCTACTTCAACCGCGCGTTCTCTATCGTCGACCTGACCGATTACGTCCCGGCCACGGTGAAGACGATGGTCTTCGGGTTCATCATCGCGACGATCTCCTCGTATCTCGGCTTCACCACCGAGTCGGGGACCGAAGGCGTCGGCCGCGCGTCGACGCGGGCGGTCGTGTTCTCGTCGATCGGCATCATCGTCGCCAACGTGGTGCTGGTGCGGCTGATCTTCTTCATCTTCCCGAAAGCGGCGGGAGGTTGATGTCGCAGACGATGTCAGCACCGGAAACGCCGCAGGCGGGGCCGGGTGGTGAGCCGGCAGTGCGCCTCGATCACGTCACGAAAGCGTTCGGCACGCGCACGGTGCTCGACGATGTGTCGCTGGACGTTGCGCCGGGCCTGGGCTTCGTGATCCTCGGGCGGAGCGGAACGGGGAAGAGCGTGCTCCTGCGGCACATCATCGGCCTGGTCCATCCGGACAAGGGACGGGTGTTCGTCGGCGGGGCGGAGGTCAGTGCGCTCGCCGGACCGGAGCTCTCCAAGGTCCGGCAGTCGATCGGATTCCTGTTCCAGAACGCGGCGCTGTTCGACTCGATCTCGGTTGGCGAGAACGTCGCGTTCCCGATGCGGCGTCACACCACGATGGGCGACGCCGAGATCCGCGAGCGGGCGCAGCAGAAGCTGGCCTCGGTCGGCCTCGAGCGCGAGTACACGAAGATGCCGGCCGCGCTGTCGGGCGGCATGCGCAAGCGCGCGGGGCTGGCCCGGGCGATGGCGCTCGATCCGGCGGTGCTGCTGGTCGACGAGCCCAGCGCCGGCCTGGATCCGATTACCTCCGACGAGATCGACACCCTGCTGTTCGAGCTGAAGGAGCAGGGGTCGACCACGATCATCATGGTCACCCACAACATCCCGAGCGCGCGGCGGCTCGGCGACGAGTTGGTGATGCTGCACGAAGGGCGAATCCTGGCGCGCGGGACCGCCGCGGAGCTCGACCGCAGCGACAACGAGATGGTTCACGCGTTCATGCAGTCGCAGCACTCGGGTTGATATGCCAAACATCCGCCTGGCCGCGGTCGGTGCGTTCGTGATCGGCGGCGTGCTCCTTTTCAGCGTCGGCCTGTTCCTGATCGGCAGCCGGCGCATGCTGTTCAGCGACACCTTTCAGGTGAACGCCGAGTTCGCGCAGATCGCCGCGCTCGACAACGGCGCCAAGGTCCGCGTGTCGGGCATGGATGCCGGCGAAGTGCAGGCCATCCTGGTCCCGCCGGGTCCGGCCGGCCGCTTCCGCGTCCAGATGCGCGTGCGCAGCGATTTGCACCCGTTGATCCGCCTCGACTCGGTCGCGTCGATCCAGAACGACGGACTCGTGGGCAACAAATTCGTGCAGATCGATTCGGGCACCGAAGCGTCTCCGGCCGTGCCCGACAAGGGCACGATCCAGAGCCGCGAGCCCTTCGACATCGCCGAGCTCATGACGAAGATGAGCAACACGATCGACACCGTCACCGACGTCATCGTCGACCTCAAGGGTGAGGTGGACACGGTGCTGACGACCATCTCGGATACCGCCGGGACCGCCCAGGGACTATTGAACGACGTCGGCGTGGAGGCGAAAGAGATCCTCGCCTCGAGCGACAAGGTGAGTCGCGATATCCAGACGATCGTGTCCGGACTGAAGGAAGGACGCGGCTCGGTCGGCAAGCTGCTGACCGACGACTCGCTCTACCAGACCGCAAAGAAGCTGGCGTCCGAGGCTGAACAAACCATGGCGAACGTGCGCGAGGCGAGCGCGCAGGCGAAGAGTGCGCTGGCCAACCTGCAAGGGGACGAGGGGCCCGTCAAGGGCGTGACGGCCAATCTGCAGCAGACGCTGACCTCGGCCCGCGACGTCATGGCCGACATGGCCGAAACGACGGAGGCGCTGAAGCACAACTTCCTGGTGCGCGGGTTCTTCAATCAGCGCGGTTACTTCGATCTCGCCGACATCAGCGTCGAGGATTACCGCAAGGGCGTGCTGGAGAACAAGGAGCGCCGGGGTCTCCGGCTCTGGATCAAAGCCGAGCTGCTGTTCGAGCGGGATGAGAAGGGCGCAGAGCGGCTGAGTCAGGGAGGACGCGATCGTCTCGATTCTGCCATGTCACAGTTCGTGAAGTACCCACAGACGAGTCCCTTTGTCGTGGAAGGCTACGCACAGGCGCCGACGGCCGATAGGCGGTTCCTGCTCAGCCGCTCGCGCGCGGGCCTCGTGCGCGACTACATCATCGGCCGTTATGGCGTCGATCCCAACGTGATTGTGGCGATGCCGATGGGCGCCAAGGCCACAGACAGCCCGTCCGGCAATTCGTGGGACGGCATCGGACTCGCGCTCTTCGTGCCGACCGCATCGTTGCAGCCCTGACCGCCGGGCTGGTACGCCGTTTGAAACAGATCTCGAAAGCAGACCGGGTGAGAACGAAGGAGGCCAACGTGGACGAGCGATCGCGTGTGCTGACGGCGACTGTGATAGGCGCCGTTGCGGGTGGCGTATGGGGATGGCTGTACCTGACCGAGCAGGGCCGCCGCATTCGTGATCAGATCGAGCCGAGGCTGGATGACTTCATCGGCGAGATTTCGCGCGTCCGCGGCACGGTCGAAAAGGCCCGTGCGGCCGCGGATGAAGGCTGGCGGTCGCTGAGCGACATGGCCGGCGGCACTACACAAGGCGGCCGATGGTCGGCCTAGGAGAGTCACAATGCCGACGGTCGATTTGAGCACCACCAATCTGCTGCTTGGGATCATGGCAGCGGTCAGCGTCCTGCAGGGACTCCTCCTGATTGGCGCGGGTGTGGCGGGTTTCCTCGTCTACAAGCGCGTCACCCAGCTGATCGCGGACCTCGAGGCGCGGCAGGTGGCACCCATCCGGGAGAAGGTGGAAGCGATCCTCGGTGATGTGAAGACGGTCACGGCGCGCGTGAGCGAGCAGACCGAGCGCGTCGATCACGCGATCTCCGGGACCATGGACCGGGTGGATGAGACCGCGGAGCGCGTTCGGCACTCGGTGAGGGACAAAGTGAGTCAGGCCACCGGCGTGGTGCGGGGCGTTCGCGCCGTCGTCGCGTCGGTGCTGACCAATCTCAGCCCTGGCGGCAACGGAGCCCGATCCTCCGCCGACGCCGCCAGCCGGCTGTAGCAGACGGTGCGGCCCGCACGACGCGGGTCCGCCGCGGAAACTGACGAAACATAGCAGGAGGGTACATGGCGTACGAATACGATCGACTCGAACGGGAAGATGGCGGCGGCTCGTTTCTGATGGGCCTGTTGGCCGGTACAGTGCTTGGCGCGGGGCTCGGCATGCTGTTCGCGCCGAAGGCCGGCGCGGAACTGCGCAACCAGCTCAACGAGCAGGCGGGTAAGTTGCGCTCGACCGCGAACGACACCTTGAACCAGGTGAAGTCGACGGCCGGCGATACCTACTCCCAGGCGACCGACAAGGTCAGCCAGATCGTCGACAAAGGCAAGGAAGCCTACGACCGCGCCCGGAGCAACGTCAGCAACATCAACACCGGGACCCCGGCGACCGGCACCACCGGATCGACCGGCTTCTCGTCTCAGAACCAGACGAACCGGACCACCTAGCGCGCGCGGGACGGGTGCTTCGGCACCTGTCCCGGCCTGCGTGGCCGGGCTCCGGCCCGCGACGGGTCGCGGTGATCATGTCCTCGATGACCAACGAACGCGCGGAACAGGCGGCCAACATCGTGCTCGCGGCAGCTGCGATCGGCGTGGCCGTGGTGGTGATGCGCACGCCTGCCCTCCGACGCGTCGCGTGGCGTCTGGCGGTTACCGCGCTGACCGGCTCACTACCTGCCTGGGTCGCCAAAGAGGTGCGTCACGCCTGGAGCGAGAGCGGCAGCGCCCAGCTATGATCGGACCGTGACGGCCACGGTCCCGGAGACGCGGACGCCCCCGCGTTGGTGGCGGCGTGCAGTTCGACGCCTCGGAGCCGACCTTCGCCTGACCGGCCGTTCCATGTGGCGCGGGGTGACCGGCATCTACAACGGCAATCACCTCACCTTCGCCTCATCGATCGCCTACTACTCGCTGCTCTCCCTCTTCCCGTTCTTTCTGCTGGTGTTCTCGATCATCGGCAGCATCACCAGCAGCGACGCGGATCGCACGGCGGTCCTCAACTTCGTGCTGCGCTACTTCCCGCGCCAGTTCCCCTTCGTCACCACCCAACTCGACGCCTTGAAGGAAGCGCCGATACGGCTCGGCGTCGCCGGCAGCGTGCTGATGGTGTGGGCGGCGATGGGGGTCTTCGGCGCGGTGACGTCCGCGGTGAACAATGCCTGGGGCGTCGAGAAGATGCCCAGCTACTTCCGCCACAAGCTGATCTCGTTCATCATGCTGGTCGCGTCAGCGGTCCTGCTCCTCGGTGGGCTCCTGCTCGTCACGGCCATCAACGTGGTGGAAGCGAGCTGGTTCGCCACCGTGCTCGAACGCATTCCGGCGCTCCTGGCGCTCCAATCGCTGGCGATCAAGTGGGCCACAACCGCGACCTTCATCTTCGTTGTCGGCCTGGTGTTCTATTTCGTCCCGAACGCCAAGGTGCGCTTCCGGGACGTATGGGTCGGCGCCGTGGTGACGGGCCTGCTCTGGCGGGGTGCACTGGCGGGGTTCTCGATCTACGTGAGGGATCTGTCACGCTTCAGCGTGCACGGATCGATTGCCGCCGTGGTCGTCTTCCTGGTGTGGGTCTACACCTCCGCGATCATCCTGCTCTACGGCGTCGAGGTGACCGCGGCCTACGCGCGCCTGCGGCGGCATCGCCCCGACGCGATCCCCGCCGCCCCGACGCCGCGAACCTAGGGGAACCGTGAGGTTCTAAGGGGTGCAACGGGGTTCTGGGGTGCTCAAGGTGCTCGTTCTACCGCGTTCTGCGGTTCTGCGAAGTTCTGCGCCGCCGTCGCGGCATTCGAGGTGAACCTGCAGAACCCGAGAACCCGTAGAACCCGAGAACCCGTAGAACAAGCACCTTGAGCACCCCCAGAACCTGTTGAACCCCGTAGAACCCTATTCAACTCACCACCAGCGCAAGATTCTCGCGGCGCCGCGCCAAGAGCGCACGCAGCGGCCTCGCGGCCAGCCGGTTCACCGCGAACGCCACGATCATCCAGACGAGCAGGAGCACCGGCGCCAGTGCGGGCCGTCCGAGCAGGGATGTCGCGCCGAGCGCAAGCCCGATCGGCGGAACCGCGCTGATCGCCGTGACCGCCAGGCCGCCGAGGTTCGCCAGGCCATGCGCGTTGCTGCGGTTGCCGATGCTGTTCAAGTCCACGACCTTCGGGAACAGGCTGGACAGCGCCGCGGCCGCAGGCGCGACCAGCAGCCACACGCAGATCATGCCCAGCGGAATGCTGATCCACAGCGCCGGATGCCCGCCCGGGTAAAGCAGCATCGCCCCCGACATCGCCAGGAACGCCGGAATCGCCGAGAGCAGCGCGTTGCCGACCGCCTTGCCGGTCAGGATGTCGTCTTCCGAGAGCGGTGACAGGAACGCCAGCGTGAGCCCCGCGCCATCGATTGCGAACTGGTTGGTGACGAGCGGCAGCGCCGTCATGATGCTGCCGACCGCGCCGAGGAGCGCGAACCCGAGACCGCTCGACGGCAGGGGGAAGTGGCCGCTCCCACGGGACGCGATTACGCCGAGGGCGACGCACAGCATGAGCGGGGACAGCAGCGTCGATCGGCCCCGCGGCGTCCGCATCGTCAGACGGATCTGCGCCGTGGCCACGGCGCTCGCGCCGGGCGAGAGCAGCGGCAGGCGCCACCCAGCGTTCGCCTGACGGCCCCCCGATCGCCGCCGCGCGACGGAACCCGGGAAGGCCAGGATCCGGATGAACGCGAGGAACGCCAGGCCGTGCAGGAGTCCGGCGGTCGCGATGAGCGCCACCAAGGCTGATGCGCTCGCGCCCATGCGGCCTTCGACCCCCGCCTGGGTCGCGGCGACCAGGCGTTCCGATGGCGACGCCGCGAACACCTGGCGCGATACACGGCTCGGCAGGGTGGGCGCGGTCACCGGCGCCGGCGGCTGTACGGGATGTTGACGGCGCGACGGACGGTCGAACGAGCTGGTCACCATGCCGACGAGAGGCAGCAGCAGGATGAGGGCGAGCGTGATCAGCTCGCCCCGCCGGCGATCGCGCAGCACGATCTGCACGAGGCTGGCGGTCAGCGTCGAGAGCCCGAGCATGATGACGATGAAGGTGAGGCTGGCGATGAATGCGATCGCTGCCGCCGCGGCCTGGCCCCCGAGCCCAAGGCCGATCGGCAGGCAGATCGCGATCGGAATGAGCACCAGCGTCCAGGGCTCGGCCAGCGCGCCGGCAGCCTGGGCGAGATACAAGGTCGGACGCGGAATCGGCAGCAGCAACAGGCGGACCGCGTTGGGACGGTCCATGCCCGGCACCACGATGGGCCCGACAATCGACAGCGCGGTCGCGGCGATCGTCAGGTAGCGCAGGAACTGGAAGGTCAGCGCGCCGCCCGGCGTGGTCGCCAGGGCATAGCCGGCGTACCCGCTCAGCAGCGACATGCCGATGAGCGATGGCACCAGCAGCAGCGCGGCGATGATCGGCCCGAGCTGATCGACAGCCAGGGACAGGCGCTCCAGCGTGTCGCGGGCGCCAGTTCGTTCCAGCGAGTTGAGGAGGACGCGCCAGCGCATCCATGCGAACGCGCGCAGGATCCGGATCACGTCAGATCCAATCGAGCGCGGCCGGGACCGCCGCGCCGCCGCCGACCAGGTCGATGAACAGCTCTTCGAGCGAGCGGCCGGTCCCGCCCGAGCGGAGCTCGTCAATCGTTCCTTGCGCGACCATACGCCCCTTGGCGATCACGCCGATGTGCGTGGACAGCCGCTCGACGATCTCCAGGATGTGCGAGGTCAGAAAGATGGTGCCGCCCCGCGCCACGAACGCGTGGAGCAGATCCTTGATCTGCCGGGAGGCGACGGCGTCGATCCCTTCGAACGGCTCGTCGAGGAAGAGCAGCCGGGGCGCGGGCAGGAGGGCCGCCGCCAGCGACAGCTTCTTCCGCATGCCGTGCGAGAAGTCGACCACCAAGGTGTTGCCTGCGTCGTGCAACTCCATCAGCCCAAGCAGATCCCCGGCGCGGCTGCGCGACGTCGCGGCATCGAGGCCGTGCACCCGGGCCACGAAGTCGAGCGTCTCCGCGGCGGTGAGCCGGTCGAAGAGCGCGAGATCCTCCGGCACGACCCCGATGCGGCGCTTGACGCCCACGGCATCCGCCAGCGGATCCACCCCGAGAATCCGCATCGATCCGCCGGATGGCCGCAGCAGCCCTGTCAGGCACTTGATCGTCGTGCTCTTGCCGGCCCCGTTCGGTCCGAGAAAACCGTAGAAGCTGCCGGCCGGCACCGCAAGGTCGATGGCGTCGACCGCACGGAAGTCGCCGAACGTCCGGGTCAGCCCGCGTGTCTCGACAGCTAGGTCCACGGCGCGATTCTATCAACCTCTTCCAACCAGCGTGAGTTCGCGCCGCCAGCGGGCGGCCGGTCCGAATCAGACGTACGATTGATCCGATGAACCGCTTGTCGCGAGAGCGCAGCCCCTACCTCCTCCAGCACGCCGGCAATCCCGTGGACTGGTATCCGTGGTCGGAGGAAGCGTTCGCGCGCGCCCGCAACGAGCAGAAGCCGATCTTTCTCTCGATCGGCTACTCGACCTGCCACTGGTGCCACGTGATGGAGCACGAGTCGTTCGAGAGCCCGGCGATCGCCGAGGCCCTCAACCGTGATTTCGTCTCGATCAAGGTGGACCGCGAGGAACGTCCGGACATCGATCGCGTCTACATGTCGTTCGTCCAGGCCACCACGGGCTCCGGCGGATGGCCGATGAGCGTGTTCCTCACGCCGTCGCTGCAGCCGTTCTACGGCGGCACCTACTTTCCGCCGACTTCCCGGTGGGGCCGGCCGGGCTTCTCGGATCTGCTCGCCGAGCTCGCCCGGGTCTGGCGCGAGGAGCGCGACAAGGTCGACAGCGCGGCGGCGGAGTTGCTGGACCGGCTCAAGTCCGTGACGGGTACGGATGGCCGCGCCCGCGCCGGCCGCGCGATCGCCGGCCCCGACGCGCTGGATGCCGGAGTCGAGCAGTTTCAGATGGCCTTCGACCGCCGTCGCGGCGGCTTCGGCGACGCGCCGAAGTTCCCGCGGCCGTCCGAGCTGTTGTTTCTGCTGCGCGAGCACGCCCGCCGGACGGCTGATGGTCACGGGCCGCAGGCGCCGCTGCTGATGGCCACCGATACGCTGCGCGCGATGGCGATGGGCGGCATCCGCGATCATCTCGGTGGCGGCTTTCATCGCTACTCGGTCGATGGCGAGTGGCGCGTGCCGCACTTCGAGAAGATGCTCTACGACCAGGCGCAGCTGGTGCTGGCGTTCCTCGAGGCGGCCCAGGCAACCGGCGACGAGCTGTTCGCCACCGTCGCCGAGGACACGCTGGGCTACGTCCTGCGCGATCTCACCGATCCGCTCGGCGGCTTCTACTCCGCGGAGGACGCGGACAGCCTGCCGCCCGGCGCGCCTCCGGGGACGCCCAAGTCGGAAGGCGCGTTCTACCTCTGGGCGAGCGCGGATGTCGATGCGCTCCTCGGCGACGACGCGGAGGTGGCGCGGCGGAGGTTTGGGATCGTGCCTGAGGGCAACGCCCCGCAGGATCCGCAGGGAGAGTTCCGCGGCTTGAACGTGCTGTACATCGCGCAGTCCGTCCCGGAGATCGCCGCGCGCACCCGCCGGTCGGAAGACGACGTGAGGGCGGCGCTGCACCGGGCAGTGCCGGCGCTGTTCGAGGCGCGGGCCAGGCGTCCGCGTCCGCACTTGGACGACAAGGTGCTGACCGCCTGGAATGGCTTGATGATCGCCGCGTTCGCTCGGGCCGCGCGTGCGCTGCCCGGGTCGCCCCGCGCCGGCGAGTATCTCGACGCCGCGCGCCGTGCCGCCGGTTTCATCCGCTCGCACCTGTGGCAGCACGAGGGTGCCGGGCTGCTGCGCAGATATCGCGAGGGCGAGGCGGCCATCGACGCCTATGCGGAGGATTACGCCAGTCTGATCTTCGGGCTGCTGGAATTGGTCCAGGCCGACGGCGACCCGGCCTGGCTCGAGTGGGCCGTTGCGCTTCAGGAACGTCAGACGGCGCTCTTCCGCGATCCGGCGGACGGCGGCTGGTTCAGTACGAGGGGTCACGACCCGAACGTGCTCCTGCGGCTCAAGGAGGACTACGACGGGGCCGAGCCCTCGGCGGCAGCGCTGACCGCTCACAACCTGATTACGCTGGGGCACCTGATCGGCGGCGAGTATCTCAGCCTCGCCGAACAGACGCTGGCCCGCTATGGCGATCGTGCGGGTGCGGCGGCGCGCGGCATTCCGATGATCATGGCCGCACTCGCGGCGTGGCACGCGCCCGGTTCGCAGGTAGTCGTCGTCGGCAATCCGCAAGCGCCGGCCACGCGTGCGTTGCTGGCCGAAGCGGCCCGCCATTATCGGCCATTTGCCGTCGTCGTGCCGGTCGCACCCGGCGAGCCGCAGACAACACTCGCGGCGCTGCTGCCATATGTTGCCGCCATGACGCCCGGGCCTGCCGGCGCGGCCGCGTACGTGTGCCGCGACTTCACCTGTCAGGCGCCAGTGACGGACCCCGCGGCGCTGGCGGCAGCGCTCACAGCCTGAGCAGGTATACTGGCGGTCGTGACGACGTTTGATGTGGAAATCGTGCTGCGCGAGCGCAACTACGCCGTCACCGAGCGCCTCGATGCCGCCGGGACGCCGTCATCGTGGACGGAAGGGGACGTCGCCGAAGTGCTCCGGTCGATTCTCTCGGCCATCGATCGCACCATGAACCCTGACGCTACCGATCGCGTCGTCGCACTGCGCGGCTTCAGCTGGATCGTCGAACCGACGCCGGAAGGCGTCGTGATCGCGATTGAGATCCCGAGCGGCGCTGCGGTCGCAGGACCGTTCCAGGTCGAGCAGCGTGCGCTCGACTCCATGATCACCCGCGTGCTCGCCGCCAACGCGCCGGTCCGTCCCACGATCCACTGAGCCAGCCGCGATCCGCGCGGCGTTGCTTCCCGCCTGTCTCGAGTCCCGGTACGGCGCTATCCAATTCGGCGCGCTTGAGACTAAGCTGGCCGGCATCATGCGCCGAGCCTGTCCGTCCCTACTCGCGCTCATCGTCGTGGTCTCCGCTCCTGCGATATCGCAAATCGCGGTCGCCGGGCAGGGGCCGGCGGACACCTTCGAGCTGAACGAGATCACGATCGCGCAGGTGCAAGCCGGGCTGACGTCCGGGCGGTACACGTCGCGTCAGCTGGTCGAGCTGTACCTGAAACGCATCGAGGCGATCGATCGGAGTGGCCCGTCTCTTCACTCGGTGAGCGAGACCAACCCCGAGGCGCTGACCATCGCCGACGCGCTGGATGCCGAGCGGAAGTCGCGCGGACCGCGCGGGCCGCTGCACGGCGTGCCCATCCTGATCAAAGACAACATCGATACCGCCGATCGGATGAGCACGACGGCGGGCTCGCTGGCACTCGAGGGCTCGATTGCGGCGCGCGACGCGTTCGTGGTCCGGCAGCTCCGCCTGGCCGGGGCCATTCTGCTCGGAAAGACGAACCTGAGCGAGTGGGCGAACTACCGGTCGACGCAATCGAGTAGCGGCTGGAGCGGCCGCGGCGGGCAGGTGCGGAGCCCCTACGTGCTCGATCGCAACCCATGTGGTTCCAGCTCCGGGACCGGCGTCGCGATTGCCGCCAACCTGGCGACCGCCGGCGTGGGCACCGAGACAGACGGGTCGATCGTGTGTCCGTCGGCCGCCAACGGCCTGGTCGGCATCAAGCCGACGGTCGGACTGATCAGCCGTACCGGCATCATCCCGATTTCTCACACGCAGGACACGGCCGGTCCGATGGCCAGGACCGTCGCCGACGCCGCCGCGCTGCTCGGCGCCATGGCCGGTCGCGATCCGCTCGATGCGGCAACGACTCGCAAGCCGGTAACAAAGCCACTCGACTACGCGGCCGCGCTCGATCCCGCCGCCCTCAAGGGGGCACGCATCGGAGTAGCCCGCAAGCGGTACACCGGCTACAGCGCGCCCACGGACCGCGTGTTTGAAGCCGCCATTGCCGCGCTCCGCGCCCAGGGCGCGGTCATCGTCGATCCGGCCGACATTCCAACCGCGGCGCAGCTCGATGCCTGCGAGAACACCATCCTGTCGCACGAGTTCAAGGCCGATCTGAACGCGTATCTGAAGGCACTGCCCCCTTCTGCGCGCGTGCACTCGCTGGCCGATGTCATCGCCTTCAACCAGCGCGAGGCAACGCGCGAGATGCCGTATTTCGGCCAGGAGCTCTTCATCGCCGCGCAGAAGAAGGGACCGCTTACGTCAGCGGTCTATCTCCAGGCACTCGCGACGTGCCGCACGCGGTCACGCGCGCTCGGGATCGACGCCGTCCTGAAACGTCTGCGCCTCGATGCACTGGTCGCACCAACCGGCGCGCCCGCGTGGACCACCGATCTCGTGAACGGCGATCACTTCAGCGGCGCGAGCTCGACGCCGGCGGCGGTTGCGGGCTATCCCAGCGTCACCGTGCCCGCCGGTGAGGTCTTCGGCCTGCCGGTCGGGATCGCGTTCATCGGCACTGCGTCGAGCGAGCGCCGGCTGATCGAGCTCGCGTTCGCCTACGAGCAGGCGACCAGGCAGCGCCACCCGCCTCAATTCCTTGCGGTCACGCCGAGGTAATGGTGACTCGCACCGTTAGAGTAGTCGCCGAGGTGACACGAATGCGGGTGGCGGGAGCGATCGCGGGAGTCGTGGTGACGCTGCTGTGCGGGATTGCGGCGTCGGCCGGGGCTCAGGGCCTGACCTACGGCGTCAAGGGCGGTGTCACGTTCGCCAACCTGAGTGAAGAAGGGGAAGCGGATACGGTCACGTTCGACATGCGCATCGGCCTCATCGCTGGCGGCTTCGTGACATGGCCGCTGAGCGGGCGCCTGGCCCTGCAGCCGGAGGTCCTGTTTACCGAGAAGGGCGCGAAGGTGGAGCAGGGGGGCGGCACGCTCACGCAGCAGTTGGATTACCTGGACGTGCCGCTGCTGATCCGCTATCGCCTCACCGGAACCGACGCGCGGCATTTCTCGGTGTTCGGCGGACCGGCGATCGGCGTGAAGATCCGCGCGCGCAGCCGCGCCTCCTTCGGGGATACAGCTATCGAAGACGACGTCAGCGATCAGGTGAAGGGGACGGACCTGTCCGTGGTCGGCGGAGTTGGTTATCAGCGCGGGCGCGCCTCCGTCGAAGGCCGCTACGCGTGGGGCGTGTCCGACATCGACAAGGACGCCTCGGACGATGTGACGATTCGCACGCGGGGCATTTCGATCGTCGCCGGCTGGAGGTTCTGAAGACAGCTGCGATCAGAATCGAAAGCCGATGCGGCCAGCGAACCACGATGCGAATGCCGGGCTCGAATCCGCGTCCGCGTTGAGGATGTAGAAGCGGGCTTCAGGGCCGAGCTCGAAGCGCCGGCCGGCCCGCACCGCGAGCCCACCGCCGAATACGAATCCGACGTCCGTGCTCTCGGCCAGCGAGATCTTGCTGTCGGGGAGGAAGCCGAACGTGCCGCTGTGGCGCGCGACGGTTACGCCTCCGAGCGCGTACGGCTGCGCCGCGGCATGTCCGAAGCGCTGCACGATCGCGCCGCTGAACAGCGTCGTGTGCCCCTCGGCGTTGAATCCGCCGGTCCGGTGGTGACGGAGGTCGTCGATCGAGACTTCGCCGAACGTCCGGCCGGCAATCCGTCGATCCAGCCGGCCGCCGGCAACCGCGCCGTTGCCGATCTGCCCTTCGTCGTCCCACGTCGTGCCGCCGCCGACCACCGCCGCCGCACTCCAGCCGGATGTCGGTGGGGACTGGGCGTGGATCGCCAGGGCGGTCGACAGAACGATTGTGAGCGTCGCCATCGCACGTCGCATGAGCACCTCTGACCGGTAAGGCGCGAGACGCAGCGATTCTGGCGCAGGCGCTACTCCCAGATGCGCGCGTCGAGCGCGGCGCGGAGCTGGGTCAGGCCTGCGTCCACGGCGGCGGGCGCGCCGCCAATCCCCAGGCGGAAATGCGCCGGAGACTCGAAGAAGTGGCCGGGAGCGACCGCAACGTCATACTCCTTTGCCAACTGCACTACGAACCGCGTCGCATCGGGGATGCCGCGAAGGCGGGGGAATACGACAGTGCCGCCGGCCGGGTCGAGGTACTCCAGTTCAGGAGACGCCGCCAGGAAGCGCCGCAGACGCGCGGTGTTGACAGCGAGCAGAGAGCCGGCGCGCTCGATCAGCCGATCGAGCTGCGCGAAGGCCAGCGTCGCCAGCCGTTCGGCCGGGATCGCGCCATTGCCGTCAATCACGTCGCGGGCGCGTCGGATGCGTTCGGCAACCTCGGGCGAGGCGATGGCCCATCCGCAGCGCAGGCTCGAGAGGCCGTACGACTTCGTCAGGCTGCTGGTCGAGATGAACCGATCGCCGAGCGTCGCCGCGGGCCGTACCTCAGGATGGCTGACATCGAGATAGACCTCGTCGACCAGCACGTAGGCGCCGCGCGCCTCGGCGAGGCGTCCGACTTCGAGCAGCGCGTCCACCGCGATCGGTGCACTGGTGGGATTGTGCGGGTTGGTCAGGATGATGAGCCGCGTCTGCTCGGTCATGGCAGCGCGGACCCGATCGGGATCGAGGGCGTACTCCTCGTCGAACAGTCGATCGAATCGCTGCGGGCGCGCACCGAGCAGGCGCGCCGATCCGAGCAGCGGGTCGTACCCGGGCCGCTCCATCAGCACGTCGTCGCCAGCCTCGAGGAGCGCGGCACACGCTTGGAAGTTCGCGCCGGCGGCGCCGGTGCCGGTCGTGACCTGCGAGGGTTGCACGCCATAGCGGGCGGCAATCGCCTCGATCAGCGGGGCATAGCCATTGTCGTTCTGTCCCGACAGGGAGAGCGCGCCGGCGGCGCCCGTGAGGTCGTCCAGCGTGCAGGCGAGGACGTTGCTGCCGGCGAGGTCGAACCGCGCGGCCGGGCGCGTCTTCGCCCACGTCATGTAGGGAGCGAGAAATCGCGACGACATCGGGTCAATGGTAGCGCAGCGCTCGCGTGCGCCAGCTGGCGCAGCGCGGCCGCGGTATAGTCGCGCCCGTGACCTTCCGTCGTGCGCTTGGCCCCTTCGACGCCACGATGATCGTCATCGGCGGCATTGTCGGCTCCGGCATCTTCATCAACCCGTACCTCGTCGCCCGCACGCTGGACAGCAGCGTCCTGGTGCTTGCGGCCTGGATCGCGGGAGGCGCCATCGCTCTCGTTGGCGCATTCGCCTACGCGGAGCTGGGTGGCGTGTTTCCCAGCACCGGCGGACAGTACGTCTACCTTCGCGACGGCTGGCACCCGCTGGCCGGCTTTCTCTACGGGTGGGCCCTGCTGCTCGTGATTGAAACCGGCGCGATTGCTGCCGTGGCGATCACCTTCGCCACCTATGCCTTGCGATTGCTCGGGCGGCCCGACGCCGCGCCTGTACCGCTGGCGATTGCCGCCATCGTGCTGCTGTCGATCGTCAACTACTTCGGCGTGAAGCCCGGCAGCCGGGTCTTGAATGTGCTCGTGATCCTCAAAGTCGCGGCGCTCGCCGTCCTGATCGGTGCGGCGGCCTTCGTGCCGTCGTCCGAGGGATGGCTGTCGGCCTCGCGAGTCGCCTCTCAGGGCA
>Ga0207697_10000446_pt1 | contig 23241 bp, 20 predicted proteins | sample KBSSwiS5withPhiX_FD_184293 | JGI IMG/M metagenome (GOLD analysis project Ga0207697, IMG submission 184293) | Switchgrass rhizosphere microbial communities from Kellogg Biological Station, Michigan, USA, with PhiX - S5 (SPAdes) (version 2) | ecosystem: Host-associated > Plants > Roots >... | reverse complement strand
GTTCCCAAACTCGAGAACGCGCCGAATTCGCCGGCTTTTCTCCCAAAACGTTTTCAATTTGTTGTCGCGTCGGTTCCTTCCTCGGTCCAGGAACACGCCCCGCCGGCATCTCACTGACGCTTCGCGCGTCCGTGACGGGCTGCGCATTCATGTTTTGCACAGCGAATCTCCCCGCGCGCTAATCGCTCGCATCCTCATCGGTGGGATTTTTTGCCGACACCAATCGATTTTTTAATGACCAAATTTCTCTTCAAAACTCTAATTGCAATGTTGTTGGTGATCGCCTCTCATCATGCCCTAGCGCAAACAGCGACACCAACCGCCTCGGCCACCGCATCGGATGTGGCGGCGCTGCGTGAGCAAGTCGAGGCTCTGACCGAGACGGTGAAAGCGCTCCAACAACAGGTGAAGGATCAGCAGACGTTGCTGGAAAAGGCGAACATCACCGGCAATCAATCGCCGCAAAGCGAAGGAACGCCCTCGGTAGCATCTGCACCGGTACCCACGCCTCTGCCTGGCGCGAGTGTTCCACAAGCATTTCCAACGACGGATAGCTCGGTCGTTGCCAGCATGCCGACTGCACCAGGCGTGCCAGCTGTGAACGCGAATGGCGCGGCCACCGGCCAGTTCCCGACCACGGACGAATCGGTGGTCGCCTCGCCGGCGGGAGCAATCTCCTCCACAACTGGTGCGCCGCCGACTGAGACATCAACAAGCTCCCTCACGCAGCCGATCACCATTGTGGGCGGCGGAAAAAATTACATGAACATTTCCTTCGACGGCCTGTTTGCTCTCGCCGGATCGACCGCACGCGACCTGTCGCACATCGAAGTGGGCGATCACGATCCGCAGCAGCGCGGATTCAACGCCCGTAATATCGAACTCGCCTTCGATGGCGCGGTCGATCCTTACTTCGAAGGTTTCGCCAACATCGTCTTCAAACTCGACAACGACAACGGCACCGAGGTCGAGGTCGAGGAAGCGTTTATGCAAACAACGAACCTGCCGTTCGGTTTGCAATTAAAGGGCGGTCAGTTCTTCGCCGCCTTTGGCCGCATCAATCCGACGCATCCGCACACCTGGGATTTTGCCGATGATCCGCTCGTGAACGGTCTTTTACTCGGACCCGACGGATTACGTGGGGTCGGAGCACAAATTTCCTGGACGTTGCCTACGCCGTGGTACTCCCAACTGATTTTCGCCTCGCAGAACGGACGCGGCAGCACCGGATTTTCTTTTCGCAATCCAGGCGACAATGGCATTTTCTTCGATCGCGAAACAACCGACCGAGAGGTGCGAGGTCTCCAGGATTTCGTCTGGATTCCGCGCTGGGAGAACTCGGTTGATCTCAGCCCGACGCAAGTGGTGCTGGCAGGAGTTTCCGGCGCGTTCGGTTCGAACGAAACGGGCGCGAATGCGCGCACGCAGATTTACGGTGGCGACCTGTTTTACAAATGGAAAAGCGCGCATGCCGAAGGTGGTTTCCCGTTCGTGAAATGGCAGACCGAAGTGATGTATCGACGATTCCAAGCCGGGCGCGGTGTTGATGAGAGTTTTCCGGTAGCAGAAACCTTCCACGATTGGGGGTTGTATTCGCAGGTGCTATGGGGTTTTCGCAAAGGCTGGGTGGCAGGCGTCCGCGGCGACTATCTCCACATGCAGGATTCGCGATTTACTGATGATCCAGATCGGCAATCGCGCTGGCGTATCAGCGCGGATTTAAGCTGGTATCCGACGGAATTCTCGAAGCTACGATTGCAATACAATCACGATTTTCTGGAATCGAACTTCTTCCTCGCCGATCGCCAAGTCGATTCCGTTTTTCTGCAGTTCGAGTTCATCCTCGGCGCGCACGGGGCGCACAAGTTTTGAAACATGCCACAGTCGCGAACAATACGCTGTCATCCTGAGTCCCGAAAACTTTCGGAGCGAAGGACCTCACGGATAGTGATGCGTTACTCAAACGTGTGTGGCCTCAAATGTGAGGTCCCTCGCGTTCGCTCGGGATGACGGGTGGAGCACCGTTGGCACGCTCACGATCTAACTTTTCATGAAAAAAATCCTGTTCCTATCCATTGTTCTCTGCGCATTTTCGGCGCAGGCGAAGATCAACGTCGTCGCCACTCTTCCCGATCTTGGCTCGCTCGCGCGCGAAATTGGCGGTGACAACGTCAGCGTTACGGTCTTGGCGAAACCAACGGAGGATCCGCACTTTGTGGACGCGCGCCCGAGTTTTGTCGTTGCGCTTCGGAGCGCGGATGTCCTGATCGATGGCGGCGCAGAACTGGAGCTGGGATGGTTGCCGCCGCTCTTACAAAATGCGCGCAACCCGAAGATCGAGATCGGCAAACCGGGCCGCGTGCAGGCGTCGCAAGGAGTTCGCTTAATGAACGTGCCGGCGAATGTGACGCGTGCCGCTGGTGACGTGCACGCGCTGGGCAATCCACATTTCGGGGTCGACCCAATCATTGCCAAGGCGATCGCGCAACACATCGCGCAATCGTTTTCCGCAATCGACCCAGCCAACGCCGCTGCCTACGACGCGAACTACAAAAAGTTCGAAACCGCCATCAATGCCAGGCTCCAGCAATGGGGCGCGGCCCTGCTGCCGTTCAAAGGTCAGCATATCGCCGCCTATCACGATTCCTGGCCCTATTTCGGTCACCGTTTTGGGCTGGAGATCGACATTTTTCTGGAGCCGAAACCGGGTATTCCCCCCTCGCCATCGCACCTGGCGGAAGTGATTGCGCAAATGAAGGCACAGAAAGTCAAAGCCATCATCGTCGAGCCGTACCACGACCGAAAAATTGCCGAGCGGGTCGCCAGTGCGACCGGTGCGAAGGTAGTCGATTTCGCGCAGTATCCCGGGGCTCTCCCGGGCACCGATAACTATATCAAATTGATCGACGCACTTGTTTCGCGTTTGGCCGCGGCGCTCAAATGATGGTGACTGGTATCGGTGAATGGAACGTGCGCCGATGAGAATCAATCCACGTGTCACTAATCACGATTCACTTTTCTTAACATGTGGGAGATAATGTTCTGGCCAATCGTGGCCTGCGTCCTCTTGCCGTGGCTGCTTGTCTATCTCGGTCTTCATGTCGTCCAACGCGGCATTATCTTCGTCGACATTGCGATGGCGCAAATGGCTTCCCTTGGGATTTGCGTGGCGTTGCTCTTTCGTCTCGATCTTCATGGCTGGACTACATTCGTTATTGCACTTGGTTTCACCCTCCTGGGCGGCGCAATTTTTTCCTTAACGGGAAAACGCACAAGCAAGATTCCGCAGGAAGCAATTATTGGGATCGCCTATGTCGTGGCGGCGGCCGCAGCGGTGTTGCTTCTCAGTCGCGCCGCTGAGGGCGACGAAGAAATCAAACAAATGCTGGTCGGTAATATTTTGTTGGTGACGCCGGCGGAGGTTTGGAAATGTTTCGCGCTTTTTGTTGCGGTCGGCATTTTCCATTTCGTTTTGCGACGAAATTTTTTGCTCGTTTCATTTAATCGCGATGGCGCTCACCAGAAAGGATTGCGAGTGCGATGGTGGGACTTCTTGTTTTACGCCAGCTTTGGGTTGGTCGTGACTATCTTTGTCCGAATCGCCGGAGTGCTTCTTGTATTCAGTTATCTGATCGTGCCGGCGGTTTGCGGAATCAATTTGGCGAGCGGCACGCGCGCGCGGCTGCTGCTTGGCTGGGTCGTTGCGACGCTTGGAGGAATTGGCGGTTTGTACTGGTCCTTCTACAGCGACTTGCCGTCGGGCGCGGCCATTGTTTGCACGTTTGGTGGCTTGCTCGTGTTCGTGTCTGCGGTTGCGTTGTTGAAGACGAGGCCGCAGCCATCGTAATGGCGCACGGCACGGCGACCGGGATCAATCTGGTTCTAGGGAGCGCAGGCTGCCAGCCTGCAGTTCGCGGCAGCTTGTCGCGAACAGATTTCGATCCCGCAGTCACTCGGGGAAAGAACGAGCATTCGGCGCAGCGGCCGAATTCAGCAGGCTAGCAGCCTGCGCTCCCCAGAATCCATCGCGCCGATCGTCAACTGTGAGTCGTTCCCCGCACGCAATAAGATTAGGAGCAGGAATAGGAATACGATTAGATTTCAATCGTGCACGCCTTCCATTACCGCGATGGACATCTTTTTTGCGAAGAATTCGATGTCGCCATGGCGGCCGAGAGATTTGGCACGCCGCTCTATTTATATAGCGCGGGCACGATTCTCGATCACTACGGTCGATTGAATGAAGCGCTGGCGGGACTTGACCATCTGATTTGCTACGCCGTCAAAGCGAATTCGAATCGCGCCATTCTGCGTTTGTTGCGCGATGCCGGTGCGGGCTTCGACATCGTTTCGGGTGGCGAACTGTTTCGCGCGCTGAAGGGTGGCGCTGACTCACGCAAATGCACCTTCGCCGGAGTGGGAAAATCGCGCAAAGAGATCGAATACGCACTCGAACAAGGGGTTTATTCGTTCAACATCGAGAGCGAAGCCGAGCTCGATTACATCAACCAGATCGCATCGGCTAAAAACCAGCGCGCCCCGATTGCACTTCGAGTGAACCCCGATGTCGAAGCGCAGACGCATCAATACATCTCCACCGGTAAGAGCGAGAACAAGTTCGGCATCGCGCTGGAACGAGCCGCGCAAGTTTACGAGCGGGCAAGTAAAATGCCGGCCATTACCGTTCGCGGCGTGCAGACGCACATCGGATCGCAGATCACCGAGGCGGCGCCCTTCGTGGCTGCGATCGAAAAACTTGCGCCACTGGTCTCCGAATTGAAAAGCAAATATGCAATTGAGTTTTTCAGCGTCGGCGGCGGACTTGGGATCGCCTATGAATCCTCCGTCGCCAGTGGCAGTGGCGATTGGTGGACGTCGCAGCGGTCGCATCCGCTCACGATCCGGCAATACGTCGATGCAATTTTGCCGCCGCTAACGAGACTTGGGCTGCGGATTTTACTCGAGCCCGGTCGATTGCTGGTGGGGAACGCGGGAATCTTGCTGACCCGCGTTCGTTACATCAAGGAAACAGCGCAGAAGAAATTCGCCATCATCGACGCAGGAATGAACGATCTTATTCGTCCGGCGCTTTACGGAAGCTACCATGAGATCGTGCCGGTAGAGAAGATCACCCAGCCCTCACCTCAATCCTCTCCCCCGGGGAGAGGAGGCCGCGAAGCGCCCGGTGAGGGTAGAACAAAGATCGATATTGTTGGACCGGTGTGCGAGAGCGGCGATTTTTTTGCGCAGGACAGGGAAATGCCAGAATTGCGCGCGGGAGATTTGCTCGCGGTCATGAGTGCAGGGGCCTATGGATTTGTCATGGCCTCTAATTACAATTCGCGGCCCTTGCCGGCGGAAGCGCTCGTGCGAGGGGATGAAGTTGCCCTCATTCGCAAACGCCAGACGATCGAGGATCTTGTGCGCGGCGAAATCGATCCGTAAAAGAGGGTGCGCGCTTCCGCGCCTCGGGACATCCGAGACATGCTTCTCCCCTGGTAGAGTTGGTTATTCAGGGTTCGGTTTCGGCAAGTCAAGATCAAGCAGCTGGGCCGTCGGCAAAAGGGTCGGACATTTAGTCAAATACTCGGCGAGCCGGTGCTCGCGACACTCCTTCCAATCGAGAAATGAGTCATGTTCATTTGGCGGAAGTCGGAGTTCGTCATGGAGGAGCGGTTCAAGGAATTTAAAATCAACGAAGGGAAAATAGGAGAGCGACTCCAGGGGAATATTCGGGATTGGCAAATTGGCCGCACGCGCTTCTCGCGCGATTTGCACCAGATTCCGCCACACCTGGATGTGCGAGGCGCCATGCAGCGGAGCGGCCTTCGCCAGAACGTGAGATTGGTAGCTGTGATGGCCAACAATTGCGCCCAGAGCGAGCAGGCTCGAAACGACGGCCACGAAAACAAGCCGGCGCGGAGACAAGAGCATCAGGGGCGGCGAGGCCGATCCCGAGCCAGGAGACTGTGATCGGCAGGACGTAACGCGATGCAGTCAGGTATAAAAAAAGGCCGCCGCCATTCGGTTCCTGTATCTCCCGCGTCGAAATCATGGCCACAATTGTGATGAGCATGACCGCAGAAAAGAGTGAGAGAAATAACGCGGCACAGCGCGGGCTCGGCCGCGTTTGGCGCTTTGTCTTAGCCAGCACAGCGATAAACAATCCGATAGCTGACAGGCCCGCAGCGCCAACCGCCCACGCGCTGTGCAGGATGCCGTCGATTAGTCCCTGCTCTAACCTCGCACCAACAAGGCCGGCCACGATCGAGATGGGGAATAATACGTACAAACCGACCAATTGGTGCCAGTCGGGAAGGCGACCGGAATTCAGTCCGGCGTTAGCTGGCGCGTCGTTCAACACGATCATGGCGAGCGCATGGGCGGAGCCAGCAACTGCCAGAAAAATCAGGGTCGCAACGAGCGTGCGCACTTGCAATTTGAATTCCGGGAAGGAGCCAGTCACTGCTCCGATCAGGATAAGAGAGAAAACGGCCACTGTTCCGGTAACAACTGCCAGGCCCAGACCGAGCACATGCATCGAGCCGTAGGCCGTTAGTGCGATCAGCCAGAGAAGAGGGCCCTTGTTTGCTGAACCCGGTAGCCGTACTAAAGCCCACCCGGTGGCGGTCGCAAAAATCATCCAGCCAATTTGCAAACCATGAAAGGGCCATTGCAGAAGGTCCCGCATCAGCGGCTGCGCCACCAAAATTAAGGTTGCGGCCGCCGCCAGTAATGCAGCGGCGAAAGGGGGCGGGCGCGTCTGCTCCGCCGCGGCGCGAATGAGACCGAAGAAAAAGAAGATGAGCAATGCGCCTAGAAAAAGCTGCCGGTTTCGCCACCAATTTGGGCGGAGTCCGGCGTGTTTGGCGAAGAAAAATTCCGCCGTAAACGCCAGGGGTGTGTAATGTCCGTGCGAGCTTTGTGTCCAAAAACCCCGCACCAGAGTGTGTACGTGACGGGGTGAGGTATGAGCGATGACCTGGTAGTAGCCAGTCTCGGCCCGGAGCACTTCGGGCTGCATCTGCCCGTGAAGCGCGAATATCGCGACGAAGGAGAGCACCAGAGCAACGGCCAGTTCAACTCCTCGACGGTGCCGGTTCGGTTCCGGTCTAGGGAGCGTCTCCATCAGATGAGCGATCTCTGGCAGGTCTCAACAAGACCGACAAGTGAATTCCCCCCCTTGCACTCAACCCGAGTTGCACATCCAGCGCCAGCATAAATAGTGCTGCCCCGTAATCATGACCAAACGGTTCCTTCTACTGATCACGCTGATCGCGCTCGCATTTGCACAATGGGCTCCTGCGGCGAAGCCGAGCGCGCCGCAAGGGGAATGGATTATTCTGGTCGGTGGCGTCTCTCTTAACCAGTGGGAGAAATACAAAACCCAACCACATGATCATTGGTGGGCGAATTTCGTGCATGCGGCCCGCATTCGGACCGAGCAATTACGCGAGCAGTTTGGACCGGACCTGATGATAACGTGGCTGGTTTACAAGCCCGCCTATATTGAGCGGGCGAAGCAGGATGGAGTCGATTTAATCGGGGACATCAATTCCGTGCGCGACAAGTTCAATCTGCGTCTTGTTTACTTCAACAAGGGTGGAGACGTGATCGATTATCTTAATAACGGTCAACCGCGCACTTCGCTAAAGGTTGCTGCCTTCGAATATTTCGGCCATTCCAATAGGGCGTGCTTCATGTTCGATTATAGCAACGTGATTGACAGCTCCGCCAAAGCGTGGTTGCACGAAACCGACTTTTCGAAAATCGACCGGCGCATTTTTGCGAAAGGCGCATTCGTGAAAAGCTGGGGCTGCCACACCGGCGAAGAAATGAGCAAGTATTGGCACGCGGCGACCGGCACGCGCATGTGGGGCGCGATCGGCAAGACCCAGTTTATGGATGAAGAATTACCCATTCTCATTTCCGAAGGCGGTAAATGGGTGAACTGATGGTTGACGTTTGAGGTTTGATTCTTGATTTGAGCAACGCTGCTCTTGTCATTCCGAGCGAAGTCGAGGAATCTCCAACCATCCTGTGCGATGAATTTCGAAAAACTGAACGGTCTCTATCATCAGCCGCTCTTTGATTTGATTTCGCAATCGCGTGCCGTTCATCTGGAACATTGGCGTGGCGAATCGGTCCAGCGTTGTTCGCTGCTCAGCATCAAGACCGGCGGTTGCAGTGAGGATTGCGCTTACTGCGCACAGAGCGCCCATTATACGACCGGCGTCGAACGCGAAGATTTGCTTCCGCTGGAACGAATCCTATCGGCTGCGCAACAAGCGCGGGCACAGGGGGCGACACGTTTTTGCATGGGCGCAGCCTGGCGCGGTGTGCGCGATGGCAGCGATAAATTCGAGCGCGTTCTCGAAACCGTGCGCCAAGTCAGCCAACTCCGCATGGAAGTCTGCGTTACCCTCGGTGAAATCGGCGATAAGGAAGCGACAAAACTCAGGGCCGCCGGCGTCACCGCTTACAATCACAACATCGATACCTCGCCCGATTTTTATCCAAGAATCGTTAGCACACACACCTTCCAGGACCGGGTCGATACCATCCGGGCAGTGCAACGCAGCGGCATGTCGGTGTGTAGCGGGGGAATTATCGGCATGGGGGAAAGCGCGGATGATCGGTTGCGCATGCTCGAAGTGTTGAGCGAATTCGATCCGCAACCCGAGAGTGTTCCGATTAACTGCCTGATGGCGATGCCGGGAACGCCCCTGGCCGATGTGCCGCCGGTGGATATTTTCGAGCTGGTCCGGTTGGTTGCCGTCGCGCGCATCGCAATTCCTCGGGCTCGGGTCCGTCTTGCCGCCGGTCGAACGCGCATAACGCGGGAAGGCCAGGCGCTCTGCTTTTTCGCAGGCGCAAACTCAATCTTTTTCGGAGACAAACTGCTGACCGCCGAAAATCCCGCCGCCACCGCCGATGTGAAGCTGCTGCGTGAGCTTGGCCTGCGCATCGATTCGCTCGAGACGCGAAATTGTGGCACGGTGGACTTGGTTTCACGGTGACCAAGACGCGCCAATTACCTAACACGATTGTTGTGCGGGCTTGGTGGTCCATAGAGAGCTAGCCACCCTGCTTCTTTCTCGTAATCATAGGCTTGGCATAGCCGGGATACCTTTAATTGCCATAACGTCCGAATTGCCTTTAATGTTCCTAAGTTATTGTAAACAAACGTGATAACGCTGTGCTCAATACTTTCCTTTTTCAGCATTGAATCTGCTTTTAAGGTTTTAGGAGCCGCGCAAACAGCGGCAACCACCAGAGATGTCAAAAAAAATGCAGTTCCGGCTAAGAGATCGAGCAGGTTTTACCCTGGTCGAAATCATGATTGTAGTCGGCATTATTACATTGCTGGCTGCGCTCGCGCTGCCCGGGATGCTTCGGGCGCGGAAACGAGCACAAGCTTCGCGGATCAAGGACGACCTGCGGCTAATCGAAGCGGCCGTCGACCAATATGCAATCGAAACGCAAAGGCAGCCCGGCTGGGTGGTGTCCGTCCCCGATTGGACCGCCTATCTGAAGAAAGAAACGCTACTTTGCACGACGGGAAAGGATCTGCTCGGGCACGATTTCGGTCCGCAGACAGTCGATCAAATCCCAACCGTCCCGTCTGCATCCTACGCCCAGCTTGCCGATGTGGCCGACGACGGATTTTGGGCCCCGTATACCCCGTAAGACGGGCATCGTCCCAAAATTCCGCTTTGACGGAACATAGGCTTGTCAGCCTGTGCGCCCAGCGGGTTTGCAACCCGCTGAACGGAATCAAAATTTGTCCGCCGGCCAACGTGACAGAACACAGGTCAAAGACCTGTGTGGCGCACAGACCTAAGGTCTGTGTTCCTTGCTTCTGCCCAAGTCTCGTTAAGAAGTTCTAGAACCTTTTCGCCACGCTCATTCCGGCGATAAAGAGCACCAGGCAAATAACCAGGAACAAGAAAAACAAAAATTTCGCAATTCCCGCAGCAGCCGAGGCAATTCCGGTAAACCCGAAGAGCGCAGCTACCAGCGCAATCACCAGAAAAATTACAGCCCAACGCAACATAATGATCCCTCCTCCATATTCTGATTCGCCCATCACCGCGATTTTGCGCGCATGTCGCGGGCGAGCTCCCCGCAAGCCGCTGTAGCCGCGGTCGCCGGCCGCGGCGGGTGCTACAACGTCGCGAGTTCCCGAATTAACTTCGGTCCGCGATAAATGAACCCAGTATAAATTTGTAACAAATTCGCGCCCGCTGCGATTTTTTCCCGGGCCGAAGCGGCATCAAGAATGCCACCGCATCCGACAATCGGAATTTTTGTTTTGTTGGCGATCTGCCGGACGATGGCCGTTGATTTTCTCTGCAACGGGGCGCCGCTCAGCCCGCCTTCTTCATCGTGAGCGATGGCTGAATGATCGAGCGTGGTATTGGTCGCGATAATTCCCGAAATGTTGTTGGCCTCGCAGACGCTGACAATCTCGCCTAGCGCCGCCGGCTCGAGATCGGGCGCGATTTTTACCAGCAGCGGCAGGTCGCCGCGCTCGGCACTGATCGCGCGCAACAATTCATCCAAGCGCTGGCCTCCCTGCAATTCGCGCAATCCCGGTGTATTCGGTGAACTGACGTTGAGCGTGACGTAATCGGCGTGGGTCCGCACTTTACGAAAAGAAAATAGATAATCCTCTACCGCACGTTCTATCGGCGTAACGCGTGATTTTCCAATATTGATCCCAACAGGAATGCCGGGCCAGCCGCCGCGGTGGCGCAATTCCGCAAGACGATTAGCAACCACTTCCGCGCCGTCATTGTTGAAACCGAGCCGGTTGATCAGCGCGCGCTCGTTTGGATAACGAAAGATGCGCGGGCGCGGATTGCCCGGCTGCGCCTGCGCAGTCACTGTCCCAATTTCAACAAACGAAAATCCGAGCGCTTCCCAGGCGGGCAGCGCGACGCCATTTTTGTCCAGACCAGCGGCGAGCCCGACGCGATGGCGAAAATTCAGTCCGAACGCCGACGCCGTCGAGATCGTGCCAGTTGCTTTTGGAAGCAACGGTCCGGTGGCGCGCAAGAACGCGAGTGCGAAGTGATGTGCGGTTTCGGGGTCGAGCGCGAAAAGAAGGGGGCGTAGGAGGCGCTCGTAAATCATTTGCCGATGCAAAACTGGCTGAAAATAGCATCGCGCACCGCTTCCTCGTCTCCACCACCGAGAAGTTCATCGACGGCGTGCTGCGCTTCCTGCAAATCGATCGCGAACATCTCCGGCGTTGCTCCAGCGCCGATCGCGGCCAAAGCGCGTGCGATTGCATCCGAGGCCCGGCGCAATTGATCCCGATGGCGTGCATTGATCGCGAGCGGACTCTCCGCATTTAGTTTCGCGCCGCCTATGCGTCGATAAATTTCATCCGCCAACTTCGGCAAACCCGCGCCGGTTTTACATGAAATTCGGATCGCGTCAGTGGACGACCAATCAGCATGTTCCGGCAGATCGCTCTTATTCAGTATGAGCAACTCATCTGGGTTCATCGCGAAATCGCCAGGACGCGACGCGCTGGCATCGACGATGTGTAAACGCAGGTCGGCTGTTTCAAGCGTGCGTTGGGTGCGTTCCATCCCCTCGCGTTCCACCAGATTCTCCGGTGCGCGTAAGCCGGCGGTGTCGAACAAGCGGAGGGCGATGCCGCGAAGATTGATTCGTTCTTCGATGGAATCGCGCGTGGTGCCATGCATCTCGCTCACAATCGCGCGATCAAATCCGACCATCCGATTGAGCAGACTCGATTTGCCGGCGTTGGTCGCGCCGAAAATCACTACTCGCAAACCTTCGCGCAAAATGCGGCCGGTCTCAGCCGTCGCCAGTAATTTATCGATCTCGTTTCGTAATGATTCGAGGCGGTCACAAATCGTAGCGACATCATCCGGTGAAATTCCTTCCTCGGGGAAATCCATCGACGCCTCGACGTGCGCGATAATATCGATTAATCGCTGACGCAGGTTGCGAAATTCGTCGCCCAGCCTTCCTGCCAATTGTTCCGTGGCCGAGCGCAAGGCGAGGTCAGTCTGCGCGCGAATTAGATCGATGACTGCTTCCGCCTGGGTAAGATCGATTTTGCCATTGAGATAAGCGCGCTCGGTAAATTCGCCCGGGCGGGCCGCGCGTGCCCCCGCTCGGAGGCATATTTCCAAAACTTTAGCCGTCACCAGCGCGCCGCCATGGCAACTGATCTCGATCAGATCTTCACCGGTGTAGCTCGCAGGCGCGCGATGCACCGCCAGCATTACCTGATCAATGATGGCGCCGTTTTCAACGATTTCGCCCAAGTGTTGGGTTTGCGACGCCAAATCCGACGGCCGTTGTTTGCCGCGAAAAACTTTATCGGCGACTTCAATTGCGTCTTTGCCGGAGATGCGAATCAGCGCGATCGCCGCTTCGCCTGCCGCAGTAGAAATGGCCGCGATCGTTTCTCCTGGGACAATTGAACGGTTCACGCCAGCCTCAAGCCGAAATGGCATCGAGGGAACAGCTGGCCTTCACCATCAGCATGTAATATCGATATCATACTCCCAACACGCGGCAACCGAACCGCATCTCTCCCCAATTTGTTCCAATCCAGCAGGTTTGCTTTCACCCCAAGCATCCCTTAATCGCATTACGTTTCGGCCGTTGTTTCTATCAACGATTTATGGCGAGGTTATGAGCTTCGGTCTTTGAGGCCTTTCAATTAGGTTGGTTCGCCTATGGCTGGATATTCAGGCACACCTTTGTGGAAGAAACTCGGCTACAAGGCAGGGGTGTCTGCCTACGTTGAGGGCGAACCGAGCAATTACAGTTCCTTGCTGATGTTACCCGCCGATGTCGTGGTTACCTGGCTTCCCCGGGCGAAATCGGATATGGAATTCGTGCATCTGTTCGCGACGTCTGCTTCCCAGCTAAAAAGCAAACTGGAATCCTTCCGGAAAAGGATCGTTCCTGGCGGAGTGATCTGGGTCTCCTGGCCGAAGAAGAGTTCCGGGGTGACGAGTGATATTACTGAGGACACGATTCGCGATCTGGCGCTACCGATGGGCCTTGTCGATGTAAAGGTTTGTGCGGTCGATGAAGTGTGGTCCGGACTGAAGTTGGTGATTCGACGCACAGCCTAGGTAGCCGTGCGAGGCGCAGTCGGCGGGCAAGATGCCTGTGCTACAAGCCGAGTACTTGGCGAAGGGCGGTGATGCATTTCTGGTTTTGATCCATGGTGCCGATGGTGATGCGGATCCATTCCGGGAAGTTGTAGCCTTTCATCGCACGCACGATCACTTTGCGCTGAAGCAGTGCGCGAAAAACCGCGAGACCATCGCCAACTTTCACCAGAACAAAATTCGCGGCGCTGGGAACGAACGAAAGTTTCATCGCGCGAAATTCTTTCTCGAAAAAGGCGCGGCCTTCGTCGACCAACCTTTTTGTTTCGCGCTGATGCTCTTCGTCGGCCAGCGCAGCAAGCGCGGCGACCTGACCGACTCCGCTGACATTGAAGGGTTGTCTGGTTTTGTGCATCACCTCGATCAATTCCGGCGGAGCGATGCCATAGCCAACGCGCAAACTCGCCAGTCCATGAATTTTCGAAAAGGTGCGGAGCGTGACCACGTTTCGCCCGTCGCGCACGTAGCGAAGCGTGTCAGGCATCCGATCGACAAACTCGTAATACGCTTCGTCGAAAACGACCACCACCGTCGGCGGCACCCGCGTCATGAAGTGCTCGATCGCATCGGCCGATAAAAGTGTGCCGGTTGGGTTATTGGGATTGACGATGAAAATCAGCTCGCTGCGGGCGGTGATGGCATCGAGGATGGCATCGAGATCGTGACCGTAATCGCGGCTCGGTGCTTCAATCGTCTGCGCGCCGAAAACGCGGGCGATGATCTTGTAAGCAACGAAGGCGTGCTTGGAAGTGACGATGGCATCGCCGCGTTCCAGGAAAGCATGCGCGAGCAACTCGATGATTTCGTTCGAGCCGTTGCCGAGGAGGATGTGATCGGGCGTGACGTCGAGTTTTTGGGCAATGGCGTTGCGCAAGTAAAAGGCGCCGCCGTCGGGATAAAGGTGTGCGTTTTCGATCGCGTCGCGCATGGCTTCGATTGCCTTCGGAGAAGGACCAAGCGGATTTTCATTCGAGGCCAGCTTGATGATCTCGGACGGCTCGCAGCCCAGTTCGCGCGCGGTTTCTTCCATTGGTTTGCCCGGCTGATAAACCGCGAGATCGCGCAGCTGCGGATTGGCCCGGTCCCAGATTGATTCCACCGGCGCAGCTTAAACGAAAATGTTCGCGGGAAAAGACTCGCGACGACAAGCGTTCTCCGCCAACGTCGCGCCATGCACAGTTTTCATTTGATTGCCGATGCAGCAATCGCTGGAGTTACAGTCAATGGCTGGAAAATTCTTGGCTGGAGCGGCAACCTCGTTTTCGGTGCCCGCTTTATCATTCAGTGGATCGCATCGGAACGGGCCCGCAAGAGCGTTATTCCGGTTGGTTTTTGGGAATGCAGCGCAATCGGCTCGATCCTGCTGCTGATTTACTTCGCGTTTTACCGCCACGATTCGGTCGGAGTGTTGAGCGCACTGTTTCCCCTGCCGGTTTACCTGCGAAATCTTTATTTCCGCTATACTCACCATCACCCGAAACATCCGGGGAACGAGCCACGCCCGCCAGACTAAGTCCGAGCCGGACTGGCGTTACATGCGGGCGAGATGCCCACAGGCCCGACAGCTAAGATGGCTGTGCTACTTCCGCACACTTTTCCCGCTTCAACTCTTCAAAATGCCCGTCCGGCATCGGACCTCGGACTCACTCCAGCGCGTAGAGGAAACCATCCGTGCTGCCAAAATAGACGACTCCGTTTGCCACGAGCGGTGACGAAAAGATCGCGCCGATGGCAAATTGCCGATCGGCCGATACGACTGGTGCTTCTCGCCAGCTATCGAAGAAGAAAAGCGGCACGTTGAATCTTCGCTCCGCGGTCAGGATCCAGTTTGCGTTTTGCTTGGACGTCTCGGTCTGAAATTCCCAAAGTAACTCGCCGGAGTTACGGTCGCGCGCTTCCAGGGTCCCGTTCAGGACGCCGATAAAGACGACATCGTTCGTGACCGCGGGCGAGGAGAACATAAACGCTTTGTCCTCCAGTTTTAGAATCGGTTTGCCGGTCCCCGCTTCCACCACATGATAGAGACTGGAATCGGAAGTCGCAAAATAGACTTTCCCATCCACCACTGCGGGGGAAGTTATTACCCAGCTTAGCGCGTTATCGAATTTCCACTTTGCTTTGCCCGTCGCGGCGTCGAGTGCGTAGAGCTGCGCATCGCGACAGCCAGTATAGACCACGCCGTCCACGACCGCGGGCGAGGATTGGAAGCCGACCTGATTGTGAACGAGCGGATCCTCGCCGGCATGATAGCGCCACTTCTCCTTGCCGTTCCCAACATCAACCGCGTAAAAATAACTGTCCCAGCTCCCGACAAAGGCGACGCCATCCACGATTGCGGGAGATGCATGCACGACATCGCCGGTCCTGAATTTCCAACGCAGCTCACCCGAGTTCGCGTCCAGCGAATAGAGATTTCCGTCGCCGCTGCCGAAATAAACTGCGCCGTCCACCACTGCGGGACTGGAAAGAAAGACGTCGAACGCATCGGCAAAGGTCTGGTTTTTCGGTTGCCAACCATGCAAGCCTTTCGCTTCGAAACGGCGCTCGCCTTCCGTGGCAAATTTCCATTTCACCGCACCGCTTTGCGCGTCGAGCGCATAGAATTTTCCGTCGTAGCTGCCGACGTAAACCGTGCCGTGATCGACTGCCGGCGTGCAGGGCACCGGCCCACGCGTGGCAGTCTTCCAAATCTGCTGCCCGCTCTCCGCGTCCACCGCATAGACACTTCCGTCGTCACTTCCAAAATAGATGACCTTGCCTTCTATCACTGGCGAGCCGAGGACACGCGCTCCGGTGGGAAATTTCCACTTCAAGCGATGGAACTCACGCGGCGCGACGCCAGGATACACGCCGGTATGCGCGGCGTTACCGCGGAACATCGACTGCCCTTCTGCCGCATCCGTTAAGCAAAGGAACAGAAAAAGAAAAGCCATCGCTGATATTTTCATAAAGAGAGTCGTTCCTTCTCCCGCGGGGAGAAGGTTAGGATGAGGGCATTCGACGGAAATCTGCATTAGCGAATCTTCAGTTGTTGCTGCGGCGGAGAGTCACAGGAATTTCGAGCGGACCCTGAAAAATCGTTCCCTGGATCTCGCCCTTGCGCGCCCGCCCTTCAAAACTCAGCCCGGTCTCATGCGAATCGACCGTGACGAATTCTCCTTGCTGCACGACACGATCGACCGGCAATTTATTTTCCTTACGCCCCACGATGATGAACTCCGCGGTGGCTCCTTCGGGCCCGCGGTTTTGGAGTTTGATTGTGACCTTGCGCGGATAACCCTGAAGCGCGTACCCGCCTTTCCATTCACCCTCGATCTCCTTCGCGATCGCGGTGCTACGCGGTGGAATTTCCACCTGCGGCGGTCCCGTTTTTTGCAGCGCGAATGGCGCGGTGTTTCCCGCTTGGACGAAATCGCCGGCCAATTTCCCATCGCCAATGAAGTGCCCGTTAAACTTCGCCGGCCCGGTCCGTTGATCAGTGAGCGCGCTCTTCATCGAGAAGGCGACGTTGTCGCCGTTTAATCCGATATCACTCAGCGGCGCGCCTTTAATTCCCAATCCAGGAATGGTGATGGAACCTTGCGACCCGCTCTCGTCCCCCTTTGCCGCCAGATCGACAATGACCTCCAACGGTCGCCCCGGAATTTGCAACGTCCCTTCCCATCGCCCGGCGGCGTTTTCGTCCGCGCGAGAAATGAACGCCGACGCAAGAAGTAAAATAAACGCAACACGCATGCGTTCCCCTTTGCATGCGTTGTGCCTGCATGTGGAAGAAGTTGTAAACCCCTGCTTCCTAGCAGAGTATGCGGTCATCGCCCAAGGAGATATTGACTTCACCTTCCCGCCGCTGGGATGCGCCCATTCCATTCCCGGGAAAAACCAGAGCCAATCAATTTTTTCGCCCGGGTAGCGCACGCGTCTCGCGTGGAACGCCAGTCCGGCTCGGACTTTTATCCGATTGCACATCTGGGGAGCGCAGGCTGCCAGCCTGCTGGTTTCGGCTGCTAGCCGAAACGGACTTTTCTGCTTCCACTTCCCGCATTCTCTTCGCTGATCGGTATTGCTCCCCCTTCGACTCTTAACCGTCTTAGGTGCCGCTACCGCGAAGCGGTTGCGTCAATTCCGGCGGCAGCAACGGCGTCGCGCCATAGTGCGACGCGACATAGGCGCCGAGGCGACATGCATTTTCCAAAACACGCCGGTGATCCATTCCGCGCGTGAGTCCAACCATCAGTCCTGCCATGAACGCATCGCCCGCGCCGACCGTGTCCTTCACTTCGACGTGCGGCGCGGGTGCAGTCGTTAGCTTGCCGCTGTCCCAAAGCGCAGCACCCTCTTCGGCGCGCGTTACGCAAACGCGGTAGACGCCGGTTGCTTCTGCCAACGTCTGACAATCGCGCGCGATCGACGCATCATCGCGCGGCGTGTCCGAAATCGATTCGCCAGTGCGAACCCAATGGGCGAGTTGCCCGACTTCGCCGTCATTCAGCTTCAAAACATCGGCGCGCTTGGCAAGATCCATCACCAGCGGCGGGTCGGCGAATGGTGGACGCAGATTCACATCAAAAAACTTCATCGGCCCTTTCACATCGAGCAGACGGTCGACCTGTTCCAGATTGTAAGGTGAACGGCCCGCTAACGAGCCGTAGATGAAGGCGCGCGCTTTTGAGACTGCATCGAGAGCTTTTTTCGGAACCCGGATCTCGTCCCAGGCCGCGGGTTTCACCAGTTCGTAAGTGGCGTTGCCATGTTCATCCAATGTGACGAGCACGGTGCCGGTCGGCAAACCGATGCGAGCGCGCGTGACGAATTCGACATTCACCCGTTTGTGGCCGGCCACTTCCAGAATCTCGTCCCCAAGCGGATCGCGCCCAACGCAGGAAATGAGTGCGGAAGAAACACCAATCTGCGCCAGATGCGCGGCCACATTGAATGGCGCACCGCCCGCGTGTTTACCCGACGGAAGGCAATCCCACAAAATCTCGCCAAAGGCGTAAAACTCAGCGGGCATGACTCGGCAGCGGAGACGCAACTGCGTCCGGTTCGTAAATGAAGATGAGATCCTGATCCATCCCTTTCGGATCGATCGAACGCTCAAACACCAGCAGGTCTTCCACGCCAATGATGCAATGCTCCATTTCGGGCTGGAAGTGAAACTCAGCGCCGGGCTGGAGGACTTCGACCGTAAGCGATTGCTCGTTAGCTGGACGCCATAGGATAAGACCCGCGCCTTCGCGAACTTGGAGGCGCTCATCCTTCTTCTCGTGCATCTCGAGCGCGAGGTACCCGCCTTTGCGCACGATGAGATATTTCTCCACCCGTGGATGTTCGTGCAGTGTGATGACAACGCCGCCCCAGCCAGTGCGAATCACGCCATCTTTCGCGTGCTCGATGTGATTAAGCAATTTCGTGAACTGTCCCGTCTCACCAATCCCGTTAGGAAACGCTTCGTTCCAAAGGCGACATGCATCTCGGCAGTAGCGATTGAACGACTCGCGAGAATTGATCGGCGAAAGCGCGCCCAGCTCATGCGCGATACCACCAAAGAGCGGATCGGCGGCGAGCTTCGCGTGATTGAGATCGAAGCTCGTCTTCATCAGTGTCCGCCGGAAGTTGAAACGGTGACTCCGCCCTCGGCCTTGCTCAGCCGCGGCCACATGAAACCGTAAAACGCGACGAAGGCGAAGCAAAGCGTCGGCACGATGAAGCCGCGCGAGAGATCGTAGCGATCGGCGACCGCGCCCATCACTTTCGGCAAAATCGCACCGCCCATGATGGCCATGACGATGAACGACGAAGCTTTCTTTGCGGATTGGCCCAGCCCAAAAATTCCGAGCGCGAAGATTGTCGGGAACATAATCGACATGAAGAAGTAGGTCAGGAAAACGCACGCAACTGAAACCCAGCCGAGCTTGGCGAAGACGAGAAGGCAGAGCGCAACTGCCGCGGCCGAATACCATCCGAGAACTTTGTAGGGTGTGAACTTTTTGAGAATTGCGCTGCCGGTAAATCGCCCGATTAGAAAACAGAGGAAGCCTAACGAGGCGAGATTTGAGGCTGCTTTGTTACTGAAGCCTAGCGCGCCGTTTCGGTGCGTCTCGAACCAGCCGGCGAAGAATCCGGAGGCCGGAGCGTCTGGCGCGTGCCATGAAGTGGGCACCGGCGGCACCTGCGACGTCATGTAATTGATGAAGAAGCTGAAGATCCCGGCCTGCGCGGCGACGTAAAGGAATTGCGCGAGCACTGCCATCCAAAAATGCGGACGCGACCAGATCGATTGTCGCGTGTCCGGCTTGGATTCATCAATGTGGTAGTCATCTTCCATCTCGATGTTGGGCATGGGCGCGAAGAAAAAGACAATCGCGAGGATAATCACGATCACCCCGATGAATGCGTACGGAATCCAGAGCTGTTCACTGCCGGTGCTGATGCCGGCCGCATTTTTCGAATAGAAGAACGCGCCGCCCGCGATCGGGCCGAGGAGCAGGCCGATGCCGTTGATCGATTGTGCGAGATTGATCCGCGTTGCCGCGTACTGCGGAGGACCGAGCACGGTGGTGTACGGGTTCGCGATCGTTTCGAGAAAGGTGAGGCCCGCGGCGATGACGCAAACGCCTAACAAAAACGCCCAGAACTGCGCGATGTGCGATGCGGGAATAAACCAGAACCCGCCCGCCGCGACCATGAGTAAGCCGGCGATGATGCCGCCTTTGTAACCGAGTTTGATGGCGAGCCAGCCGGCCGGGATTGCCATCAGGAAGTAGCCGAGATAATGCGCGAACTGCACCCAGGCCGATTGCGCCAGATTAAGATGCAGCTCCTCCTGAAAATGTTTGTCCATCACGTCGATCATGCCGTTGCAAAATCCCCAAAGCGCAAACAGGAAGACGAGGAGGAAGAAGGTGAAGACGACGTTGCGCCCGTCTTCGAGCACGAACATCCCGCGCCGCGCGGTATGCGGATCCATCCGCGCGTGCGGCGCGGTGGCGCGCGGTTTTGTCGTCATTGCCGGTGTAGCCATGCGTTAGTCTCCTCTCGTTAGAACGTGACGCCCATCTGCGCGCCGATCACGACCGCATCAGGAATATCACCTGTGCCGCCAGGATCGATCACATATTGCAGGTCGGGTTGAATGTAACTCCACTTCGTCACTTGAAATCGATGCCCGAATTCCAACACCTTCTCGGAATCGGCGAAGTGACCGCCGGCGACATGAACACTGCGGGCGTAGTCATCACTGACATGGCCGTAAATAAAATGCAGCACGGTGCGGTCGTCATCGCGCCCGGGAAATAAACCTTTGTAATGGAGGCCGGCGTTTATCTGGAACGGCACGATCGAAATTTCGCTCTGCGGATAATATCCTGAGGCGACGAACACGTACAGTCCCTGGTCACTGCCCGGCGCTTCCTGGTAAACCATTTGGTCGGCGTGAACATAGAAGCCGTAGGAATGATCTTCGAACCCGCCAAGGAAACGCGGGTAGAAATCCCACTGCGAGAAAGTGACCCCAACTTGGTAATGCCCCGGCATTCCCTTCATCACGAATGCGGGGGCGCCTTTCCCGTCGCTTGCGCCTGACGACACCGGTTGTTTAAACAATTGCGGCGTCCAGCCGAATTGTGCGATCGCGGTGTAGCCGTCCTCGCCGCGGATGCTCCAGTCCAGCCCGTGTTCGGTGTTGTCGAACATATCCTTCGACGTCTGAAAAATGCCGAATTTCATGTTCCACTCGGGCGAGGGATCGAGCAGGAGTGCCGCTGCCCAAACCGGAAACGGGTAAGCGGAAAAGCGCGTGTCGAAGAGCACATTCCGGATGTCGCCATCGATGCCGTTGTTCAGCGAGTAGCCGTAGAAAGGCGACGCATTGAAATCGTCCGATGCGCTGAAGCGGCCAAGCTTCAGCCTGATCATGTTATGCGCGAGCTTCTGCTCCAGGAAGACCTGATACAGGAACGGCCGCTGCCCGCCGACCATCTGCTGGACCGAGTAGATACTTCCGACGTACTTTGTGGTCAGGTCCGAACCGGCGCGATCAATCCCGCTGATCACAAACAATCCGCCCTTCCAGCCGAAGAGCTTCTCGAGATTAAATTTCAACCCCGCGAACGCGTCATTCACGATCGTGGCATGACCGGGGTGAATTCCGCCGCTCACGTTGCCGTTGAAGATGCTGTTGTCGAATGCGAAAACCTCCACGCCCGCCGCGAACAGCCGTTCGCGCCATCCACCCCAGTCACTCATCATGTGATCGGCGGCAACGAACCCGCTCGGCTGTTCGATTTGCGCCTCCTCCTCCGGCTGCAGGATCGAGCGATTCGTGCGCGAGATCGGAATTGTGTCCTGTCCCAAAGCTGCGGTCGTCGAAGCGAGAACAACCGCAATCACACACGCGCGGCTGAACTCGATTTTGGGTCCGAGGCAAATCACGCAGTCTCCAATTACCAAACGGTATTCGCCGCTATTCCGACCGTAAAACAGAATCAACCGCCTGCGGCTATCAGCCGAGCCGTTTTTGTCTGGGTAGCGCGCGCGTCTCGCGTGTAACGCCAGTCCGGCTCGGACTTTGCGCGTCCCGCGCAAGCGAACTTCCCTCTGGGGAGCGCAGGCTGCCAGCCTGCTGGTTTCGGCTGCTAGCCGAAACGAACTTTTCTGCTTCCGCTCGCCTTGGACGATTACCGATGGCAGTCCGGTCGAGGAAACCTTGAACAGAAGATAACGAAGCAAACAAAGGTCTTGCCCTGAGAACGTAGAATTCTACAATAGAATTTCGTTAACTTTGTTTCCTTCTGTTGCCGAAAATATTAGTTCCGCGTGCGCGTGAAAATTGATGTAGAGACGACTGCGCGCCGCGCCTAAGTTCCCGCCTTAAATGCCTGACGAGCAGAAGACGCAACTGCGCCTCGAGATTGCCCATGTCCTCTTCATGGACATCGTCGGTTATTCGAAACTGCTGATCGACGAGCAATCGGAAGCGCTGCAGGAGCTGAACCAGATTGTGCATAAGACGGACGCGGTGCGCGCAGCGGAGGCGGCGGGCCAGCTCATCTTTCTTCCGACAGGTGACGGCATGGCGCTGGTGTTCACCGGGTCAGTCGAAGAGCCGGTAGAGTGCGCCCTACAGATCAGTCAGAGGCTGCGTGCACAACCAAGTTTGCCCGTGCGGATGGGCATTCACAGCGGTCCGGTGCATCATGTGTCCGACGTGAACCAGCGCGAGAACATCGCCGGCGCCGGAATTAACATCGCGCAGCGAGTGATGGATTGCGGCGATGCCGGGCACATCCTTCTTTCGAAACGCGTCGCCGATGATCTTGCACAATACCGTCGTTGGCAGCCTTATCTGCATGATCTGGGGGATTTCGAGGTGAAACATGGCGTCGTTGTTTCAGTGGTGAATCTCTACGCCGATGTGGTCGGGAATCCGACCCAGCCGGCGAAGCTGAAAAAAGGCAAGCGGCTTCCTCAACGCGCGCGAGTATCGGAAGGGGCAAAACGTTCACCACTCTTAATTCCGCTTTTAATCGCCGGTCTGATGCTCTTCACCATCGTAGTTCTCGCGATAATTTTCGCTCCCGCAATTCTGAAACAGAGTCGCGCACGCGAAAATACCACATCGTCTGCTGCCGCTCCCACCACGCCATCAGCTCCTGCTATTGCCGAGAAAAGCATCGCCGTTCTTCCGTTTGAGAATATGAGCCGTGACCCGGACAACGCTTTCTTTACCGACGGCGTGCAGGACCAAGTCCTGACCGCCCTGGCCAAGGTGGCTGATCTGAAGGTAATCAGCCGCACCAGTGTGATGCAGTACAAGAGCGGGGTCGCGCGGAATCTGCGCGAGATCGCTCAGCAACTCGGAGTTACTCACGTGCTCGAAGGCAGCGTGCAGCGAGCGGGCAATAAAGTTCGGGTGAACGCGCAGTTAATCAATGCGCGTACCGACGCGCACGAGTGGGCGGACAATTACGATCGGCCAGTCGACGACGTCTTCGCCATTCAAAGTGAAATTGCCAAAGCCATTGCGGATCAATTGCAAGCCAAGCTTTCGCCAAAGGAAAAGAGTGCGATC
>Ga0207697_10000445_pt1 | contig 23270 bp, 21 predicted proteins | sample KBSSwiS5withPhiX_FD_184293 | JGI IMG/M metagenome (GOLD analysis project Ga0207697, IMG submission 184293) | Switchgrass rhizosphere microbial communities from Kellogg Biological Station, Michigan, USA, with PhiX - S5 (SPAdes) (version 2) | ecosystem: Host-associated > Plants > Roots >... | reverse complement strand
GTGGAGGCGTGGAGCGTCCCTGAACCTTGACGCGTTACGGTCGTGCTGGACTGCGGCCAGCACGCCGCTTCGCTCCAGCGTTAGAGCTTGTCGGCGTAGTCCTTCTGCACCTTCCTGATCCGCTCGTGCGAGCCGAGGAATGCGTGCTTCGACATGTCGGGCGAATACTTGCTCGCCGGCGGCCGCTTCCCGACCGCTTCGGCAAGCGCGCGGATGTGATGCGGGCCCGCGCCGCAGCACACGCCGAGATACCGGATGTCGAGTTCGGCCGCTTGCCGTCCGAACTCGGCGATCTCGAACCGGTTGCACGTGAACGGATCGAGCGCGACGGGGAATGGGCGCGCGCCCTCGTCGAAATGCCAGTGCGTATCGCGTAGCGACTGGAACGACGGCTGGTCCTCGCTTGTGCGAAACGGCACCGGCAGCGCGGCCAGGTGCGTCTTCACCTTGGCGCGAATCTCGCGTAGCAGCGGCATCATCGTGGCGGGGCCGCGAATGCAGTTGAGCCCCACGACGTCGGCGCCGGCGTCGGCAAGCCGCTTGCAGGCGTCGGCAACGCTCCAGTCCTCGCGCGTGACGTCGGCCTTGTGCATCGCGAGCGTGATGACCGCAACCTGCTTCGCTTGCTTGACGACGTCGAGGGCGATCAGCGCCTCCTGCGCGTAGCTGAACGTCTCGCCGATGACGAAGTCCACGCCGGCGTCGACCGCCCAGCCGACCTGCTCCTCGAACATCGCCCGCACCGCCTTGTGCGATGCCGCGTCGGCGGGGTCGTAGATGTTGGTGTTGCAGATGTCGCCGGCGAACAGCGCGCCGGTCTCCTGCGCAACCGCCTTCGCGAGATCGAGTGCTCGCCGGTTGATCGGCTCGAGGTCCTGCTCGCGGCCGATGACGCGGAGCTTCTCGCGATGCGCGTAATACGTGAGCGCCTCGACGACGTCCGATCCCGCGTGAACGAAGTCGCGGTGGAGTTGCGTGACCGCCTCCGGATGCTCGAGCACGACCTCCGGCACGAACGCGCCGGCCTGCAAATAGCCGCGGCGCTCGAGCTCGAAGACATAGCCTTCGGCGCAGATGACGGGGCCCGCGTCGAGGCGTTGCAGCAACGAGGCGCGCGAAGCGGTGGGCGTGGGCATGGCGGACGATCTCCTGGATGTGAACCGCGTCGCGGTGACTATCGCATCTCGGCACGAAAGCGACGCGTCGCGAACCGACGCGATCTGTCACGGGCGCGACATTGTCGTCCACCTCTCCGATGGGGTGCGCCAGTCGTCGTCGCGGTCATTGGCTGTCCGACCTGAGCCATCGCATGTCGCATCTGGACCATTTGCCGGCGGCTGGGGCGATTATGCTTCCGCCAGGCATGCGGCTTCGGACGCAACGCAACCACGGGACGGCATGGAAACGCTCCGCTTCATTCTCGCCAATCTGCCGGCCATCGGTCAGCGGACGGTCGAGCACGTCTCGATCGTCGGCGTGGCCGTCAGCCTCGCGATTCTCACCGGCGTTCCCATCGGCATCGCGATCACGCAGAACAAGCGCGCCGCCGACATCGTCCTGTACATCGCGGCGATGATCATGACGATCCCCTCGATCGCCCTCTTCGGCGTGATGATCCCCGTGCTGTCGCTGATCGGGCAGGGGATCGGCTACGTGCCAGCGGTGATCGCCGTACTGCTGTATTCGCAGTTGCCGATCATCCGCAACACGTACACGGCCATCAGCAACATCGACCCGGCTTTGCGCGAGGCGGCGCGCGGCATGGGCATGTCGTCGCTCGAGCGGCTGCGGCAGGTCGAGATTCCGCTTGCGGTGCCGGTGATCATGGCGGGTGTGCGCATCGCCGTCGTCATCAACATCGGCATCACGGCGATCGCGACGTACATTGGCGCCGGTGGTCTTGGCGCTTTCATCAGCCGCGGCATCTCGCAGACCGATTCGCGCCAGCTCATCACCGGAGCCATCGCCGTGAGCCTGCTCGCGATCGTCGCCGATTATTTGCTGCTCTGGCTCCAGCACCGGCTGACACCCGTCGGCATCCGCACGCAACGGCCGTGGACGCGTCGCCGCGGCTTGGTCAGGACGGCACCCGCATGATCAAGCTCGAGAACCTGACGAAGGCGTTCGAAACGCCGTCCGGGACGGTCATCGCCGCCGATCGCATCAACATGGACGTCGCCGACGGCGAGATCTGCGTGCTGCTCGGACCGTCCGGCTGCGGCAAGACGACGACGCTGAAGATGATCAATCGCCTCGTCGAGCCGACGTCGGGAAAGATCTACATCGACGGCAAGGACACCGACCAGTACGATCCGGTCGAGTTGCGGCGAACGATCGGCTACGTGATCCAGCAGATCGGCCTCTTCCCGAACATGACGGTCGAGGACAACGTCTGCGTCGTGCCGAAGCTGCTCGGCTGGGACATGGCGCGCGCGCGCAAGCGGGCAAGCGAGCTCCTTTCGACAATCAACCTCGACCCGGCGATCTTCCTCAAGCGCTATCCGAAGGAACTGTCGGGCGGCCAGCAGCAGCGTGTGGGCGTCGCGCGCGCGCTCGCCGCCGATCCGCCCGTGCTGCTGATGGACGAACCGTTTGGTGCGATCGATCCGATCAACCGTGAGGTGATCCAGGACGAATTCCTGAAGATGCACCGGCGGTTGAAGAAAACCGTGATGTTCGTCAGCCATGACATCGACGAGGCCGTGAAGATGGCGGACAAGATCGCGATCTTCCGTGCGGGCAAGCTCGAGCAGTTCGACAGCCCCGATAACATCCTCGCGCATCCGGCGTCGACGTTCATCGCCGATTTCGTCGGCACCGACCGCACGCTGAAGCGACTGCGGCTGGTCAAGGTGGCCGACGCGATGCAGCCGCAAAGTCCGCGCGTATCGGGCGACGAGCCGGTCGAGCAGGCGGTGGCGCTGATGAACGCGCACGGCCACGAGTTCATCGTCGTCGTCGACTCGGACGACCGGCCGCACGGCTACGTGGACCTCGAGGCGTTGCGAGACCGCGCCGGACCGGTCGGCGAGCATCGGGTGCTGCTGCCGGCAACGATTCGCGTCGAGGACGACCTGCGCGCCGCCGTATCGATGATGTTCATGCACGACGTCCGCTGGCTTGCCTGCGTCGACCGCGACGGCGCGTTTGCCGGCTTCATCACTCAGCCAGGTATCACGCGAATGCTCGGCGAAACTTATCGTGCGATCGGCAGCACGCCGCACTGATGGCCATTCGCTCGGTGATGGCGGGGCGGTGGACGGCGGCGATTGCGCTCGCCGTCGCGTTCGCGCTCGGCGTCGTCGCACAGCGCGGCGGACTGATCGATCAGATCGGCAAGTACCGCAGCGACATCCTGTTCCTGATGCGGCAGCACATGCAGCTCGTCGCAATTTCCGGCGGCCTGGCGATCGTCGTCGGCGTGCCGCTGGGGATGTGGCTCAGCCGGCCGCGGATGCGCCGCGCTTCCGAGACGATCATGCAGGCGCTGAACCTCGGCAGCACGATCCCGACGCTCGCCGTACTCGCGCTGGCGATGAGCCTGCTCGGTATTGGCGTCGTGCCAGCGATCTTCGGATTGTGGGCCGCGTCGCTGCTGCCGATCGTTCGCAACACGTACGCGGGAATGCTCGGCGTGCCCGCGCACTATGTCGAAGCGGCCACCGGCATGGGGATGCGCCCGCTGCAGATCCTCGGCGGGGTCGAGCTGCCGAACGCGCTGTTCGTCATGTTCGCCGGCATCCGGACGGCACTTGCCGTCAACGTCGGCACGGCGCCGCTCGCGTTCCTGATCGGCGGCGGTGGTCTCGGCGAGCTGATCTTCACCGGCATCGATTTGAACGAGCCCGGCATGATGCTGGCCGGCGCGATCCCGACGGCGCTGCTCGCGGTGCTCGTCGACTTCGCCGTCGGCGTGCTCGCATTCTGGGTCGTTCCGCGGGGTGTGAATCCGCTGCGGTAGGCGTACGCTTCTTTTCGACCGGGCGACAGGACCGGGATGCTGTGCAAAACGTGCCACTCACTGGAGGCTGCATATGAACAAGACTCGGATCCTCGCGTTCGCTGCGGGGGCGCTGCTCGTGAATCTCGCGACGTCCGCGATGGCGCAGAACATCGTCGTCGGTGGGAAGAACTTCACCGAGCAGCAGATCATGTCGCAGATGACCGCGCAGCTGCTTCAGGCGAAGGGATTCAAGCCCGACGTGAAGGCCGGCATGGGCAGCGCGGTGGTGCGGCAGGCGCAGGAGAATGGGCAGATCGACGTGTACTGGGAATACACGGGCACATCGCTGATCACGTACAACAAGATCAACGAGCGGCTGTCGCCCGCCGACACGTACGCGAAGGTCAAGGAGCTCGATGCCGCGAAGGGACTGGTGTGGCTCAACCCTTCCAAGGCGAACAACACGTACTCGCTGGCGATGAACGCCGACGACGCGAAGAAGCAGGGCATCGTCAGCATCAGCGACCTCGCCGCCAAGGTGAAGGGCGGCGCGAAGCTCACGTTCGCGAGCAACGCCGAGTTCTACGCGCGTCCTGACGGGCTGAAGCCGCTCGAGGAGAAGTACGGCTTCGAGTTCCCGCGCGAGAGCGTGAAGCGGATGGACACCGGGCTCGTCTATCAGGCGTTGAAAGAGCGGCAGGTCGACGTCGGTCTGGTGTTCGCAACGGACGGTCGCGTGCCGGCGTTCAACTTCGTCATCCTGAAGGACGACAAGGGCTATTTCCCGAACTATGCGCTGACGCCGGTCGTGCGCAAGCAGGTGCTCGATGCGAATCCGAAGCTCGCCGAATACCTGAACGCGCTGTCGGCGAAGCTCGACGATGCGACGATGGCGCGACTCAACGCCAGCGTCGACGTCGACAAGAAGACCGTCGAGGACGTCGCAAAGACGTTCCTGAAGGAGCAGGGCCTGGTCTGACGAGGCGACGCCGCCGCGGGCTGGCCGGCGCTCGCCGACCCGCGGTGCAGCCTGCGCGCATGCGGCACACCATGGACTCGATCGACGTCGGCGCGGCCCAGATCGCCACCAAGCCCGGTGACGTCGTCGCGAACCTGCGCAAGCACGTCGACGTCATCGATGCCGCGCGTGCCGCGGGTGTTGGCACGCTGGTGTTTCCCGAGCTGTCGCTGACCGGGCACGGCGCCGGTTCCGATGCACTGCGCCTTGCACTTCGCCGCGACGACCCGCTCATCGCTGAAATCGCCGGCGCGTCAGGTCCGATGTGCACGGTGTTCGGGCTGATCGAGGAGAGTGCTGCGGCGCAGTTCTTCAACACGGCGATCGCCGTGCGCGACGGTGCGATCGTTGCCGTGCACCGCAAGATCAACCTCGCGACCTACGGCCGGCTCGACGACGGCAAACACTTCGGCGCCGGCGTGCACGTCGGGACGTTCGACGTCGCCGCGGGTTGGCATGCGAGCGTGCTGATCTGCGCCGACCTGTGGAACCCCCCGCTCGTGCACCTGGCCGCGCTGCAGGGCGCAACACTGCTGCTCGCGCCCGTAAGCTCGGCGATCGAGGCGGTGGACGCCGGCTTCGACAATCCGGCCGGCTGGGACGTCAATCTGCGGTTTCACGCGCTCACGTACGGGCTGCCGATCGCGATGGCCAATCGCGTCGGCTGTGAAGACGACCTGACGTTCTGGGGCGGCTCGCGGATCGTCGACGCGAACGGCCGCACGCTCGCGGAAGCAGAACGCGGTACCGAAGCGCTGGTGCGCGCACGCCTCGCGTACGGCGACATCCGCCGCGCGCGGTACAGGCTGCCGACCATTCGCGACGCCAACGTGCCGCTGCTGCAGCGCGAGCTCGCACGCATCGCGGACGCGCGCGCCGCCGCGCCGGTCTGAGGGCGGCGCTCGGTACGACGACATGCGCGACTTCATTCTCGACGACGCCGATCGCGCGTTTCGCGCCGAGATCCGCGATTTTCTCGCGCGCGAGCTCGCGCCGCGCGCAGCCGATATCGAGGATCGCGACGACTGGAACGCCGTCAAGGATGTCGTCTCGGCGCTCGGCGGTGCCGGTTATCTGCGGCTGATGTTCGCCGACCTGTACAAGGGCTCGCTCGCCCGGCCGGGCCTCACGCACGCGACGATACTGTCCGAGGAAGCGAGCGCGATCAACTACGCGTTCGAGACGACGATCGCCACGGCGCTGTCGTGTGCGTATCCGCTGCACCGGCACGCGAGCGCCGCGGTGCGCGAGCGTTTTTTGCCGGGGATCGTCGACGGCCGCATCGTCGGTGCGATCTGCGTGACCGAGCCGGACGCGGGTTCGGATACGTCGCGCCTCGCCACACGCATCGAGTTGGATGCAGCGCGCGGCGAGTGGGTCATCAACGGCCGCAAGCGCTACATCTCCAACGCCGGCGTTGCCGACGCGTACATCGCCTACGGCGTCACGGACGCGCTCGCAGGCTCCAGCGCAGGCTTGAGCGCCGTCGTGATTCCGGGCGGCACCGCAGGGCTGTCCTTCCCGCGCCGGTATACGTTCATGGGCCGCCGCGGCTGCGTCGTCGGCGAAGTGGCGTTCGACGATTGCCGCGTGCCCGCCGACCACATGCTCGGCTTGCCTGGCGGGGGCATGCGCGTGATGCGCGAGATGTTCAACTTCGAGCGGATCATCCTCGGTGGGTCGGGGCTCGGCGTTGCGCGAAGCGCGTTCGACATCGCGAAAGCCCATGCGCAGCGTCGCGACGCGTTCGGCGCGAAGCTCGGCACCAAGGAGCTGATCTGGAGCGACATCGCAGAAATGAGTTGGCGGATCGACGCCGCCGAGCTGCTGACGTATCGTGCGGCGAAGCTCTACGATGCCGGCACCTCGGCACGCGACCTGATGAAGCCGGCGGCGATGGCAAAGCTCGTCGCGACGGAGACGGCGACGTTCTGCGCCGACCGCACCGTACAGATTCTCGGTGGCGACGGACTCACGAAGGAATTCGGGCGCGCCGAGCAGATCTATCGCGACGCACGCGCCCTGCCGATCGTCGGCGGGACGTCGGAGATCGCCCGCTACCTGATCGCAACGGCGGACCTGCCGGCGATCAAGCCGGGTCTTTGAGCGCGCACCTTGCCGCACCGCAACCCGTCGACAGGCTGAACTCATGGACATCGCATCGATCTTCGTCCAGGCCGCGGAACGCTATCCCGACCACACGGCGCTGATCTTCGAGAATCGACGCTGGACGTATCGAGAGTGGCACGCGCGCGTGCGTCGGTTCGCGCAAGGGCTTGCCGATCTCGGCGTGCGGCCGAGCGACCGCGTGGCGTTCTACGTGACGACGTCTGAAAATTCGGTGACGACTTACTTCGCGTGCCAGTTACTGTCCGCGGTCGCCGTGCCCCTCAACTTCCGCCTCGCCGCCGGCGAAGCGGCCGTCGTGCTGCAGGATTCGGGTGCGCGCGTGCTGATCTACGGCCGCTACCTGACGCCGAATGTGCTCGAGATCCAGAAGCGCGTGCGCAGCGTGCACGACTTCGTCTCGTGCGCGTACGACCCGGTGAACGTGCCGGCGGGACATCATCATTTCGACACGATCGCCGACGAAACGGTCGACGGGAATGTGCCGCGGCCGGTGCCGTCCTCGAGCCAGCTGTCGGCGCTCGTCTACACGTCGGGCACGACGGGTCGTCCCAAGGGCGTGATGCACAACCATATCAACGACGTCGCCATCGCGATGAACTGCGTGATGGAGTACGGGTTGCGCCACACGGACGTCGCCCTGCACATCGCGCCGCTGTACCACGTCGGCGGCATGCAGGCTTTCTTCATACCGCACATGATGGTCGGTGGCACGAACGTCGTGCTCGGCCATTACACGGCGGTGAAAACGCTCGAGACGATCCAGGCGGAGCGGGTGACGACGCTGTTTGCCGTGCCCACGCAGATCCAGGAAATGCTGCATCACCCGCAGTTCGGCGACTATGACGTATCGAGCCTGCGGATGATCACGACGGGCGGCGCGGCGATCGCGGCGGCGACGATGGAGCGCGTCATCGGCGATTTCTGCCCCAACATCTTCAATGGCTACGGGATGACCGAGGCAAGCCTGGCGCTGCTGCTGCATCCGGAGCAGGCGATGTCGCACCTGGGCTCGTGCGGCAAGCCGACGCTGATCACCACCTGCCGGGTGATCAAGCATCGCGCGGAGGACGACGCCGTCCCCGAGGAGCTTGCCGAAACGGACGAGATCGGCCAGCTGATCGTTCGCGGGCCGCAGGTGATGTGGGGATACTGGAACAATCCGGTCGAGACGGCGGACAAGCTTCGCGACGGCTGGCTCTACACCGGCGATCTCGTCAGCCGTGACGTCGAAGGCTTCTTCTATTTTCGCGGACGGGTCGACGACATGATCGTCTCCGGCGGCGAGAATATCTATCCGCGCGAAGTCGAGGAAGTCCTGTACCGGTGCCCGGGCGTGCAGGAGGCGGCTGTTGTCGGATTGTCCGATGCGCGCTGGGGCAGTGTCGTGGTCGCGTTCATCGTCCGCGACGCGCCGGGGCTTACCGCCGACGAGATCGACGCGTTCTGTCGCGCGAGTACCGATCTCGCATCGTACAAGCGGCCGCGCCGGATCGTGTTCGTCGACAGCCTGCCGACCAACCCGAGCGGCAAGGTGCTGAAGCGCGAGCTGGTCGCGGAATACGGCCCGGCGACGGCGCATCCGGAGCCTGCGGATTCATGAGCGTACGAGGATGACGATGCGTCCGACAACGGGGCCCGGGAGTGCTCCGGCCGCGAACCATGTCGTCGGATTCATCCGCGCGCTCGCATTCGAGGCGCTCCCCCTCGACGTCGTTACGCAGGCGCAGCGCTGCCTGCTCGACCTGATCGGTGTCGCGGCGGGCGGCTCCCGCGCGCCGGCGGCAACCGTCATCAACAGTTACGTCGTATCGCAGATGGCGAGTCGCGACTTTGGTGCGCGCCTGCTGCTGGACGGGCGGCGTGCAAGCGTGGCGGGCGCCGCACTTGCCGGCGCGGCAACGATCGATGCGCTCGACGGGCACGACGGTCACGTGCTGACGAAGGGTCACGCGGGAGTCGCCGTTCTGCCGGCCTTGCTCGCCGCGATCGACAGCGGTGTCGCGTGCGACGGTCGCGAGTTCGTCACCTGTCTCGTACTCGGTTACGAGATCGGAACGCGCGCCGGCATCGCGCTTCATCGAAGCGTCCCCGACTACCACTGCTCCGGCGCGTGGAATGCGCTCGCGTGCGCCGCCATTTGCGGTCGCCTGCTGGAGCTCGACGATGCGCAGATGCACGAAGCGCTCGGTATCGCGGAGTATTCGGGTCCACGCGGCCAGATCCTGCGCGTCTGTGCCCATCCGTCGATGCTGAAGGACGGCTCGAGCTTCGGCGCGCACGCCGGCATCACGGCGGCGCTCCTTGCGCGCAATGGAATCACGGGCGCGCCCGCGGTTACCGTCACGGACGACGGCGTACGCGACATATGGAACGACCTCGGTACGCGTTGGCGGATCCGCGAGCAGTATTTCAAGGCCTACCCGGTCTGCCGCTGGGCGCAGCCGGCGATCGAGGCGGCGCTCTCGCTGAAACGCACGCATGGGTTCGATGCAGCGGACGTCGTGCGCGTGCGCATCGAATCGTTTCGCGAGGCGATCGATCTCGGATCGCAGTGTCCGGCGCCGGTCACCACCGACGATGCCCAGTACAGCCTGCCTTATGGCGTCGCGGCGGCGCTCGTCTTCGATCGCGTCGGCGCCGCCGAGGTCGAGGCCGGGGCCGTCGCCGATCCTCGCGTCGCGCCTCTGTTGGCGGCGATCGAGCTCGCGGAGGATGCGGAATTCTCCGCGCGCTTTCCCGCGGAGCGCTGGGCGCGCCTGCGCATCACCCTCGCGGACGGGCGCACGCTGGTGTCGGAACCCGCGCGTGCACGCGGGAATCCGGAAAACCCGCTGTCCGACGCCGAACTGCTGGACAAGTATCGCGCGCTTGCGACACCCGTTCTCGGGCCTGAGCGCACCGCGCGCATCGAGTCGATCGTCGATTCCCTCGTGACCGACGCCGCAGCGCTGCCGCGGCTGCGCGACGCGCTGCTCGAGTCGCCCGAAGTCGGCAGGTGATCGCCCAAACGCAACGCCAACCTGAATCGAGGAATCGCACATGCCTACTGTTCCCAACGCTGCGCACTACGTCGTCATCGGCGCGGGCGTCCACGGCCTTTCGACCTCCATGCATCTCGCGCAGCGCTTGCGGGCGGCCGGCAAGACTGTCGGAGCAGGGGGAACGCGCATCGTCGTCCTCGACAAGACGGGCGTGGGGGCGGGCGCGTCCGGCATCGCATGCGGCGTCGTTCGCAACAATTACTACCAGCCGGCGATGCGCGAGCTGATGGCGCATTCGGTCTCCGTCTGGGAACGCGATCCGCTCGCCTACAGCTATCACGGCGTCGGCTACATGCAGATCAGTCCCGAAGTGATGCACGCGCAGGTGGGTTCGATCTACGAGCAGCAGCGAGCGATCGGCTACGAATCCGTCTTCATCGAAGGCGCGCGCGAGTCGCTCGACTACATGAAGACGCTGTTCAGCGACTGGCAGGCGCAGAACATCACGTCGGTGCTGCACGAGAAACGCGGGGGCTACGCGAACAACATGGCGGCGATGCAGGGTCTCGCGAAGAAGGCAACGGCGCTCGGCGTGGAGATCATCGGCGACGTGGAGGTCAAGGGCTTTCGCAGCGGCAACGGCAGCACGGCGATCACCGCGGTCCAGACCAGCGCCGGCTCGATCGCCTGCGAGGAGGTGGTCGTCGGTGTCGGACCGTGGGTCAACGCGATCTGGAACATGCTCGAGCTGCCGAAATCCATCCGCGTCAAGGGCCGGGACGGAAGGATGCACGACGACGTGCGCATGTGGCACTACATGGCGCTGCAGGAAGGCACGCTCGGCGTCGATCCGGACTTCCAGAAGACGAATGACGGACGGATGCCGCCGGTGATCCATGTGGACACCGACGCGCCGTTGCATTCCGACCGCGACGGCAAGCTCATCACCGACCGATTGTGGGGTCTTTACTACAAGCCGGATTTCCATTTCAACGGCGTGCAGGGCGGCGCGATGCCCGCCGTCGTCGAGCCCGATGCCGACGACGTTCGCGTCGATCCCTATGGACCTAAATCGCCGGAGTTCGTCGTCACCGACAATTTTGCCGACATGTGGACATCGGCGCTGGCGTTCTGCCAGAAACGTTTCGAGGGACAGCACGGTGTGTACCGGCAGGAGCCGTCGGGGGGCATCGGCTGCTTCACGCCCGACAGCTTTCCGGTGTTCGACCGTTTTCGCGACAACGTCTACGTGATCGCGGATTCCAACCACGGTTTCAAGATGATCGGCGTCGGCGAACTCGTCGCGAACGAACTCGTCGGCGACAAGTCCGGGTTGCTGACCCCGTTTCGGTTTTCGCGCTACGCCGAAGGAAAGCTGCACCCGGTGTCGAACAGCCCGTTCCCGTGGAGCTGACGCGGCAGGCACCGGTGCAGGCGGCCGAGCTCGACGTCTTCCTGCGGACGCATGCCATCGACGCCCAGCGCGTCGAGCACCCGCCGGTGATGACGGTCGAGGAATCGGAGCGACTCGTGCCGCCGCTGCCGGGCGCCAAGACCAAGAACCTGTTCCTCCGCGACAAGAAGGGCGCGCGGCATTTTCTGGTAACAGTGCCGCACGATCTCGTCGTCGACCTCGATGCGCTGGGTACGACGATCGGTGCCGGGCGACTGGGCTTCGCGTCGGCGGAGCGGCTGCAGCGCCATCTCGGGGTAGCACCGGGATCGGTGAGCTTGCTCGCACTTGTCCACGACCGCGAGCACGCCGTCGAGTTCGTCATCGACCGGCGGCTGTGGAACGCCGACGCGGTGCACGCGCATCCGCTGGTGAACACCGCGACGCTCGTCGTTGCGCACGAGGCGCTGGAACGCTTTCTCGCCGCCACCGGGCATACGCCGCGCATTGCAGAGATCGCGGGTCGATGACGCGCGAGGAGCCTGTGCATCGTCACGGTCGACGGGGTGCAGTGGCGCCGGTTATGCTGCGCGTCCGATATCGTCGTCGGAGACTGCCATGAAGCTCGAAGGCTCGTGTCATTGCGGCGCCGTCCATTTCACCGTCGAGTCGCATACACCCTATCCATTCCTGCGTTGCTATTGCTCGATCTGCCGCAAGACAGCCGGTGGCGGCGGCTACGCGATCAACATCATGGGCGACGCGCGCACACTCAAGGTGCGAGGGCGAGCCAACGTCGCCATCTATCACGCACGCATCGATCAGCCTGGCAGCAAACGAAGGACGCGCTCGCCAGGCCAGCGCCATTTCTGCGGCAAATGCGCGAGCGCGCTGTGGATTGCCGATCCGCACTGGCCGGAATGGGTCTACCCGTTCGCATCGGCGATCGACACGCCGCTGCCGAAGCCTGCGGAAGACGTCGAGATGATGCTGAAGTTCGCAGCGCCTTGGGCCGACGTGCCGGCGGGCCGCCGCCACGTGCATTTCGACGGGTATCCGGTCGAATCGATCGCCGATTGGCACAGCAAGCGCAGGCTCACCGTAGACTGAGCGTTTGCGGCCGATCGGTATGTCGAGAATCCACCGTGAATTCCATCGTTCCGACCGCATTGGCTGGCTGCGTGCCGCCGTGCTCGGCGCTAACGACGGCATCGTGTCGACGGCGAGTCTCGTGCTGGGTGTTGCGGCTGCGGGCGGATCGCGCGCTGCGGTGCTCGTCGCCGGCGTGGCGGGGCTCGTCGCCGGTGCGATGTCGATGGCTGCCGGCGAGTACGTGTCGGTGCGCTCGCAAGCCGATACCGAAGCGGCGGACCTCGCCCGCGAACGGCGCGAGCTCGCCGCGGACGTCGGCGCCGAGCGACGCGAGCTGGCGGCGATCTACGTGCAACGCGGTCTCGACCCGGCGCTGGCGCAGGAAGTCGCCGTACAACTGATGGCGCATGACGCGATGGGTGCGCATGCACGCGACGAGCTCGGCATTTCGGACACGTTCACCGCGCGCCCGGTGCAGGCCGCCATTGCATCGGCCGCGAGCTTCACTGCGGGTGCCGCGCTGCCGCTGCTGGTCGCGGCGGTGACGCCGGCATCGGCGCTGATCGTCGTCGTGGCGGCGAGCTCGCTCGCGTTCCTGGCGATACTCGGCGCGCTGGCCGCACGGATCGGTGGCGCGAACGTCGTCGCCGGTGCGTCGCGCGTGACGTTCTGGGGTGCGCTCGCGATGCTGCTGACGGCAGGTGTCGGTGCGCTGTTCGGCACGACCGTCAACTGAGCCAACGAACGCGAGCAATCGAACGGAGAGCCTGAGCATGGCCGACAATGGAACTGACAGCGAGGATTTCCGCAGACACCTGATCCGCTACGGCGGCGATACGTACGGGTCGATCGTCGAGAAGGCGCAGGGCTGTTACGTCTTCGATGCAGACGGCCGGAAGATTCTCGACTTCACGTCCGGTCAGATGTGCGCGACGGTCGGCCACAATCACCCGAACATCGTCGCCGCGATCCGCAAGAGTTGCGACACGGCGCTGCACCTGTTCTCGGGGATGATTCCGCGCAGTGTCGTGCAGCTCGCGACGGCCATTGCGAAGCTCGTGCCCAGGCCGCTGTCGAAGGCGCTGTTCGTGAACACGGGGAGCGAGAGCAACGAAGCGGCGATCAAGATGGCGAAGCTCTACACGGGCGGCTTCGAGGTCGTCGGCCTCGGCGGCTCGTGGCACGGCGTGACGGGCAACGCCGGCTCCGTGTCGTTTGCAAGCGATCGCAAAGGCTACGGTCCGGGCATGCCCGGTACGTTCGTGCTGCCGGAGCCCAATGCGTACCGCTGCCCGATCCGCCACTGCCGCGATCGATGCGACCGGACATGCATGAATGTCGGGTTCGAGCTCTACGACATGCAATCGACGGGGGCGCGTGCCGCGGTCATCGCCGAGCCGGTGATCAGCGCCGGTGGGGTGATCGTTCCGCCCGAGGGGTACTTCGACGCGCTCCAGGCCGAGACGCGCAAGCGCGGCATGCTGCTGATCTTCGACGAGGCGCAAACGGCGTTCGGTCGCCTGGGCCACTGGTTCGCCGCATCGCATCTGCACGTGACGCCCGACCTCTTGACGGTGTCGAAGACGCTCGGCGGCGGAATTCCGCTCGCCGGCGTCATCACCAGCGATGCGATCGAGGAGACGTGCCACGCGCGCGGCTTTGCGTTCTACACGTCGCACGTATCCGATCCCCTGCCGGCGACGGTCGGTCTCGCCGTGCTCGAGACGATCGTGGAGGAAGACCTGCTGGAGCGAAGCCGCGAGCTGGGCGACTATCTCGCCGCGAGCTTGCAGACGCTGCAACAGCGTCACGAGGAGATCGGGGACGTGCGCGGCATGGGGCTGCTGCGCGGCATCGAGCTCGTCAAGGATCGCGAGACGCGCGAGCCCTATCACGAGCTTGGCGCACTGACCACCCAGCGATGTCTCGAGCTCGGCCTCAGCATGAACATTCGCCGGCGTCCCGAGCGCGGCTCGGTGTGGCGCATCGCGCCGCCGCTGACGGTCACGCGGGAAGACATCGATCTCGCGATGACGATCTTCGACCAGGCGCTTACCGAGATGAAGGCGGTGGTCGCCCCGCGGCCGGGGACGTCGGGCACCAGCACGCGCACGCCTCGCGCCGTCGCCGCGCCTGCGCCGCGCGGGCAGCCGTCTACCCTGTAACACTTGGTTGACCGCGGCGAAGCTTCGGGCACAATGCGCCGGCCAGCAATGCGCCGCGCGTACCGCGTCGGCGTCGATTTTCAACGTAGAAGGAGGAACACCATGCGCAGCAAGTGGCTTCGAATCGTCGCATCGGCCGTCGCACTCGGCCTCATCGGCGTGGGCGTCGCGAAGGCCGACGTGCTCGACGACATCAAGAAGAAGGGCACGCTCACCGTTGGGACCAAGGCCGATTACCGGCCATTCGGCTACCTCGATCCGTCGGGCAAGATCATCGGCTTCGAGCCCGACCTCGCCGCGGACGTCGCGAAGCGCCTCGGCGTCAAGCTCGAGCTCGTGCCGGTCGTCGCGTCGAATCGCATCCAGTTCCTGCAGCAGGGCAAGATCGACCTCATGATCGCGACGATGAGCGACACGCCCGAGCGGCGCAAGACCGTCGACATCATCGATCCCGACTACTACGCGTCGGGCACCAACATCCTCGCGAAGAAATCCGAGGGCCTGAAGAGCTGGGACCAGCTCAAGGGCAAGAAGGTCTGCCTGATCCAGGGGTCTTTCTACAACAAGGAGCTGCAGGAGAAATACGGGATCGAAGGCGTTGCGTTTCCCGGCACGGCCGAGGCGTACGCGGCGCTGCGTAACGGCAACTGCGTCGCGTTCGCGTACGACGACACGGCGATTGTCGGCGAGATGCTGAAGCCCGAGTGGAGCGACTATGAAATGCCGCTCGAGTCGATCCTGCCGCAACCGTGGGGGCTCGCTGTAAAGACCGGCGAGAAGGCCTTCGGCGATTTCATGGCCAAGACCGTCACCGACTGGCACAAGACTGGTTTCATCCAGCAGCTCGAAAAGAAATACAGCATCAAACCGACGAAGTTCGCGATGGACATGATGTCGAAGTACAAGTAACGAACCGCAGTCCCGGCCTGGCGGTCGCACCTGTCGTCCGCCGCGCCGGGGTTTCGCGCAGCCGACGGAGTACGGCCAAATGCAGTTCGTCTGGGAGTGGTTCCGGTGGCTGCACGACACCACCGGCATCAATCTCACGATCTTCTACGACGCGTTCGATCGCGGCCGCTTCGTCAGCGGCTTCTGGATGACCGTGAAGCTGTCGGTCACGTGCATCAGCTTAAGCGTGCTGATCGGCATCGCCGGTGCCTGGGTGCAGCGGTCGCGCATGCGCGTCGCGCGCACGCTGATCCACTGGTACATCCAGGCGTTTCGGAATACGCCGCCGCTCGTGCAGCTGTACTTCTTCTATTTCGGCCTCGGCAGCCTGCTGAAGAGCCCGGCGGGCGCGCCGCTCGTCACCAACGTCGCATGGGCTGTCATTTCGCTGTCGTTCTTTGCCGGCGCCTTCAACGTCGAGATCTTCCGCTCCGGCATCGAGGCTGTGCCGCGCACCACCGTCGAGGCTGCCGAATCGCTCGGATTCAGCAGGCTGCAGACATACCTGCGCATCGTATTTCCGCTGGCCTTTCGCATCAGCCTGCCAGCGCTCAATAACAATCTCGTGAACCTCGTGAAGACGACGACGCTCGCCTACGCGATCGCCGTGCCGGAAATGCTGTACGTGTCGAGCCAGATCTGGTCCGACGAGCTCAACGTGCCGGTGATGATGAATGTGCTGCTGGTCTGCTACTTCGCGCTCGTTGGCGTGCTCGTCTACGCGATGCACCGGTGGGAGCGGGCGATCCGCGTTCCCGGATTCGGCGTATGACGGCGCGGGTGCCCGCCGATCGACTTCCCGCAGACGCGGCGGGTGCGCCGATGGCCGTTCTGCTGCCGCAGGCCACCGACTTCGTGCGCGAAGCGATGCGCGCGAGGCGCGCGGGAATGCCGGCGTGGCGACTCGAATCGCGGCACGGCGTTGCACTGCTCGGCGTGTTCCTGTTCGGCTGCGGTTGGGCACAGGCGCAGGCCGGCATGGATCATCCGTCGATTGCCGCGACGATCTGGAAGTGGACGCCGCTGCTCGCACGCGGGTTCGCGTTCAATCTTGCGATCAGCTTTCTCGCGATGGCGCTCGGCACGATCGCCGGGTTCTTCCTGGGCTTCGCGCAGATTTCGCTGCTGCCGCCGGTCAAGCGCGGCGCGTGGCTTACGACGCACTTTTTCCGCAACGCGCCGTGGCTCGTACTCCTGTTCTACTGCATGTTCCTGCTGCCGTTCCAGGTCACGGTATTCGGTGTGACGATCCCGATTCCCGACTGGTCGAAGGCCACGCTGGGCCTTGCGTTGCCAGTCATGGCGAACGTGTCGGAGATCGTGCGCGGCGCGATGCAGTCGATCCCGACGGCTCAATGGGAATCCGCCGCGTCTTTGGCATTCAATCGGCGGCAGACCCTGTGGATGATCATCGTTCCGCAATGCATCAAGCGGATGCTGCCCCCGTGGATGAACCTCTACGCGATCCTGACGATGGCGACGGTCCTCGCGTCGATTGTCGGCGTCAACGAAATGATGACGCAGACGCAGCGCGCGCTTTCCGCCGAGGCCCGGCCGGGCTTGCTGCTGGCGTTCTACAGCTATGTGCTGATCTGGTTCTTCGTCTACTGCTACCCGATCGCACGGTGGACGGTCCGGCTCGAAGCGCGCTACGCCGTCAACCAATGACTGCCAGCCGCGACGCGACGCCCGGGCCGATCGTCGAGATCGTCGACGTGCATCAGTCGTTCGGCAGCGTCGACGTGCTCAAGGGCGTATCGATGCGCGTCGCGAAAGGCGGCGTCGCATGCATCATCGGCCCCTCCGGCTCGGGCAAGTCGACGCTCCTGCGCTGCATCAACGGACTCGTGCCGATCAGGAGCGGCAGCATCCGCGTGGCGACGTTCGACGTGCACCGGCTGCATACGGATGCCGAGAAGATCGCATTGCGCAAGGAAGTGTCGATGGTGTTCCAGCAATACAACCTGTTTCCGCACAAGACCGCACTCGAAAACGTGATGATGGCGCCCATCCACGTGCTGAAAGAGGATCCCGCGGAAGTGCGCGCGCGCGCGCTCGCCCTGCTCGCGAAGGTGCGCCTCGCCGAGAAGCGTGACGCGTATCCCGGCGAGCTTTCCGGTGGCCAGCAGCAGCGCGTCGCGATCGCGCGCTCGCTCGCGATGCGGCCGGAGGTGATGCTGTTCGACGAGGTGACCGCGGCGCTCGATCCCGAGACGGTCAAGGAAGTGCTCAACACGATTCGCGAGCTTGCCGGCGAGGGCATGACGTGCATCATCGTCACGCACGAGATGCGCTTCGCGCGGGAGATCGCCGACGAGGTTCACTTCACCGACGGCGGAACGATCGTCGAATCGGGGCCTCCGGCGGAGCTCTTCGATCATCCGCGCAAGGAACGCACGCGCGCGTTCCTGTCGCAGATCCTGTAGCGCGAGCCGACGCGTGAAGCGCTACTCGATCTTCTCCCTGCTGGGCAACGCGCTGGCGGGCCGCGACGACTGGCCGCTTGCATGGCGCAGCCCTTCGCCGAAGAAGCACTACGATGTTGTGATCATCGGCGGCGGTGGCCACGGCCTCGCGACGGCGTACTACCTCGCGCAGGAACACGGCATCCGCAACGTCGCAGTGCTCGAGAAGGGGTGGCTCGGTGGCGGCAACACCGGCCGCAACACGACGATCGTTCGCTCCAACTATCACCTCGATGCGAATGCGCATTTCTACGAGCATTCGCTGAAGCTGTGGGAGGGACTGTCGCAGGCGCTGAACTTCAACGTGATGTACAGCGCGCGCGGCGTGCTCAATCTCGTGCATACGCCGTCCGACATGGATGCGGCGATGCGCCGTGGCAATGCGATGCGGCTCAACGGCATCGACGCGCAGTTCCTGTCGCGCGGCGAAATCGCGCGGCGGATCCCCAACCTCGACTGCTCGCCAACGGCGCGTTTTCCGATTCTCGGCGGGCTGCTGCAGCCGCGCGGGGGCACCGTGCGCCACGATGCGGTCGCGTGGGGCTACGCGCGTGCCGCCGACGCGCTCGGCGTCGACATATTGCAGCAATGCGAGGTCACCGGCCTTCGTGTCGAGCGGGGCGCCGTGACCGGCGTGCGGACATCGGTGGGCGACATCGGTTCGCAGAAGATCGGCATCGCGGTCGCGGGGCACTCGAGCGTGATCGCCGCGATGGCCGGCATCAAGCTGCCGATCGAATCACACGTGCTGCAGGCGATGGTGTCCGAGCCCGTCAAGCCCGTGCTCGACACCGTCGTCACGTCCGGTGCCGTGCATTTTTACATCAGTCAGTCCGACAAGGGCGAGCTCGTGATGGGCGGCGATCTCGATTTCTACAACTCGTATGCGCAACGCGGCAATCTGCCGCAAATCGAGGAAGTGGTTGCTGCCTGCACGGCGCTGTTCCCGAGCTTCGGCCGCCTGCGTTTGATGCGGACTTGGGGCGGCATCATGGACATGACGATGGACGGCAGCCCGATCATCGGCAAGCTTCCGGTGAAGGGCTTGTACATGACGGGAGGCTGGTGCTACGGCGGCTTCAAGGCGACACCGGCGTCAGGCTGGACGCACGCATGGACGATCGCGAACGACGCGCCGCATCCGCTGAACGCGCCCTTCACGCTGGAGCGCTTCGGCGAAGGCCGCGTGATCGACGAGAAGGGCGCGGGGCCGTATCCATGGGCGCATTGACCTCTGCGTTCGCACAGCACGGATCCCGGCGCTCGTCGTCGCGCGCGCCGGGATTCGCGCCACCACGCCATTCGCGGAGTCGCCGGTGCTGCTGATCCCGTGCCCGTGGTGCGGACCGCGCAACCAGGTCGAGTTCACGTACGGCGGCGACGCAACGCTGCGCCGTCCGGCGCCCGATGCACCGGAGTCCGCGTGGATCGACTACGTGTACCTGCGCGACAACCCGTGCGGGCCGCACGACGAGCTCTGGTATCACGGGGCGGGATGCCGCAGCTGGTTCAAGGTGCGACGCAATACGCGCACGCACGACATCGTCGCGAGCGCACCCTGCGATCAGCGGTTGAGTGACACGCCCGTGACTGACGTTGACGCTGGCGGGGGGCGGCAATGACCCAGCGGTGGCGGCTCGCCAACCAGGGTGCGATCGATCGCACGCGCCCGCTCGCATTCGCCTATGACGGCACGCGTTACGAAGGTTATGCCGGCGACACGCTTGCCTCGGCATTGCTCGCCAACGGCATCCATCTGGTCGGGCGAAGCTTCAAGTACCACCGGCCACGCGGCATCTACAGCGCCGGTGTTGAAGAGCCGAATGCGCTCGTACAGCTCGCGCGCGGCGCGCACACCGAGCCCAATGCGCGCGCGACGACCGTCGAGCTGTACGACGGGCTCGTCGCGCAAAGCCAGAACTGCTGGCCGTCGGTACGCTTCGACGTCGGCGCCGTCGCCAATGCGCTGTCGCCGCTGCTGCCGGCGGGCTTCTATTACAAGACGTTCATGTGGCCGCCCACACCGCGCGGCTGGCTGCGCTACGAGCACTACATCCGTCGCGCGGCTGGCATGGGACGCGCCGCCGTCGAACCCGATCCCGACCGCTACGAGCACGAGTATGCACACTGCGACGTGCTCGTCATCGGCGGCGGCATCGCCGGACTGTCCGCTGCCCTGACGGCGGCTCGCGCGGGTGCGCGCGTGATCGTGTGCCAGCAGTCGCCGCAGCTTGCCTCGAGCGTCCTCGACGGCAACGAGGGGTCGGACCAGCAGCCCGTGCGCGAATGGGCCGCACAGGCGTCGGCCAAGCTCGCGGCACAACCGGACGTTACGTTGCTGACGCGAACCACGGCGTACGGGTACTACGACGGCAATCTCGTCGGCGCGATCGAGCGCGTGACCGATCACATGGCCGTACCGCTGCCGCACTTGCCGCGCCAGCGGATGTGGATGATTCGTGCGCAGGCGGTCGTGCTCGCGAGCGGAGCGATCGAACGCGGCATCGCGTATGCGAACAACGACCTGCCGGGAACGATGCTCGCGGGCGCCGCACACACTTACGTAAGGCGTTACGGCGTGCAGCCCGGATCGCGCGCCGTCGTGTTCGCAAACCACGATGGGGCCTACGCGGCGGCTCTCGCGTTGCACGATGCCGGCGTCGCGATCGCAGGCGTCGTCGATGTGCGCGCGCAGGAGAAGGTGACGGGCAGCCATGCGGCGCGCGCGCGCGCCGCCGGATTGCCGGTGCTGCATGGTTGCGTGATCAGGCGTGCCCGCGGTCGACTGCGCGTCACCGGCGTCGACGTCGACGCGCACGGCGGCGGCGCGCCGCGGTCGATCGACTGCGATCTCGTCGCCGTCTCGGGCGGCTACAGTCCCGCCGTGCACCTGTTCTCACAGGCGCGGGGTACGCTGCGCTACGACGAAACCAGCGCGAGCTTCATGCCCGATGCTTCACCGCTGCCGATCTTCCCGGCCGGCAGCGTCCGCGGTTCGAGCGACGCCGCGATCGCAATCGCGGACGGTGGCGATGCCGCGCGCCGCGCGCTCGCACGCGTTGGACGCACGCTGCGCATGAGCTCGATGCTGCCCGATTCGCCGTCATTGCCGGTCGCCGCCGCCGGCACTGACACGGGCGGTCAGTTCAAGCTGTCCCGGCGCGTGTTTGGCACCACCGGCCTCGCCGTGTGGACGCGCCAACTGGCAGGGTTGGTCGGCTCCGGCCTGCCGCTCGAACGCGCCCTGACGGCCCTCAGCGACGAGGCGGAAGACCCGCGCCAGCGAGAGCTGGTCGCGCACCTGCGCAGCGAAGTCAACGCCGGCTCGCCATTCGCGCGCGCGCTGGGAAGTGCGCCGCGCGAATTCGACGAGGTCTACCGTGGTGTCGTTGCCGCCGGCGAGCAGAGCGGTGCGCTCGGCGCGGTCCTCGAGCGCCTCGCCGACGACCTCGAGGAACGCCAGGAGCTGAAAGGCAAGCTGGTCGGCGCCACCCTGTATCCCGCAATCGTTTCGTTGATCGCGATCGTGATCGTGATCTTCCTCGTCACCTACGTCGTGCCGCAGGTCGCGTCGGTGTTCACCAATTCGAAGCGCGCGCTGCCGACGCTGACGGTCGCGATGCTCGGCATCAGTTCGTTCGTGCGCAACTACGGTTGGCTGCTCGCGCTGGCGATCATCGCCGGGCTCGCGCTACTGACGGCGATGCTGCGAAACCCCGCGTTTCGCGAGAGTTTCGACGCCGGCCTTCTGAATGTGCCGCTGGTCGGACGGCTGGCGCGCGGGTACAACGCGGCCCGCTTCGCCGGCACCTTGTCGATGCTGGCCGGGGCCGGCGTCCCGATCCTGAAGGCGCTGCAGGCCGCCGCCGAGACGCTGTCGAACCGGGCGATGCGCGCCGATGCGATGGATGCGCTGGTTCAGGTGCGCGAGGGCGCACCGCTCGCCGCCGCGCTGGCTGGCAAGAAGCGCTTCCCAGGCCTGCTCGCGATGTTCTCGCGTCTCGGCGAACAGACCGGTCAGTTGCCGCTGATGCTCGAGCGCGCAGCACGCCAGCTCGGCACCGAAGTGCAGCGCCGCGCGATGCAGATGGCGACGATTCTCGAGCCGCTACTGATCGTCGTGATGGGCATCGTCGTGATGCTGATCGTGCTCGCCGTGCTGCTGCCAATCATCCAGCTCAACACCTGGGTCAAGTAGGCGCGGAGCCGCTTCGGCGCGGGTGAGCGCTGCGCGCCCGCCCCTATCATGCGGCGATGTCGACAACCCTGGACGGCCAGCTCGTCGTCGCGATCTCGTCGCGCGCGCTGTTCGACTTCGAGGAAGAGAACCAGCATTTCGAGGCGCACGATGACCGCGCCTACATGCAGCTCCAGCTCGAACGCCTCGACCGCGCGGCCAAGCCCGGCGTTGCCTTTTCGCTCGTCAACAAGCTGCTCGCCTTCAACGGCGCGACCGAGCAAAAGGTCGAGGTCGTGATCCTCTCGCGAAACGACCCGGTGTCCGGGATGCGCGTGTTCCGTTCGGCCAAGCACTATGGCCTGATGATCCAGCGCGGCGTGTTCACGCGCGGCGAATCGCCCTGGCGCTACCTGAAGCCGCTGAACGCCAACCTGTTCCTGTCGACCAACGAGGCCGACGTGCGCTCCGCGCTGATGGCCGGCGTGCCGGCGGCGCGCGTTTATCCGCATTCGGCGCGCGCCTCCGATGCGCACCCGAACGAGGTGCGAATCGCGTTCGACGGCGATGCGGTGCTATTCTCCGACGAGGCCGAGCGCGTCTACCAGGATGGCGGCCTCGACGCGTTCCAGGCTCACGAGCTCGAACGGGCGACGACTCCGCTGGCAGCCGGCCCGTTCAAGCCGCTGCTGTTCGCGCTGCAGCGCCTACAGCACGAGCCGTCGCACGGGATGCGAATCCGGACCGCACTGGTCACCGCGCGCAGCGCGCCGGCCCACGAGCGGGCGATCCGCACCTTGATGGAGTGGCACATCGAGGTCGACCAGGCGATGTTCCTCGGCGGTCTGCCCAAGGGCGAATTCCTGCGCGAGTTCGAACCCGACTTCTTCTTCGACGACCAGACCGGCCACATCGAGAGCGCCGCTGTGCACGTGCCGTCGGGGCACGTCGCGATGGG
>Ga0207697_10000438_pt1 | contig 23468 bp, 21 predicted proteins | sample KBSSwiS5withPhiX_FD_184293 | JGI IMG/M metagenome (GOLD analysis project Ga0207697, IMG submission 184293) | Switchgrass rhizosphere microbial communities from Kellogg Biological Station, Michigan, USA, with PhiX - S5 (SPAdes) (version 2) | ecosystem: Host-associated > Plants > Roots >... | reverse complement strand
CTTCGAACTGGCCTGGGCGGCCCCGCAGCACGACGTCGCCGCCTTCAATGATGAGCCAACCAGCTCCGGTTACGCAGTGCTCAACTTCCGCGCAGGTTACACGTTTGCGGAACACTTCGATGTCAGTGTGGTGGTGGAAAATCTTTTCGACCGGCGCTATGTCCAGCATCTCGCCGGGATCAACCAAGTCTTTGATAGCGATGTGGCCGTGGGCGCACGCATTCCGGAGCCCGGCCGGTTCGTGGCTGTTTCTGTAGGATACAAGTTCTGACGCAGTAATCGCGAAGGGTGATTCCGAATGCCTAACGACTGATTCGACAACTGACCGAGCGAATCGCGTGGTTGAAATTGACTTTTCGGTGCAAACAACCCTAACGTCACCCATGCAAACGAAAGTGTTATTCGATACCAGGTTTGTCCTTCTCGGATTAATGTTCTTCGGGCTATTCGGCAGCCCAGCCGTCAGCTTCGGGCAACAGGGCTGGTCCACAGCCTGTTCGGCCAGTGCGTCCATCGAAGAAGTGTCGTTGAGTAACTATCGATTCTCTGGGCCATCGCTCATGCACAAGCAGGAAAAAACAGGAATTGTTAGAGCACGCTACAACGTCGTGAACACGTCGTTTCCTAATACTCCGACGCCGCCCTGGACTACCTTGGAATTGGGTTATCTTGATAAAGCAGCGGGCTATGTTGAAGCCGAGCTCTTTGGCGTCGAGATTTGCACCAGCGCGATTTTCTCGATTTGCGATGTGACGAGCATAGATGCACCGCAAGGTACCTGTATTACGTGCAATTTCGGCCAAGGTACTTTCGATTTTAACAACTACATTTATTACGTGACGTTAAAGGTCTATCGCGCCACGACTGACGTTGATGTGCGGGCCAATACCCTGCGGATTTATTGAGCCGGCGCCCGCAACGTTTTCACCAGTACGTTAGAAATCCAGATTGCTCGAGGAGCTCGACGGAAAATTAGACCCAAAGGGTTCGATCGAAAGTGCGATACTGAATCGCTTCGCTCACGTGCTCGGGCGTGATCAATTCCGTTCCCGATAGATCGGCGACCGTGCGGGACACTTTAAGGATGCGATCGTAGGCACGAGCGCTCAGGTTGAGTTCGTTCATCGCGATTCGAATGAGTTCCTGCGATTCATCATCCAGCTTGCAATGTGCCTTGATCGCGCGCGTCGTCATGCGGGCGTTGCAGGTAATTTTCTTGTCGGAACGGAAGCGCGCTCGCTGCCGCTCGCGCGCTTCTCCGACGCGGCCGCGAATGGTGTTCGAATGTTCTTCCGCACGCTCGCTCGAGATGTCGCGATATTCTACCGCTGGCACTTCGATATGGAGATCGATCCGATCGAGAAGGGGACCTGAAATACGCTGGCGATAACGCTGCACCTGCACGGGACTGCAGCGGCACTCGCGCTTCAAATCGCCGAAATATCCGCAAGGGCAGGGGTTCATGGCGGCGACCAGCATGAACTCGGATGGAAACGTGATCGTGCCCGCCGCGCGCGAGATTGTAACGCGACCGTCTTCCAACGGCTGGCGCATGACTTCCAGCGTGGAGCGTTTGAACTCCGGCAGTTCGTCGAGAAAGAGCACGCCGTGATGAGCCAGGCTCACCTCGCCCGGCGCTGGAATAGCCGAGCCGCCTAGCAATCCCACATCTGAGATGGTGTGATGCGGCGAGCGGAATGGCCGCGTCGCGACAAACGAAAGCTCTGGGGTTAGCAAACCGGCGATGCTGTGGATTTTCGTCGTCTCGATCGCTTCCTCCAGCACCATCGGCGGGATGATCGTAGCGATGCGTTTTGAGAGCATCGATTTGCCCGAGCCCGGCGGTCCGATCATCAAAATGTTGTGCCCGCCAGCGACCGCGACCTCGACCCCGCGTTTGACGTGCCCCTGGCCTTTGACGTCCGCGAAATCGAGCTCGTAGTTTTGGTGGTTGGCGAAAAACTGGCTCAGATCGCCGCGCACCGGCTCCAACTGCGTTTCTCCCCTAACGAACTGAAAGGCCTGCCGCAGGTTCTGCACTCCGTATATCTGGATGCCCTCGACCATGGCCGCTTCGCGTGCATTGGCCTCCGGGACAATAATTGCGCGCTTTCCGCGGCGCCGCGCTTCGAGGGCAACGGGCAAGACTCCTTTGACTGCGCGGACCGCCCCACTAAGAGCAAGTTCACCAACGAAACAAAAATCCGGGAAGAGGTCTTCGTCGATTTCCTGAGCAACGGCGATCATCCCGAGTGCAATCGGCAGATCGAAGCTCGGTCCTTCCTTTTTGATATCCGCTGGCGCGAGATTGATGGTCGTCCGCCCGCGCGGCCAATAATAACCACTATTGCCGATTGCGGTTGTGACGCGGTCCTGACTCTCCTTTACCGCGGTATCGGGCAAACCGACTATGATGATCTTTGGGTCTCCGCGGCCGCCGTTAACCTCGATTTCGACCTCGTAAGCGTCGACTCCATAAACCGCGGCAGAGTAAATTCGGGCGAGCACGGGCCGAGCCTGTCAGAACCGAAAGGTCGAGTGCAAGCAAGGGCGCAAAAAATTACTTTGCGCCAGCGAAGCAAAGGAGGCGCAAACCAGCGGCTTGGCGCGGTCACTGGCCGAATTCCTGCTTTGCGCTAACGGGACAGGTAAAGGAAAGCGTGGGCCTCTCCCCTAATGAAAAACAATAGCTCCGTCGCGGGGACTCTTCGCCGGACAAATATCCGGAAGCGCGCGCGTCTTCCCGAGCTTAAACGGGCCAAACAGAAATCGAATTCCTCGGAGAAAACGGCGCCGACCAGCCCCGCCCTTTCGGAAGGCGAGTATCGGAAGCTTTTCGACGCCAATCCCACGCCCATGTGGGTCTATGACACGGCCACGCTGCGTTTTCTCGAAGTGAATGAAGCCGCCATCGCGCAGTATGGATATTCGCGCGAGGAATTCCTTGTGCGGACCGCCCGCGAAATTCGCGCGGTCGACAACTTGGAAAAGTTCCAGGGTTTGCTCCTGCAGGCCGACGGTGCCGGTTTCCGCGGCCGCTGGCGGCATTTGCGCAAAGACGGTTCGACAATTTTCGTCTCGTTGTACTCCAGTCCGCTCATTTTTAACGGCCACGCGGCGCGCATGGTGGTCGCGACCGACGTGACCGAACAGCATGAGGCCGACGAGCAGGTTCGTCGCAGCGAAGCCAACCTCGCCCTCGCTCAGCGCCTCGCGCACATGGGCAGCTGGGAATTCGATCTGACGAACCGTGAGGAGAGGGCGAGTCATCCGCCTCGTTGGTCTGAGGAGACGTTCCGCATTTTCGGGTTAGATCCGACGACAAAAATCGGGCACGACACTTTTCTCAACCTGCTCCATCCCGATGAACGTTCCGTGGCTCGCGAAACTTATGTCGAGCAGTTGCGCACTGGCGGGCCGTTTCGAATCGATCATCGCATCATTCGGCCCGACGGCTCCGAACGGATCGTCCACGTGCAATCAGACGTCGTGCACGATGAAGCGGGTCGGATTGTTAAGATCGCGGGCACGGTACAAGACCTGACGGAGCTGCGACAGCGCGAACGGTTGCTCCATCAACAAGCCCGGTTGATTAACCTCGCCTCGGACGCCATCTCGGTGCGCAATCTCGATGGAACTATCCGGATGTGGAACCAGAGTGCGGAGCGCCTTTACGGCTGGACCGCGGCTGAGATGTGCGGCCAATTCGTGCGCGAAACCATTTACGAAGATCCGGCCGCTTACGACGAAGCCAATCAGGCGTTATTGGAAAAAGGTGAATGGCGAGGGGAACTGCCTCATCTCTGCAAAGATGGCAGCAAGATCATTGTCAGCGCCCGTTGGACGCTCGTGCGCGATGACCGCGGCGAACCGGAATCCGTCCTGATCATTCACACCGACATCACCGAGCAAAAGAAACTCGAAGCGCAGGCCCTTCGTTCGCAACGGCTCGAGAGTATTGGGACGTTGGCGTCTGGCGTGGCGCACGATTTGAACAACATTCTTGCGCCCATTCTTCTCGTTTCTCCTCTGTTGCAAACCGACCTCCCCGCGGAGGAGAAGGACGCTCTTCTGTCGCTCGTCCAGGCAAGCGCGGAACGCGGGGCCAACCTTGTCAAACAGATGGTCACGTTCGCGCGCGGCGCGGATGGGGAACGCATTCTTGTGCAACCGTCTCATCTGATCGAGGAAGTGGCGAAAATCGCCGGCCAAACTTTTCCCAAGTCAATCACCTTGCGGCTAAAATATCCGAAGGATCTCTGGATGATCGAAGCCGACGCGACCGAATTGCAGCAGGTCTTGCTCAATCTTTGTGTCAATGCCCGCGACGCCATGCCCGAAGGGGGGCTGCTTCGCCTAACGAGCGAGAATTTTAGCGTGGATGAACACTATGCGAGTATGATGGCCGGCGCCCATCCCGGTCCGCACGTTTTAATTCAGGTAACTGACAACGGGAAAGGCATCCCCCGGCATGTAATCGACAAGATCTTTGATCCATTTTTTACGACAAAGGAAATCGGGAAGGGAACCGGACTTGGTCTCTCGACAGTGATCGGGATCGTTCAGAGTTACGGCGGATTCATTAACGTTTACAGCGAGCCGGGTCACACGAGCTTCAAGGTCTTCCTTCCTGCCCGCAATGCGACTGCGGAATCGGCAGAGGCGGTTGCGGCCGGCTTGGCTGCTGTCCCAAATGGTCACGGCGAGAAAATTCTGGTGGTGGACGACGAGCCCTATATTCGCGAGGCGGCCGAGACGCTTCTCGAACGGTGGGGTTACAAGCCTATTTTAGCTGAGGACGGAGTCTCGGCGCTTGCGCTTTTTGCTCAACACCCCAACGAAATCGATCTCGTCCTGACCGATCTCGTTATGCCGGTAATGGACGGCTTCATGCTCACCCGCGCGCTGCGCAAGTTAAACCCGGAACAAAAGATCATCCTCTCCACTGGAAGAAATGAGGATTTGGATTCGCCGCAGATTCGTTCGTTAGGCTTGAACGCTTGCCTGACGAAACCGCATTCACGCGAAAAGTTGCTCAGTACCCTGGAAGAGACGTTGCGCGGGGAACACGCGATCCCGGCCTAGCGAATCCGACATTGGCATCCTTTCCGGCGTTCTTGCTGGATCGACGAAGCGCTGCGGTGGTGGCTGAGATCGGTGATCCCAGCGAGGGAAATGCAGCCACCCTCGAAGCCTTGCTAGTAAGGAATCTTGTCCGGTTTTGCCACCCACTCTTTGAAAAGCTCGAGGGAATGTTCGCGCTCGATTTGCTCCATCGGGAGGGAGCGGGCTGCGATCTCGAGCGGCAATTGTTCGTAGATAAACTGATCGTCGAATCCGATTTCGGCCGCATCATGCCGGGTACAGGCATAGTAGACACGATCGAGTCGCGCCCAATAGATGGCGGCCAGACACATCGGGCAGGGTTCGCAGCTCGTGTAAAGCTCACAACCATTCAGATCGAATTTGCCTAACAACTGGCAGGCGGCACGAAGCGCTATTACCTCAGCGTGAGCCGTCGGATCGAGCAGGCTGGTCACTTGGTTATGACCGCGTCCGACAATCTTCCCGTCGCAAACGATGACGGCCCCAAAGGGGCCACCGCCGTCTTCTCGCATCCCCTTGCGACCCAGCGAAACCGCTTCATTCATCCAGTGTGCGCGCTGGGCACGATCGTCGTTAGGCTGGGAGTGCACTGCCTTCGATTTACACAATGCCCAGCGCGATTGTAAAGCGCCTTGTCGTACGCTTTAGGCGGGATTTACGCCTAACAAGTTCGAATTATCTTCGTGGCGCCCTGCCTTCCTCGGCGTCGTGCAAATCAACCCAGGTCTGGATATCTGTCCGATCCGCCCAGCCGTTGCGCTCCTTGGCCACTTGCAGGTCGGCATTTCCGGCATCGCGCCATCCTCGCTTCGCGATGAAAGCGTTCCATATTTCGATTTCCTCTTCACTTGGTCGTCGCCCGGTCCTGAAGCACCAGTCGAGCACTTCTTCATCCGATCCGCCCTGCAAGGTTCGCGTCGCCAACTCTTCGTAGTTCACGCCGAGAAATCTCGTGCAGCGTGCATCGAAACAAGTCGGATCTTCCGTGCCGAGCAAGTATCCCTCCTCAAGTCGCCCTTCCGCGCGGAGCCGGATCTTGTCCAGCATTCGAGCGAAATAGATTAAGCCCTTTGTCTCCTGATAATCGCTACATGGTGTCTCCATGACAGAGAGGTCTTCGGTCCGCGTGCTCCTGTCAAGAACCACTTGTGCTGAATGTGACAGACCACTTCTAGAAGCCGTATTTTAGAGGTGGCTCCTTGAGGTTATCTGGTCCTAAGTTCTTTCAAACTGAGTTATCGAGTGAAAGCAAAGCAAGACAGAAGAGCGGTCAAGAAACGTCGGCGGCGTGCTATCGTGGCTTTTGAAATGGTCCGGCTCGATCGAGCGTCCTCGGAGCCGATCCATCAGCAGCTCTATCGACAAGTCCGGGATGAGTTGGTGTCCGGAAGTTTTAGCCAAAACTCCTCGCGTTTGCCATCCTCTCGTGCGCTCGCGCTCGACCTCGGAATTTCGCGGCTAACCGTAAATCTGGCTTTTGCCAAGCTGCATGACGAAGGATATCTCGAAACCCGGATTGGATCGGGTACTTTTGTCGCCCGATCCTTACCCGAGACTTTTCTCAAGTCGCGCCAGGCCCAAGCAGAACCACATTTTGAAGGACCAGCGCGGCTCTCCGAGCGGGTGAAGAAGATCCCGGATTCGCGCGCCGGGAACCAGTTTGATTATGGCATTGCCGGCAGGCCGGGCGTCTCTTTTGTTCCCGCTCTGGCGGCCTTGGATGAATTTCCGATTGCGATCTGGGAACGGCTTCGCGCTCAGGTTTTGATGAAGAAAGGCGCTCACTTGTTGCAATATGCGTCGAGCCGCGGCGACCCGGATTTGCGCAGGGCGATCGCGACCTATCTATGCGACTATCGTGGCGCTCGCTGTCATCCCGATCAAATCATCGTTACCGCTGGCACTCAGCAGGCGATGATGATTAGCGCGCTTGCGCTGGTGAACCGAGGCGAGATCGCCTGGATCGAAGATCCCGGATTTTACCAGGCGCGACGGGTTCTCGGCTTCGCGGGCGCGACCGTCATACCAAGGCCAATTGATGAAGAAGGAATCGTTCTGGCGCGTCCGCCGAAGAATAGGTCTCCCAAGATTATCTACGTTACCCCTTCTCATCAATTTCCGCTCGGCATGACCATGAGTCTGGCGCGGCGAAATGCGTTGATTGCGTTTGCCCACGAGCGTGACGCCTATGTTTTCGAGGACGATCATAACTCGGAGTTTCGATTCACCGGACCGCCGCTTCCTTGTCTGCAAGGCCTGGACGAGTTCGGAAGAGTCATCTACGCGGGGACGATGAGTAAGATTCTGTATCCATCCCTGCGACTCGGTTACATCCTCGCTCCAGAAAAGTTAGTCGAACCGATGATCAAGATCCGCGCGGTCATAGATCAGCATTCACCCGCGATCGACCAGGCGACCCTGGCCCGTTTTCTGGAGGAGGGATATTTCCTCAGCCATATCAAACGGATGCGGAAACTTTATGCCGAGCGTCGTGAATTCTTTATCGAGAACTTCAATGAATTGCTTGGAAAACATTTCGTTCTTGAGGTCCCGGAAGCTGGACTGCATTTCGTCGCCTGGCTGCGGCGGAAAGACGATCTGCCTCTGATCATGGAAGCTTGTGCCCAGATTGGTATCCGGCCGACGCCTCTCTCATCTTGCTTTATCCACGCGGAGACAGATCCTGCGTTGACCTTCGGATTTGCGGCGTGGACGCGTCCGCAAATTCGTGAAGGATTGAGAAAATTTTCTGCTGCGCTTGAGGCGAAGTTTTCTTCTAGCCAAAAGCGTAGGTCCTAACTCCAGGACCTGTTAAACCGGACTAGGCCAAAACGGCGAAGTGGCTCTATCGCTGTTGGAAGTCGGTTTCTAGGATTGAACTCATGAAACATCAACAAGGAGCAACACAATCATGAGTAAACAATCCTTAACTATCTACATGCGTTCAATCATTCTGATCGCAGCCTGCTGCGTGGCGGCTCCCCTGAGCGAAGCAGGGAGTTATGCCGTTTATGGCCTCAATTCACTTGGCGGAACAGCAAGTCGAGGGAACGGCATTAATAATCAAGGTTGGATAACCGGCTATTCTAACCTACCGGGCGACACGAGTCGGCACGCTGTCGCATGGCATCACGGAAACATGCTTGATCTTGGAACGTTGGGCGGCCCTAACAGCAGCATCGCCTGGCCGATCAAGAATACCAGAGGCATCATAGTCGGGATCTCCCAAACAGACACACCCGATACTTCCGGCGAAATCTGGAGTAGCGGATTCTTTTACCCTGGGCCGAACAATGTGGGCTTTGTCAATCTCGGTTTCGCCTGGGAGAAAGGTCAGATGAGAGGGCTGCCGACCTTAGGCGGCATCCATGGCTTCGCCGCCGGCGTTAACAATCATGGCCAGGCTGTAGGCTGGGCAGAGAATACGTGTCAAGACGCTACCTGCGTTCCACCACAGATATATCAGTTCCGGCCGGTCCTTTGGGACCTCAAACATGGAGATAGGGTGCGCGAATTTCCGTTGTTCGCCGCGGACGATACTTCAGGCGCCGCTACCGCTATCAATGATGCTGGGCAGGCGGTTGGCATCACGGGTATCTGTGACCAGGCGATCGGACGTTACACAGCGAAACACGCTGTCATCTGGTATCGCGGTTCTGTCACCGATATTGGCAATCTTGGGGCCGAGTTCTGGAATACGCCGACCGCGATTAATCAAAGCGGCACCATAGTTGGTTTCGCGGGGGATCCCGCCTTTCCGGAGGGCGATATTCTGCATGGCTTTATTTGGACCAGGAACACAGGTATACAACCACTCCTTCCCTTGCCGAATCGAACGCCAGAGCATGTCGATAGTGAACCCTATGGACTTAATGATAAAAATCAGGCGGTTGGGATTTCCTGCGACGCTGATTTCACTGACTGTCGAGGAGTCGTGTGGGAGAATGGAGAGGTCCACGACCTGAACGATCCGGGTAACACGGGTTTCGTCGGTGTTATCGATCAGGCCAAGGACATCAATAACGCGGGAGAGATCACCGGTCGAGCGATCGACGCGACCACCTTGCAAAAGATCGCTATTTTAGCGGTTCCGGCTCAGTAACTCGGTTTGTAGTTTGGCGTGCGCTGTTGTCCCAACCTCAGCGCACGCTTCCGCTCCTAGCGCCAACGACGATTGGGTCCAGGTTAGAGACTCGCCAGCGCCCGGTCCAAAACTTCCAGGATGAAATCACCGTCCTGCTGATGAATGCACATTGGCGGTGAGAACCGAATCGTTTGCCCTTGCAAGCCGCCTTTGCCTAACAACAGGCCCATGTCGCGACAGGTCTCCAAAACATGCGCGCATTCCGCCTTGGCCGGCTCCTTCGTCGCCCGATCCTTCACTAACTCGATCCCCAGCATGAGACCTTTGCCGCGGGCGTCGCCGATCACACTGTGTTTCTCTTTCAGCCGTTGCAGGCCAGCGAAAATGTGGTTGCCCATGGTGAGCGCGTTCGCTTGCAATTTCTCACGATCGATCACTTCCAGGACGGCTTTGCCTTGCGCCGATACGACCGGGTTGCCGCCGAAAGTATTGAAATGAATACGCTGCGAGAGCGCGGTAGCGATTTGAGGTGTGGTCACGACCGCACCTAACGGGCAGCCATTCCCGATTCCTTTCGCCATGCAGACAATGTCGGGGATAACGCCCTGAGTTTCGAAGCCCCAGTAATGCGATCCGGTCCGCCCAAAGCCCGCCTGCACTTCGTCAGCGATACAGACACCGCCCGCCGCTCGGACATGCTCGTAAGCATGTTTCAAATATCCATCCGGAAAAACAACGCAGCCACCCACACCTTGAATCGACTCGGCGATGTATCCGGCGATCTGGCCCGGCGTCGCGTAGTCGATCAAATTCTTCACGTCAGCCGCATAATTCTTGCCCGCGTCCCGATCGGCGTGTCCCCACGCGCCTCGATATGGATCGGGCGTGATCGAGTGATGAACGCCAAAGCTATGTGGTACGTTGAACTTCCAGGTCGCGTGCGCGGTTAGTCCCATCCCCGAGGCATTGCCGCCGTGATAAGCATTCCGTAGCGCGATCATGTCATAGTTACCGGTGTAGGCTCGCGCCATAAGCATGGCGAGATCGTTCGCTTCCGAGCCGGAGTTAACGAAATAACAAACCTTTAGCTCGCCCGGCATCTTTGAGGCCAGCTTCGCTGCGTACTCGGCAATGTTCGGGTGGAGATAGATGGTGGTCGAATGTTGGAGCAGCTCGTTTTGTTTTCGGGCCGCTTCCACAACATCGGGGTGACAGTGTCCCACACTGATTGTGACGATTCCGCCTAAGGCATCGAGATAACGTCTTCCGGTTTCATCCCAGACATATTGCATTTTTCCCTCAACCAGTATGAGCGGCTTCTTGTAATAGAGAAATATTCCCGGATTGAGGAACTCCTTGCGCAGGCGCAGGATCTCGTCGGGAGAAGGACCGGTGTAGCGCTGCGGTTTATGATCGAAGGGCGGCAGTTCAGGCGTTTGCATGTTTAGAATGTTCTGATCTTGAGCAGATTGAAGTGTGTCTGGCGAGCCAAAACCTCCAGAGCGTAGAAATGGTCAGAGATCACATTCGGCTGCGCTCAGTGCAGGCTCTTCTCCCGCGCCTGCGGGATCAGGATGCCGATTAGGCGGAAAAAAGGCGCGTAAGGCAAGATAGAGAACAAAGGCGAGAAAGAATCCCACAAACCAGGCATAGTGATACAGCGAAACAAAGAACGGGGCGACCGCGGTGGCGGGTAAAACTTTTATCGTGACGAGAAATCCGGGAATGTTAGGCAGGATGGCAAGCGTGGCCGCGGTAATCGCGACGCCGCTGAATCCTCCGTGATAAGCATAACGGCCACGAGAGCGATAAAGGTCAGTGAGATCGAGCTGACGTTTCCGATAGACATAGTAATCGGCAATCATTATCCCGCCGACGGGCCCGAGAAGCGCACTGTAACCGACCAGCCAGGTGAAAATATAACCGGAAGGATCCGCTACCAATTTCCACGGCATCATCAGGACGCCAATGACGCCGGTGATCAAACCACCCATTCGAAATGAAATCTTGCGCGGTGACAGATGAGAAAAATCATTGGCGGGACTAACGACATTCGCCGCGATATTTGTCGCCAGGGTTGCGATGCAGAGAGAAAGCAACGCGACGACCAATACAATCGGATTCTTGAATCGAGTCAGGACATCGACTGGGTCCCAGATGGTCTCTCCGTAAATGATGGTGGTTGCCGAAGTCACTGCTACCCCGATAAAGGAGTAGAGCGCCATGGTTAAAGGGAGACCGAGCGCCTGCCCAATGATTTGGTCGCGTTGCGACCGCGCGTAACGCGAAAAATCGGGGATGTTGAGCGAGAGCGTTGCCCAAAAACCGATCATGCCGGTAAGCCCGGGAACAAAAAAGGCAAAGAATTGACCTGACTTCGGCTGGCCGGGATCGAAAGCGGAAGGCTGCGAAAGGATTGGACCAAATCCACCGGCATTTTGATAGGCCCAGGCCAGCAAAAGCAGCCCGAGGGCAATGAGAAGCGGCGCCTTGATGTTGAGCAGCCATCGGATGCAATCAATTCCCTTGTAAACAACCAACATGTTGATGCCCCAGAAAAAGAGAAAGCAAAGGAATTGCGGCAAGCTAATGCCGAAAATGCTCACGGAACCTTGGTCTAAGGTCGGCAGAAATATTGCCAGGATTTTGAAGATTGCGTTGCCGCCAATCCAGGTTTGTATCCCGAACCAGCCGCACGCCACCAACGCGCGCATGAGCGCGGGAATGTTTGCTCCGCGTGTGCCGAACGAAGCGCGGCAAAAGACAGGGAAGGGGATCCCGTACTTCGTCCCGGCATGGGCGTTCAGAATCATCGGGACCACGACGATGAGATTGCCGAGAAAGATAGTGAAGATGGCCTGTGACCAGTTCATCCCGCCGCCGATCAGCGACGAGGCCAGCATGTAAGTCGGAATGCAGGCGGACATCGAGATCCAAAGGGCGGCATAACTCCCGAGACGCCATTTGCGCCGTTCGCTCGGAACCGGCGCGAGGTCGTCGTTGGACAGCTCACTCTCGGCCAAATCCACGTCGAAGTCGGGCGCGAGCGAAGGAGTAATCGTGCTCATGAAAAACGTTCATCGTGCCCGGTTGACCGGAAGCGTGCAATAGGAAACGCCGCCATGATGGCAGCGTAATGAGCGACCAAGCGCGACCTGCCGTAGCTATCTCGGTAAGTTGTGGCCGCTGGCCATCAACGAATGCCTGTCCCGGCCATTTGTTCGATTTGCTGGACACTCGGATCGGATTTCCGAATCCAATCCTCCGCGCCTTGAATCTCGTGTTCACTTTCAGCGGTCGCTGGCTCTGCTGATTCTGCACGTGCGACCAGCTTTCGGCCTATCTTAACCGGCTTGGCGCGTTTGATGGCAAAATCCCAGTGCCACCCGAAGCGCAGGAGTGCGTAATACATCGTTTTCGCCTCCAACGCGCTCACCCCGCTGCAACGCATCGCGTTGTAAAACATCCGATCGCAATCCTTGGGCGGACGGTTCCTTTCGGTGTAGGAGACGTCGTGCAGGACCGAGGCGTTGCGATACTTGCCCTCGAACGGCCCGCCCATAAAGGGCCAGAGCGAGCGCGGAATTGATGCCCCGTCTACGATCGAGCCAGCCGGCGCGATCCAAACGGTGCCCTGCGGATCGATATAGCGCAGTTCGCGCAAGAGCGTCATGCTACGCCCGTCCGAGTTCCAGCGTGTTTCCGGTGCGCCCGTGTAATAACCCCAAGGATGCGGTTGAATTGCGGCCTCGCGCCAGGACATGGACGGGGTCGATCCGCAGCCGGCCACAACATTCGCTGCCAAGAGGAAAGCGAGAAATTTTCTCATTTGAATCCTGAGACGATTCCCCATTGTCTTTCGCGCGCAACTCTTGATGCGGCAGCGCCGACAATCCGCGATCGTCCGCTTCTCCCTTGACAGTCTAGGTAAGCGGCGCAGATTGTCTTCACCCAGACGGTCTGGGTGTTAATATATGAACAAGGAAAAACCAGATCTCCTCTACGGCACGCTCGACATGCTGATTCTGCGCGCCCTGCAACATGGTCCGCGTCATGGACTCGGTATTGCGGACCGGATTCAGCAAATTTCGCAAGAAATCCTTCGAGTGGAGCAGGGGTCGCTGTATCCCGCCCTTTATCGATTGGAAGCGCAGGGTTGGGTGAAGGCGGAATGGGGTCTGTCGGATAACAATAGGAAAGCGCGCTTTTACAAATTGACTGCGGCCGGTCGCAAACAGCTTGAGGCCGAACGAGAGCATTGGTCTCGGATTGTTATGGGGATCAATCGTGTCCTGGCCAACGGCTAATTAGTTATGAATAGCTCAATGACACTGTGGCGCCGCGTCCTCGCGCTTGTGCACCGGCAGAATAAAGACATGGAGATGAACGAGGAGATCGAGCAACATCTCGCAGAGCTCACCGCGCGCAATCTGGCGGAGGGCATGAGTCCGACGGAGGCGCGTCACGCCGCGCACCGGCAATTCGGCGGAGTCGAACAAATCAAGGAAGTGGCCCGCGCTGAGCGCATCTTAACGTGGCCAGCCGAGTTTTGGCAGGATGTCCAGTATGGTGTGCGTCTCTTACTCAAGAACCCGGGCTTTACGATTGTGGCCGTTGTCGCCCTTGCCCTGGGTATTGGAGCGAACAGCGCGATCTTTAGTGTCGTAAACACTGTCGTTCTGCGTCCGTTCCCTTATAAAAATCCAGACCAACTCGTGGTCGTGTGGGAGGATGCGACTCAAGTCGGATTCCCGCGCAATACACCCTCACCAGCCAACTTTCTTGATTGGCGCCAGCAAGCGACCGTCTTTCAAGATCTGGGGGCGATGGCGCCGCGCAGTTTCAACCTGACCGGTGAAGGCGAACCGGAAAGGCTCGACGGTCGGCGTGTTTCGTCTTACCTCTTTTCATTGTTAGGCGTGGAGCCGCAGCTCGGTCGTAACTTTCTGCCTGAGGAGGATCAACCGGGCAAAGGCCACGTCGTCATTCTCGGTTATGGATTATGGCAGCGCCGTTTTGCTGCTAACCCAGCGATCATTGGCAGATCGATAAGCTTGAACGGCGAGAGCTATAATGTGGTCGGGGTAATGCCGCGAGGCTTCGAGTTGCCAACTTTTAAGGATCAACTCTGGGTTCCGCTGGCTTTCGATGCGAAGGAGGCGGGAGAGAGAGGCAATCATTTTCTCGAAGTGGTCGGCCGTCTTAGACCGGGTATCGACCTTAAACAGGTTCGAACGGAAATGGACACTATAGGTCTTCGCTTGCAGAAACAGTATCCCGAGGAAAACGACCACATCGGGGTCGTTGTTGTTCCGCTTCATGAACAGATTGTCGGCGACGTCAAGCCAGCCTTACTTCTCCTGCTCGGGGCGGTTGGCTTTGTTCTTCTGGTCGCTTGCGCGAACGTCGCCAACCTGCTCCTGGCTCGCGCCGCAGTCCGGCAAAAAGAGACCGCGCTGCGTCTTGCCCTTGGTGCCGGACGCTCGCGTCTCGTTCGGCAGTTCCTGGCCGAAAGCCTGCTCCTCGCGATGCTCGGCGGCGGCTTTGGTCTTATTCTTTCGGTAGTTGGTCTTGACCTGCTGAAGTCTTTCATCCCCGACAGCATACCCCAGGCAGGAGCGATCGCGATCGACACTCGTGTTCTAATTTTCACAATCCTTGTCTCGTTAGGCACGGGATTCGTCTTCGGCCTCGCTCCTGCATTGCAGGCGGCCCGGTTCGACCTCAATTCGACCCTTAAGGAAGGCGGTCGCGAATCGAACGCTGGCCCACGTGGCAACCGGCTGCGCGGCCTTCTCGTCGTTGCCGAAGTGGCGCTTTCTTTCGTTCTGCTCATCGGCGCCGGGCTTCTCATTAATAGCTTTATTCATTTGCGCAACCTGGACCCGGGATTCCGAGCCGATCATCTCCTGGCGATGAAGGTCGAGCTGCCCGAATCGAAGTATTCCACGCAAGCGGCTCGGTCGGCGTTCTACCGAGAAGTAATCCGCCGCGTCGAAACTTTGCCCGGTGTCCGATCGGCCGCGGTCGCGAGTAATCTTCCTCTGACTTACAATGGCGATTCTGTCTCAGTGGCGATTGAAGGGCGCGCGGATCCTCCGCCTAACCAACGGCCGGATGTCATTATGCGGGTGATAAGCCCGCGTTATTTCGAAACGATGGGCATCCCACTCGTCCAGGGCCGCGATTTCACCTCGGCCGACGTTGAAAGCACCACCTGGGGCGCAGTCATTAGCGAAAAGACAGCACGCTACTTCTGGCCAGGCGAGAACCCGATTGGCAAACGAATTAAGCCCGGCAGTTCCACTTCCAGCAGCCACTGGCGCCAGGTTATCGGGGTGGTGAAGGACGTGCGTCAAAACGATTTTATCGCTGAGCCGAAGCTACAGATGTATTTCTGTCACGAGCAGGTGGATTGGTTTCCGCCAAACGCGCTCGCTGTTCGCACCAGCGTCGATCCGCTGAGCCTGGGGGCGGCTGTTCGCCGAACTATTTGGGAAATCGATAAGGACGAGCCTGTCTCAGATATCCGCAGCATGGAACAGGTTGTCTCCGAAGCCGTCGCTCGCCAACGTTTCAGCATGCTTTTGCTCGGGATCTTTGCCAATCTGGCCTTGATTCTGGCAGGGGTTGGAATTTACGGGGTTATGAGTTACTCCGTGGCCCAGCGCACTCATGAGATTGGCGTGCGAATGGCGCTCGGTGCGCAGAAGAGTCATATCTTGAAAATGACAATGCGTGAGGGAGTGCGACTTGTTGTCGTCGGCATTGTCATTGGTCTGGCTGCGGCTTTCGTGCTCACCCGCGTGATGGAGAGTCTGCTTTTCGGCGTGAGTGCGACCGATCCGGGCACATTCGCGGCCATCTCGCTCCTTCTTATGACTGTGGCTTTACTGGCGAGTTGTATCCCGGCGTGGCGCGCCATGAAAGTCGATCCGGTGATTGCCCTGCACTACCAGTAGACTCGTTAGGCAGAAGGACGGGTTCGATGTTGATTGCCAGGAGCGCGGCTCTATGGCATTACGGAAGGCGATGGCCAACCGGCACGAAGAAATTACAACCTCGTTACCGCCGGATCTCGACGCTCTCCCGCGATTGAAGGGTTTTCGCCTGCGCGGACTGGAGATGACCCGACTGGAGTCTTTCGTCGACGCGGCTTTCGCTTTTGCCGTGACCATGCTTGTAATCGCGGGACAACAGGTCCCCGATGACATCCCAACAATGCTCAAAGCGTTCAAGAATGTTCCAGCCTTCGCGGCTTCAATTGCCGTCCTGGCAATTTTCTGGCGCGGTCATTGGCTCTGGAGCCGGCGTTTTGGTCTGGAGGACAGATCTTCCATTTGGATTAGCTGGGCGCTCATTTTCACCATGCTCGTCTACGTCTATCCCTTGAAGCTAGTCTTCGGCGGGATGTTCTACGACCTTAGCAATGGCACGCTCGGTTTACCGCTCACGGTGAATACGATTGGGCAGGGGCGAGAACTGTTTGCGGTTTACGCGATCGGCTTCAGCGCGCTTGTGCTCGAAATATTGCTCCTAAACTGGCACGCCTGGCGACGGCGTGATCCATTGCAACTGGACGAACTCGAACAGCGCCTCACTCGCAACGAATTATTTGGCTGGAGTGTTCCGCTTTGCGTCGGCCTCGCTTCGCTCCTACTCGCTCTCACCATGCCGCCAGGCAAAATCGGCTGGAGCGGTTGGATCTATTTTTCCCTGCCAATCTTGCTTCGTCTGCAACGCCGGCTGAGACCACGCTAGTTTGTACCCAGCCGCGGCGGCGCCCGTAACGATACTGTTACCAACGTTTCCTTGAGCAGAAACAGCACGTCCGGAGAAAATTCGGCCTGTGAAAACCAACACCCACGTCATTTCCGTGCTATTTCGCGTCTTTCGCGGCGCTCTTCTTTTGTACGCCGCGGGTAGTTTCCTATGCGCGGCGCAGGCCGGCGCGATGCAAAATCAGCCCGCCATCGGACCTAACGGCGTCATTGTGCAAAGTATGTTCGGCGGTCAAATCTTTGGCTTCGATATCGACCAGGCCGGGACCGAGGGAATTCTGTGCGAGGCGCAAACCACGGACAATGGGATTCTGGCCGCGGTCGAGACCTTCGACCAGGCCACGGGCGCCATCATAAAGGTCGTGAAGATGACCGAAACCGAGGACGATTTTATCTGTTTTGGAGTAGCCGGGCGCTCAACCGCTCTGGTGGAGCGCGAACACGTGATTAGTTTTCTGAATGTACAGCGTAGCTTCAAGGTTCTTGATCCACTGAAACGAAATCGTTTCACTGGCAACTGGACCCCACCGATCGATAAGAATCATCTTATTGCAGCAGTTAGCCGCAACCAGGGCGTGCGTAACGTTGCGGTCTATGCCCAGGATTTGAGAAACTTCCAGCCAGTTGTTTTTAGCTCGAATGTAGAAGCTAACACTTTCGGCCCGCTTGTTACGATCACAGATGAAGATTTCACTTCCGGCGGCAACCCGCCGATGGCATACAACAGCACCACGAACCAGGCCGTTCTGGGGCATGCAAAGTTAGGGAATCCTTTTGTCCCAGGGTTGATCGCCACTGTCGACCTGGGTGCAGGCACATTCACGAAATTCACCGGAGTCGGATTGGGAGACGTAAACGGCGTCGCCGTGGATCCTGTTACCAACACCGCGTGCACGACGACTGAGATCGATTTCAGCGTGGAGTTTTACGATCTCACCAATCAAACCGGGTTCCCTCAGCCGCTGCCGAATGCGACTAACCAATTCAATAGCGGAGCTGACGTGCAATTCGACCCGGTTAACCGCCTTTTTTTTGTTGCCCAAGAGCATTCCACCACGGCCCCAAGCGGGAGCAGTATCCATGTCTATGATGTCGCCGGCAATCTCATCGAATCGATCGACGGCTTGAACTTCTCCAACGCGTTTAACGTTGTCCCGGCTCACATCTCCCTTAATCCGAACAATCGCACAGGCTTCGTCGATGGCCCTGATGAAGGTGTGACTCAGCTCCAGGGCTTTAATTACTGAGACTTAGTCGCAAATCTCAGTGGCGCTATAACTACTCCCGCTGCTTGCCTAGCTCGCGCTCGGTCCGTTGCACAAAGACAGCATGTGCATCGGGCGTGAGCGCGCGTCCTGCCCAAGTGGCATACACTTGAGTAAACTCCGCGCCAAAAAGTAAGATCTGAGCCGAGTAATAGATCCAAAGCAGCAGGGTAATGAGCGAACTGGCCGCTCCGTAAACCGAGGCTGCGCTTCCGCTACCTAGATAAAGCCCGAGCGCCCACTTTCCGATCGCAAAGAAAAGCGCGGTTAAAGTCGCGCCGATCCAGACGTCACGCCACTGAATCTTGACGTCAGGCAGGAATTTGAAAATGCTCGCAAAGAGAAGGATTACGAAGCCTAAATCGAAAATCCAATAGGTAACTAGCGCGACCATCATACCGCCTGGCACCTTCGTCTGCACATAGCCGCTAAACCCCTTCAGAATGCTCTCGATCACCAGTGAGACTAACAGGAGAAAGCAAATACCCCCTACCATTGCGAAAGACAGGAAGCGTGTCCGGAGAAACCCCGCCCAGCCCGCTTCCGGCTTAGGCTTTACTCCCCACACGGTATTTAGAGCGTCCTGCAGTTGGCCGAAAACACCCGCTGCTCCGAAGAGCGCGAGTGCGATTCCGAAGATAGTTGCGAAAACGCTCTTGTCCGGGTGCGCCGCTCTTTGTGCGATTCCCTGCACAGTCTCCACGGCGCTTTGATCAAGAAAGTAACTCAACTGTTCGGTAATCCTGTTCCAAGCCCCGGCCGGATCGTCACGAAAAAGAAATCCGATGATGGCCAGGACTAGAAGAGTGAGGGGCGCGAGCGAAAAGACCGTGTAGTAAGCCAGGGCGGCGCCCAGCTGCGGTGCCTTGTCGTCCAGCCATTCTTGAAGCGTCTGTTTGAAAAGGTGAAGGACGGTTCCGAAGAAGGATTTGTGCTCTGCATCGGATGGATTGGTCATTACCTTGGAATCGTTTCTGTCTCGACGCGGGGATGGCGCTTCCTCGTAGGAATACAAGCAGAGGTTAAGTCCAACGGAATTTGTCGCCTCGCGTAACGAATAGAACACAGTATCGCCTGAATCGACCGGTTTTCTACGGCTGTCATCCTGAGCGAAGTGACGGATCTCTGACTTTTTCCGTGCACCCGGCGCTGGGAATACGAAAGAGTCAGAGACTCTTCTCCCGCGGCGGCGGGATCAGAACGACAACTCAGAAGGACTGCGACATGGGCCAGTCGCTGCGCAGCGCGATCTATTTCTTCTTTTTACGCGCGGCAGCAGCCCCCTTTTTCCCCAGGGCCGTCCGGACTTTCTTTGGCAGATGCGCGATGGTCTTTTTCTTTTTCGCGGCCGCGGCTGCCTTTCTGATGTTCTTGCGGGCGGCGGCCGTCTGTTTGGCGGAAGCCATAGTTAGGAGTTCCTTTTCCTGGTTGCGGCTGCTTTTTTGGCTGATTTCGAGCGATCGGCCTTGGTCCGGCTGCGAGCGGCCGAGCGCGCCTGACGTGATAAAGCCCGATGTGAAGCCGCGCTTTTTGGTTCGCGCTTCAACGCTTTTTTCGTAGCGCGTGACCGCGTCGCCGAGGGCTTGCGTTTGCTTGCGCTGTTTCCTTTTTCCAAATCGAGTTTGGCCTGCCGCCGCACTTTGCTGGAAGCCGATCCTTTTTTCGGAGGTGGCAACGTCACTCCGGCCCGACGCGCTTTCGATAAGCCTATCGCGATCGCCTGCTTGGCGGAGCGGGCTCCATGTTTGCCCTCACGAATGTGCTCCATTTCCTCTCGCACAAACTCACCCGCCTGCGTCGAGGGCGACTTACCTTCTCGTGCGTCTTCTCGCGCCCGTTCGATTGTCTCTTTCTCTGGCATATACAACTGAAACGGCGCGAAGACTCGCAGCGGATGCGTCTTTTGATTCGGCGTATTCGAGCCGGTTCAGTTCGCGGGACTTTCCGGCGGGCCCAGCAAAGTGTTCACCGTGCGCCGGTCGGGCGCTTTCTCGAGTCGGTTAACGAAAGCGCGAAAGCGCTCGGAGAAAAGCTGGCTTCGAATCTCCCAGTAACGGGCAATGCCAGGCGCGGCCACATAATGGCGTAACAGTTCCTCCCAGCCGTACCACAATTGTTTATCCATCAAGCCGTTGAGATAGTGATAGTGAATCGTCTCAAGTGCTTTGAGAAATTGATGAGCCGCATGAAAAAAACGGGCCTGATCGTCGGTAGAAAGCTTGCTGAGATCCTCCAGGCCCACTCCCCAGATCCGCGACATCTCGGCATTCTCCATGAAGGTGTTGGTCACATCACGGAATGCGGTGGCCGCGGCATCCTGAGCACTTACCTTGGCGACGCGGGTGCTCCGGTGGACCTGAAGGGCGAGGTAGAGCAACGACAGCACAACCGCGATAGAGCTGACCAACTGCGAGCCGGCGTTAATTGCTTCCCAATTCATTAGTCGGCTAACGAGCCAAGGTGATTTTTAACCACGATCGAAAGCCAAGGCTAGCAAGAATTCACCGGTGGTTGCCTCACCCGGCGGCGATTGTTCGCGAGAGCTTCAAGAGTAGTTAGGGTTCGGTCAATCTCGGTCAGCAAAGGAGCGAGCTTCTCACTTTTGGAAAAAGCTTCGAGGAGCGCGGCGTAATACCAGAGTGTTCCTTCTTTTCCGCCTTGGAACCGATCCCAGAGTTTTTCTCCATCCGTCCGATAATTCATGAGGATAGCTCGCACGTTATGTAACTTGTCCGAAGCCGACACCAGCTGGGTCGATGTGGGTGCGTGTTTGAGATGAGCGATGTAGTCTTTCTTGCGCGTGAGCCACGGTGGCTTGGGCGTTTGATCCGTGTCGGTGCAGCCGTCAACGATTTTCGCGACCGAACGCCCGAACTTTCGCTCGATATCGCGCAAACGTTTCGCCCCGCCGCAGTCCTCGACCGCGTCATGCAGTAGTGCGCCGATCGCCTCGGTCTCGTTCGCGCCATATTCCATCGCAATCGCAGCCACGCCGATGATATGGGCGATATAGGGGATCTGCGTTTTCTTGCGCAGTTGACCGCCATGAATCCGCGTCGCGTAGACCAAAGCTTGTTCAAACTTTCGCGACAATCGCACCCGAAACTGTGCGCGTTGCGTGGGCCTTCTGCAAGATTCGGTCAAGAACGCACCTGCGTGACCGCTGGCTGGCAGGACAACTGCTGCTTTCCTTTGAATGACTGCGACAAGGAAGGTGGCTCTCAAGGTTATCTATTTCACTCTTTTCGGCTCGTTGCTTTGCTGCGCTCCTCGCGCTCTGGCGGACGACTTATCCACGCCGACTCCCACCCCGGCATATCTCAAGCCTCTCCCGCCAGGTCCACTTCGGCGAGCGGAATGGGTTGATCGGCGGCACGCGGTCCAAGCCGAGGCTCAATCAAATGCCCAGGCGCGAGCGCAAGCCAAGGCCAGTCGCCGCTCGACTGTTGCGGCGCAGAAGGCGGAGACCAAAGAGGCAGCCCAGGCGCGAGCGCAAGCACAGCGCCAGCTAGCCGCCGAGGCGCGTCACCAATCAGCCAAGGAAATTCCCCACACCAATTCGGACGTGATGGCCCGCATGGGGTTCAGCGAAGAGGAAGTTGCGGAACAAAAGGCGCGCGAACAGTCGGGCCAACTTGGAAAGAAGGAAATGAGGAATGGAATTGTGGGAGCGGATCATCAGCAACAAACCCCGGCCACTTCCAACAGCTCTGCCACTGGCGATCCTTCTCCCGCCGCATCGCAAAAGCCGGCGACCAGCCCGGCCGCGCCTAATCCGAACTTGCATTGAGCCCTCGAGCGCGAATTTCCGTCCATTTTCACAAAAACCATTGGCAAATCCGCAGCGTCCGTTAGCATACGCGCGTAAACCAATAAAGCTGATCGAGGAATATTATGCCGCATGTCGTTACTAATAAATGTGTAGGGTGCAAGTTCACCGATTGCGTGGTGGTTTGCCCGGTCGCCTGCTTTTATGAGTTGGAGGGTCAATTGGTGATTCATCCGGAGGAGTGCATAGATTGCATGGCTTGCGTTGATGAATGCCCGGTGCACGCCATCTACGCCGAGGCTGACGTTCCGTCCGAGTTTCAACCGGATATTGAATTCAACGCGGTTGAGGCGAGGCAGGTGCAGGAGGCGGGCAAGGGCGCCATTGAAGTGAAAAAGGATCCGTTGCCCACCGCGGACGCACGAAAAGCCGAATTGGGTTACTAAAATCGCCCGCCCGCCGCGCATTTCTGTTGTAACCGTCGCTCTGTTCGCGTTAGGACGATCTCGCCGTGGCCATTGGGCGACGCGAGCGCTGTATCCGTTGTGGCTGGGATCGTTGATCCCCGTCGGTTCTCTTGGGTGCCTCTCGGTTCTGCACGTTGCTCCACGTGGCTGCCTTTGCCTCGCCGGGATCACCGATCCCAGCCGCAACCACGACCTGCGCTTCGCGTAGCGAAGCGGTTACAAATGCACGCATCGGCGCGAAAACTGGTTAGACTGCGGTCATGAAAAGGACTCGCAACCCGGTTTCGCTCCGGTCGGGGCAGATCGAATTCGTTAAGCTTAATACCGAGAAGTGGGAATGGCGCGATGCCTACCAATGGTTCTTGGGGTTGACCTGGCCACGGTTTGCCGCTGCTGTTGGCGTCGTCTATCTCTCACTCAATCTTCTTTTCGCCACGCTCTATTCGCTCGGAGGAGGCATATCCGGCATGCGAGACGGTTCGTTTCTCGATGCCTTCTTTTTCAGTGTGCAAACCATCGCGACGGTTGGTTATGGGAACATGTCCCCGAACAACCTTTACGCGAACATTCTCACCACGATTGAGATCATGACCGGCATCTTCCTGGTCGCGGTCATGGCGGGTCTCATCTTTGTCCGATTCTCGCGACCGATGGCGCACATCGTCTTCAGCAGGTCAGTCGTGATCGCGCCTTTGAACGGCCGGACCACCTTGATGTTGCGCGTCGGCAATTTGCATCAGCGCAGTATGGTTGAGGCCGAATTCCGGATCTTCTTCAATCGTGACGAGCCGCTCGTGGAAGGCGACACGTTCCGCTATTTCTACAATCTCAAACTTCAATTCGACCGGATGCCCACCTTTCCCGCTGCCCTGACGTTACGGCATGTAATAGACGAGAATAGCCCGCTCTATGGTGCCACGCCCGAATCGCTCGAAGAAAGCCGGGTTGTCCTGATTGCCTCCGTCGTCGGCATCGATCCGGTGATTCCGGCGGCTG